>Ga0210003_1003582_pt1 | contig 12566 bp, 15 predicted proteins | sample LantaG_FD_182804 | JGI IMG/M metagenome (GOLD analysis project Ga0210003, IMG submission 182804) | Deep subsurface microbial communities from Baltic Sea to uncover new lineages of life (NeLLi) - Landsort_02402 metaG (SPAdes) (version 2) | ecosystem: Environmental > Aquatic > Marine > Oceanic >...
TTGTTTCAGTATTTTCATTCATTGTATTAACACTTATTGTTGTTTTCATTTTATCTGCTTCATAATAACTTTCTTTCTTTGACTCTTTTTCTAATTTATCGGCAAAATTAACAACTAATTCACATGTTTCGTTAATATTTTTTGTTCTTATTACCGAATATCCTTTAAAATAATTTAAAGTAATTAATGCGGAATATAATGTCTTTTTATCCATTCTTCCTTTTTTTGGATTGTATTTTTCAAAGTCTCCTTCAATAATATAAATTATATTGTGATTATGAATCTTACATTGGTTTAATCGAAATGATTGTTCACTATATCTTCCATCTTTTATACTTGAGGCTAAGTCGTAGAGAGATTTTCTCTCGAAAATAACTTTTTCACTATTTTCCTTATTTAATAAAATAATATCTCCAAGTGGTAAACTTTCTAATTGTATTTCATGACTATGTTCTTTAAATAATAAATTCATATTCGTCATAAAATCACTTTCTCTACAGTCTATTTTTATAAACATAATTAATTATATTACATTACTTATGTTTAATTACTTATTTTAATATATTTAAAGTAAAGGTCCACCTGAACCAGGGTATCCTAAAGCATGATTTTGTCTAAAGTTAAATAAGAAGTTTGGTCTTTGAGCACGAGCAGCAACAGTAGTAGCAGCTCTTGAACCAGAAGCAATCATAAACCCAGTAGCACTAGGAGCAGATCCACCCTTTTTAGGTCCACCGAAATAAGCAGTTCTCACTCTTTCACCTGTGGTGGTTGTAACATACACACCAGGCATAATTCCGTTGGTGCCACTAGCACCACCGAATTCAGTTCTTCTAGCTATAGCGGAACGTCCGCGATGACTTTTATATCCATTCTTTTGAGGCATAATATATTATACAATTAGATAATAAATTATGAATATATTTACATACCTCCTTGAGGGGCCGAACCAGCTTGGGAAAATTGACGCATTAGAACACCTTTTCCTACACCACCAGATCCAACAGGATTGACAGAAAGTAATTTGTTAGTAAAGAGATAGTTTTTTTGATATTTGATACTCTTACCATATAATTGAGGTAATCCGCGACCACCCTTAATAACTTGATGATTGTAAGTTCCTGCGTTACTTAATCCAACTCTGGGGGCTAGACCACCCATAATTCCAAAAATCTTAGTGTTATTAGTAATTGAAGGAGTATTCCTTGCTCTTTTGCTACCTTGCATGTATCCTACCATTATATAATCACTAAATATTTTTTTTTTACTTATTGAATATTTAACGAATGAACATAAATACTAAATAATAATGTTTATTAATAATGAGTGAATTTAAAATTTCACATGATGATGATATTATTAAATCTGACGAAGGATTGGTTTTTAATCCATATAATTCTAACAATGTTGAGATTACATTGAACCAAGTTCAATCTATTCTAACAAAATATGGAGTTCCTGGTAAAGTTCATAATATGTCTTTATATAAAAGAGCATTTGTTCACAAATCATATACAAAAAGACCACAATTATATAATTTACAAGAAAAAATTACTATTACCGAACAACCTATTGATTGTTTACCACTACATACTAAATCTAATGAAAGATTAGAATTTTTAGGTGATGGTGTATTAGAATGTATAACAAAATATTACTTGTATAGAAGATTTCCTAAAGAGAATGAAGGGTTTATGACAGAGAAAAAAATAGCTCTTGTTAAAAACGAAGCGATTGGTAAATTAGCTTTAGAAATGGGTTTACATAAATATTATATTATTTCAAAACATGCTGAAGAAAAGAAAACTAGGACTAACTTAAAAAAACTTGGTTGTTTATTTGAGTCTTTTCTAGGAGCATTATTTTTAGATTTTAACAAAATTGAAATTAAAGATGAAGAGTCTTGGTTCACAAATGTATTTGTAACGGGACCTGGATTTCAAATGGCGCAAATATTTATTGAAAGTATTTTTGAAAAACATGTAGATTGGATAAAATTAATTACAGATGATGACAATTATAAAAATATTCTTCAAGTTAAAATTCAAAAAAGGTTTCAAGACACTCCTCATTATATTGAAATTAGTCATACAGATGAATATGGTTATGAAATGGGAGTATACTTGTGTTTAGGACAAAAAATACATGAAGTTGATAAAAAAAATGCTATTGATTTTCAAAGATATGGATCATTTGATAAGATATATGAAATATTAGAAACTGATGGAAATATATTCGTATTCTTAGGTAAGGGTATACATAAAATTAAACGAAAAGCTGAACAAATGGCTTGTGAAGAAACCCTTAAAATAATTGAATAATAAGTAAATAATTCTTTTTTAATGTGTTTATTTAATATAGATGTCTTCAAGTGTTTTAGAAAAGTTAAAGGCAAAACCTGTCGCAAAAAAAATAGAACAAATTAAAATTAAAATTGTTCAACCCGGTATAGAAGAAAAGATTGAAATAAAAACTAAAATTAATGACAGAACTAAAGAAAATTTAATTAATAGAGAGGAATTTCTTAGAAAACTTAATTTAACTGTTAGAAATAAAACTACTGAAGGAAATAAATTAGATGAGTCAGTTCCAAAAACTCCAGTTAAACCGGTAGCTAAAAAATTACCAAAAAAGTTAAAATTAGTAGAAGAATTTCCGTCTAAAACTAGCGATAAAGGTAAAGATTCTACTGTAAGGCGAACAGCTCGTCCTAAAATGGATGTAATATCAGATGATATTGATTTAGACCAAGTAATTGGTGATACAATTTTAAAATCTAGACTTCCTGAAAAGGAAAAAAAGGTATTAATAAGAGCAAATGCTTATTATATGAATAATCGCGAGGTTTTTATAAACTTTATAAATGCTTTGTTTAAACCATACAAAGAAGAGATTCAACAAAATGAATCTAGTTTATCTTGTGATCGTCCATTAGATTCTAAGTTTACACTACTTACACATCAAAAAATTGTGCGCGATTATCTTAATTTATATACCCCTTACAGAGGTTTAATATTATATCATGGTCTGGGTTCAGGTAAAACATGTAGTTCTATTGCTATTGCCGAAGGTATGAAATCGGATAAACAAGTTATTGTTATGACACCTGCTTCGTTAAGAATGAATTATCTTCAGGAATTAAAAAATTGCGGTGATACTATGTATAAAAAAAATCAATATTGGGAATTTATTCCTATTGGATCTAAAGGTGAAGAGGATAATCAATTAATTAAAACACTTTCCTCTATTTTAAATATAAGACCTGATTTTATTAGAAAAAATGGTGGTGCTTGGCTAGTTAATGTAACTAAACCATCAAACTATAATGAACTATCACCTGACCAAAAAAAATTCTTAGATTTACAAATAAATGAAATGATTGTTCATAAGTATAAATTTATTAGTTATAATGGTCTTCGTGAAAATCACTTGAGAGATATGACTCAAGAATATACAATAAACCCATTTGATAATAAAGTTATTATTATTGATGAAGCACATAATTTCGTAAGTAGAATTGTTAATAAATTAAAAAGACCCGAATCTCTCTCTATGAGATTATATGAATATTTACTTTCTGCGGAAAATTGTAGAATTGTATTATTAACGGGAACACCTATGATTAATTATCCTAATGAAATAGCTATCCTATTTAATATTCTACGAGGATATATTAAAACTTGGACTATTCCAATTAAAATGAAAGTCGCAGGTGGTAAACTAAATAAAGAGGAATTAGTGAAAATATTTGAAAGATTTGATATTTTAGATTATCTTGACTACAAACCTAGAACTGGATTATTAACAGTAACCAAAAATCCTTTTGGTTTTATTAATGTTAAAAAAGAAGGTATTTATAAAGGAGTTACTAATTTTAAGATTAATAATAGAGGCGATGTAGATGATTCAAAATTTATCGGATTATTAACATATATATTAAATGAAAACAAAATTGAGGTTGTCTCTTCGAATATACAAGTTGATACACATAAAGCATTAGATGATAGTTTAGACTCATTCCAAACTAGATTTATTGATCCTAGCACAGGTAATATAAAAAATGCCAATCTTCTTAAAAAAAGAATTCTTGGACTGTCATCTTATTTTAGAAGTGCACAGGAACAATTAATGCCTCGTTATGATAAAGATACTGATTTTAAGGTCATTAAAATTCCAATGAGTAACTTTCAATTCGGAGTATATGAACAAGCACGCATTCAAGAGAGACAAATAGCTAAATCAGCTGCTAAGAAAAAGAAGAAACAAACAAATGATGATGTTTATACAGATGCCGTTTCTTCTTATAGAATCTTTTCACGAGCATTTTGTAATTTTGTGTTCCCTGAAAATAGAAGACCTATGCCACAAAATGGACAAGATATTAAAGCTGTTCTAAAAGGAACAGCTGATGAAGATATATTAGATGCTATTTCAGTTAGAGAGAAAATCGATAATCCTGATGGATTATTTGAATTAGATGATGCGGATATTCTTGAAAGTGAGGCAAAAAATGAAAGGAGTGATGATTATGCTGAAAGAATTCAAACTGAAATGAAATACTTAGAAGAAAATGCTAGTAGATATTTAACTCTTAAAGGACTTGAAACATATAGTCCAAAATTCTTAAATGTTTTGGAAAATTTAAAAGATCCTGAATTCCGTGGCCTCCATTTAATCTATACTCAATTCAGAACCATTGAAGGTATTGGTGTATTAAAATTAATTCTAGATGCTAATGGTTTTACACAATTTAAGATTAAAAAAAATGAAGCCGGTATTTGGCAATTAGCTATTCCAGAAAAGGAGAGAGGCCTTCCAACATATGCCTTATATACTGGAACTGAATCTGATGAAGAAAAAGAATTAATTAGAAATATTTATAACAGTAAGTGGGAAAATGTGCCGGATTATTTAACTAGCGAATTATCCAGAATATCTACAAATAATTTTTATGGAGAGATAATCAAGACATTAATGATTACCGCATCAGGAGCAGAAGGTATTGATTTAAAAAATACTAGATATGTTCACTTAATAGAACCCTATTGGCATCCTGTTAGAACGGAGCAAGTTATTGGTAGAGCTCGAAGAATTTGTAGTCATCAAGATTTACCTCCCGAATTAAGAACTGTTAATGTTTTTTTGTATTTAATGACTTTTACAGAAGACCAATTATCTGGTGATGGTGCCGTTGAACTAAAATTAAATGATGGTAGTAAATTTAATGCGGACATACCTGTTACTAGTGACGAAGCCTTATATGAAATATCCGTTATTAAAGAGCGAATAAGCACCCAATTATTAAATTCAGTTAAAGAAGCTTCTATGGATTGTGTTATTTATAATAAACCTGGAACTAAAGATGCTGTTAAATGTTTCTCATTTGGAAAATCATCTCCCAGTTCATTTTCTTACAAACCTTCTATTTCAAACGAGGAAAAGGATACTGTTGACAAATTAAATAGACCAAAGGTTACATGGAAAGGTGATGAAATAACATTACCTATTAATGGTATTAAAAAGAAATTTGCTAGAAATCCTAAAACAAATGAAGTTTATGATTTTGATAGTTACAATCAAGCTGTAGAATTTGGCGATGAAGGTGATCTTATTCGCGTAGGTAAATTAGTTAAAAAACCAGACGGAAAATATAAATTTGTTCAAATTGCTGCTTAAAGATTACTATAATAATTACTTAATGGAATATAAAGATAAAAAAATATACGATAAAATAAATGAATTATTCGCATATTATAGTTGTTCCGTTAACAAATATTGTTCTTACTTTTCATAATCATATTTAATATATTAAAAATTCAATATGATTATTTCTTACTTATCCAAGCATTATTAGCAATTAATTGCTTAAAATAAGATATATTAGGGGAGGCTTCTATATATTCTAACTCAGCATCTCTTACTCTTCTTTTCTTATTATTTTTAATTAATATCCCTTTTCTAGGTATACTTTTTATTTCTTCTTTTTCTACTAATGTTATAGACTCTATACTTCCAATACTCATACTTCTAGATTCTATACTATCAATACTTTCTGAACTGAACGTTCGTCTCTTAGTAACAATAAATTCCTTGCTATTTCTTCTACTCATAGTTATGTATTAATATATAATATTATTTTTATAATATTATTTTAATTCAATTTTTCTAGTATTGTTTTACAAAATCCCATTATCTTTTCTTGATTTTCTCTCAAGATTTCAAATTCTTTTTTATTTATTAATTCTTCAACATAATTATTTTGTTCTGATGTTACCATCGTTTCTTGTGTTTTCCTTTTTAATTTACTAAAAATACTATTAACCTCTAATTTTATATTAGAATTCTCATTTTCTGATGAATTCATATCATTATATCTTGATTCTATTACTATGTTGTTTTTTTCCGAGGATGATTGTAAATCAAATGTCACTCTTTTATCAGAATCAATTGGTATTTTAGGTAAAGGGTTTACTTTATTCGAATTATTTAACCATTCTTCTCCTTCTTTCGATATTTGTGGTATATCCAATTCTCTCTCTCTACTTGCCATTCTCTCGGCAATAAGTCTGTCCATATCATCTCCTATTGGTTTATCTCCATCATCTTTAAATTTAGGTTCCTCAGGAATTTTTGGATTAATATATGTATTCAAACTATCTTGTTGCTCTTTTAGTTTATTGTTAAAATTATCTTCTCGTTGTTTTGATAGATCGTCTGATGTATATATCATTTGAACTTTACTTGATTTTGTTGGTTTATTTTTTTCATTATTAATTTTAAAAATTATTTCTTCCATTGCCATTTTATTTTTGGTCATTAAATCATTGTTAGGCTGAGAGGATTCTATATTATTAATAGTATCTTCCAAAATTGCCTTTATTCTAGGAAACTGTTTATCATTAATTCCTTGAAAAATATTACTATCTTGAAGTAAACTCCAAATCATCCCCTTATTATTATTAGTATTAAAGTCCATATTAATATTAATAATATATTTATATTTATATTTAATTTCCATTAAAGTATTTCTTTCTTAAATCAAATACCTCCTCATCAGGAATTTTATTTCGCAAGAAATAATCTTTATTCTTATCTTTAAGCATTTGAATAATAAAATATAGAGAATACATTCCACATTCTGATTCTGTTTTTTGATGTTCTAATGTATTTATTAATACATCGAAATCAATACCTATTTGTTTACCTTGCTTCGTAATTTTTGTTATTAGTTCTTTAACTTCTTTCGGTGGAGGATTGCCATTACTATCAAAATAAATTATATATTTCTTTTTAATATTAATAAATAGAGATATCCAATGCTCTCCATCTTTGTAATGAGGATCTGTATTCAAAATAATCCCGATCTTTTTTTTATCTCTTTTTATCATATCGCTAATGTTTAATTTACACAATTCTTCCCATACACATTCACCATATAATTTGTGATGGTCAAAATCAATAGGAGATGGTCCTAAAAACTCAAAACATTTGTAATATTTTTCATATTGTTTCATTACTGATTCTATATCTAAACTACTTAACCATTCATCTGTTTTCCAGATCTTGGGTGATTTGGGCGCAAATGTATAGTTTAACAATTCACTATCTAATTTTCCTTCCATAAACTTACTTCTTAACCAACACGACTCTCTATCACAACTACTAGACATATTTTCTCTCAATTCTTGCCAAATATCTTTAGAAGTATTGGCTGTTATTTTATTACGAGGATGACGAGCATTCCATAATTTTTTCATTTTAAATAAGGCATTATCACTATAACATGTAAACTCTTTTTTATCAGGATTTGGACTACAATTTACTTTTTTATATCCTCCTCTCTGATTCCTTTTTGTTTTTTTTTGATTAGATAATCCATTATTCCTTTTTGTTTTTCTCTTCATAAATATTATTTATATTTTTCTTTTTTTTTAATCCTTTTGTTTTATGTTCCTTTGTTTTAATATTCACATCTTCCTTTTTTGGTAGTATTTTAGACTTCGGTTTACTATTTTTCTTAATAACAAATGTATCTAAATTTATTTTTTTCACATCTTCTTCCTTTGCGAATAACATATCACATTTTGATATATCATAATCATCTAAATCACAATTATTATTACTAGGATCTATAATATTACTATACTTCTCTTGTATTATATCATTCTTATCTAAAAATTTAAGATAATTTATACATGATTTTGTATAACTATCAAAAGTATTATACAATTGTAAATCATCTACATCATTCCTAAATAATTTTTTAGTTAAATCAATAACTCGTTTTTTGTAAAATTTTTTATCCGACAAAAATTGTTTATTGTTATGAAATTCATTTTTTTTCATGATTTGTTCATATTGTTGTTTATTCGCAAAACAATTTAATGTTATATTATCGATTTCATTCATTGAAATATCCATTTAATAATTTCAATGAATTTAATATTCTGATTTTTACATACAAGAGCTATCTTTTAATTGATATCTTGTATGATTATTGAATAAATCATTTCCTAGATTTTGAACATTTGGATTAAAAGGCTCTAAATCTGGCTTCTCAAACAATAATGGATGACTTTGTTTTTGTGGCACGAAATCTACCTTGGTTTGATATAAATCACTCGTAGATTTGGGAACAAAATCTGATTGTTCACACTTTTGTAATGCGAAAAACTGATTTCTTAGACTGGATTCAATATTCACATTATTAGAAAATCCATTCCATGGTGCTTGAGCATTTCCTGGATTGAATACAGTCTTTGTTGAATAAGGTGTATATTTATTCAAAGGAATTGTAGTTTTTTTATACTGGTCCAATACCTGCATATATCCATATTTAGTGGCTACAGGTCTTACACTATATTGTGGTTGAAGGCTAGTGGATGGAATATTTCTATCAGATATTCTATTATTTATTTCATCCACTCTTTCGTGATTACACGTATACATACCGTTAATTACTCCAAACATTGTATTAATATATAACCAGAATATATTATTTTCATAAATTACCTAAATCAGTTACTATTGTTAACTATATATGTTGAATATTTTATGTCTTACAAAAATATCTTACTGTAATACAGTCTATTTCTAAATCCATTATATCCAAATAATTTATGAAGGGGGTGGGGCAATATTGAAACCTTGAACATAATGTATTACTTCTAATTTGATAATAGGATTTCATCATTTAGTCATTACTGGTTTAGATGATATCTATAATCAACCAATTTGTATTGATGTAAACTGTTAATTTAGAATTTATTATATAAATATTTTATATAATGAATTTAAAACACCAAGAACTTGTATTTGATTGGGCACTTTACTTATCATGGATATTATATTTTACTGCGTATTTTGGAATTATATATTCTGGACCAACTCATCAAGAATTAATGGGATTATTGGATAATATTATGAAATATTATATATCGCTGTTTTTAATTATTCGATTCAATCCTTTCTATAAAACTAATTTTACTAACTTTGATAGAAAGGTAGTATTTTCAGCAGGAATATTTTTAATTACAACCACAGCATTAGGACAATATGCTAAAAAATTTCATTTTCTAGAAGAAAGTATGAAATATTTAGACATGGTTAAATAATTTATTTTTTATTATTTCTTTTTAAGAGATTTGTTTTTCTTTTCTTTTCGTCTTCTTTTTAATGATTTACCATTACTTTCATAAAAATATTGCTTTAAATGCTGTAACATTCTTTTACTTACAATTTCATCCACACTTTGTTCTTCCTTTGTTTTTTCAGAAACTATATAATTATATCTTTTAAATTCTTTTTCTACAGAATTTACAAAATCTTGTTTATTTTTTACATCCTTACCTAATTTAGAGTCTAGAAATTTTAACATCATATGTTCAATACTTAATTTATTATAATATGGCTTTACATTTATGTAATAAACTTTATCATCATTCATTCCTGAATGATATACATCATCTATAAAACATATTTCAATATCTTCTGGTAACTTTGTACAACTAATAAAGTCGCTTACTGTCTTATCATGTGAGGTTCTTCCCATCTCAATTTGCTCTCCCCTAACTTTAAATGCTGCTATTATTTGATCGAATAGTTTATAATTTAATTCTTTATCAAAATAATTTTTTATATTTATAGCCCATTTTTTATCACCTTGATTATTTGTATATATCATTACCTTGTAGCATTTATTTTCTTTCTTCTTTAGTTTTAGGTATTGTAATATAGAAAATATTTTTGGTCTTAAAAATTCTGGAAATAAATTTAATAAATCATTAAAATTCCTTTCAGAATATTCATCGTTTTTAAAATAGTAATTCAAACAATCACAAAATATACCAAATTCTGTAAAATACCCTAATGTTTCATCTAAATCAAATACTACAATTTTGTAAGGCTTTTTAATCATATACAATATCTATTTATAAAAAATCTCACCAAATAATATACTTTGATGGATTTATCACAAACAGATTATAAAAAAATTATTCATTATTATCAAATTAAAAAACATAAAAATAAAACATATAAGGAAACTGCTGAAGATATATTAGCTAATAAACTGTGTAAATGTATCAAAAAAGTTAGACCATATGATAATAATGAGGATGCCGCTATATCTATTTGTCGAGATAGTTTATTTAAAAAAAGAAGTATAGATTTCTATAATTTTAAATGTAAAAAGGGAAATAAATTAGTCTCTAAAAAAGGAACTATTAAAAATTTAAAGAAGTTTAGAAAAAAAATTGGATTTAATAAGACAAAAAAAGGCAAAAAAAAATAAATAAATGTAATAAATGACCAAACTCGAAGAATTGATGATCATAGCTCAAAATATTCCCTATATTGAACCATCTAGTCAAAATTCAGACGAATGGTCGTCCGATGAACTTATTTATAAATCTATTCATATATCTTTACATAACGAAATTCAAATTCGTGCTGGATTACATATGTGTAATAAATTTCCACCGTTAAAATTAGTCTATAAACATATTTTAGCTGGATATATTAAATTCTTTACCGAGTTAAATTCTAGAGTCGTATCTAGTCAGTCAAATTATTAAAAATTAAAATTGAAACAAATAATAATAAATTTTATTTATCATTATTCACACCAATGAACTGTAAGATTTTCAACGAACTTTGTAAGTTTATACTATTAACTTCTAAAAATTACAATATTGATAGCTCTCATGACATAACACATAGTATGGATGTTCTTCATTATGCCCACAATATTTATAAGAAAGAACTTTATATAAATCCTGGTATTAAGTCACATGAAAATATTATTTATTTAGCATCTACATTACATGATATGTGTGATAAGAAATATATGAAAGAAGACGAAGGTCTACATAAGATGGAGCTATTTCTGAAAGATAAAATTCAAATTGAGGATGAAGAAAGAAATGCTATTTCCAATATCATCAATACTATGTCTTATTCCAAAGTAAAAGTAAATGGATTTCCTAATTTAGGTATCTATCAATCTGCTTATCATATTGTTAGAGAAGCTGATTTATTAAGTGCTTATGATTTTGACAGATGTCTTATTTATGGATTACATGTTCGAGGAGATGATTTTGAAACAACATTTCCTAGAGCTGAAGAATTATTTAAGAGTAGAGTTTTTAGACACGCAGAGGATAATTTGTTTACAACTGAATATGCAAAAACATGTTATCCTGGTTTACATTTACAAGCGATTAATAGAATTTCATCTTGGAAAAATATACTACATATATCATCTTAAATATACATAAATATTATTTAGTAATGTATATCAAATGCCCAAACCAATAATAAAAAAAATAAAAATTAATCCAGTTGATTTTTTTTATGAGACTTCATTTGAAGCCAATACTGTTAATAAAATAAACACTATTCATGATGATCTTATAGATAGATTTCCTTGTAAGGATTGTCATGTGGAACCAGTAGAATCTAAAATAGTGGTTAAAGATACATATTATCCTACATTTGTCATTGTTCGTAAACAATGTTGTCTTCATTGTTGGTTAAAACGAATAAATAGTTGATTTCTTTACTGTTTCCTTTTCTTTGTTTTCTTTGTTCTCTTTGTTTTCTTTGTTCTCTTTGTTCTCTTTGTTCTCTTTGTTCTCTTTGTTTTTTTCGCTTTTTTTATTTTCCGTTTACCTCCCATTTGTTGTATATTGGTTATTTGTGGATTTATATTACAATTATCTATATAACTATTACTTCTTTCTTTTTGAATAATATTTAAATATTTCCATTTGATGTTAACGCTATGAACAAACACATTACTTTCTCTAACGGCAAATATTTGTTCCCATATTTGAGAATTAAAATCAATCATTGGTAATCCGTTTGCAGGTGTATCGTCGGAATGATTCCATGAAATATTACCATTTTTAATATTACCATTTTTAATATTACCATTTTTAATATTACCATTTTTAATATTACTTGCCATTGGTTCCGGTATAAAAACTGCGAATCCATTTTGAACTATTTCGCCTTCACTCATATCTTCTTCATCATCAATTATAGGTTCATTACCCTCATATTCA
>Ga0210003_1003584_pt1 | contig 12562 bp, 11 predicted proteins | sample LantaG_FD_182804 | JGI IMG/M metagenome (GOLD analysis project Ga0210003, IMG submission 182804) | Deep subsurface microbial communities from Baltic Sea to uncover new lineages of life (NeLLi) - Landsort_02402 metaG (SPAdes) (version 2) | ecosystem: Environmental > Aquatic > Marine > Oceanic >...
CGAATCCAGGTTTCCAGAGTTCGTCGTTGCTCGGGGGACATTGGGAGAGAATCGATTGATTTCGGCATATCATAAGCATATCACAATATCTACTGTATGCCAAGTTATTAGTGAGACAGTAGACTAGATTGATTATAGCAGTATGTGATAATTCTTTCCTGCCCAACTAAATCCGCAAACAGAAACTAAATGCTACCTCACTTGAACAAAACATCACACTCGAAACGACATTTTGCGATTGGTACATTAGTTCTAATTTAAGTATAACACCTCATCGTGATAGACTGGCATACAGATTCGTAAACCGCCGGTCGTCGGTTCGAATCCGACCGCTGGCTGTATCTGGGTCGCAGATTATCAACAAGCTTCGTGAGGCAGAGGTTCTGCTCAATCAAGGGGATACCCTGCTGGTAGCAGATCTATCTCTTGATCTTGAATTAGCGCTATAGGATTTCCGTTGGACTCGCATGGTGATAAGAGTAGGGGAGAGTAAGCATTCCACTCTATGGTATATCAGCAAAAGCTGCTATAGGGGCGTAAGCAACCCCTATCATACTCGGACCGGTATGAGCACCGAGCACGAGAGACATAGGTCCAACCGATAGCCACGTACAATCAAATCGCTCATCCACCAGATCGTGTAATCTTGACGCCCCTTCAGGATTGTGTGCATGAAGCACCTGAACACGTAAAGAACTGCCTGGTGAATGCTGGCGAGCGATTAGGTCAACCAACCCTTTGATTGCCTGATTAAAGGTTCGTGCCTGGCCGAGCTGTACATAAGTGCCGCCCTTTTTCTCAACGCCAATTAGTGGTTTGATATTAAGTAATGAGGCTACGATACCTTTAAGGTGGCTTATTCGTCCGCCGTGAATCAGGTATTTGAGTTCTTTGAGAGTGTATATGCTCTCACTAGCATTTCCAATGCTTTCCATCAATGATAGAATTTGCTCTTTCGGCCAGCCGGCTTTTATCGCTCTAGCTGCTGCTTCAACCTGCCAGCCAGCCGCGGCAGATAAGGTTTTGGTGTCAACATGGGTAACTTTGGCCTCCGGTACGAGCCTTGCCGCTGTCTGAGCCACACTGAATGTGCCGCTCAAACCTGAGGACATATGTATGGATATAATATCGGGGTCGGTAGCCGCAATGCGCTTATAAACTTCGGAAAAGCTACCGACCGATGGTTGGGAGGTGCTAGGGAAGCGTTGAGCTGTTTCCAGCAAGCGATAGAATTCATCCGGTACGATATCCACACCTTCACGGTAAGTTTTCCCTTCCAGGGTTACGATGAGGGGAACAACGCTAATATTCAACTCAGCCAATCGCTCAGGAGACAGGCTGAGATCGGTTCCACTATCGGTTACAATTTTCATTTATAATATACACTAGGAAAAGGTTGCTTTTTAACTCGGATCTGCATCTCTAATATTATAACATAATGGACTACTGTTACCTGGCAGGTCGCATCAAATTAGGGGAAACAGGGCCTTCTCATGGAGACTTATTATCCTGGCGGTGGAATCTTAGGCCTGTGTCTATTTTATTAAATCCCAGCCCTTTTGTTTAGCCAGCAGTTCCAATTGCTCATCCGGGTAGACGGCAATGGGATTACCTACAAGATTCAAGGTGGGAAGGTCACGAATACTATCACTATATGCGTAGCTTAGAGTCAGGTCAGTGTTTGCCCAACATTGGGAGATGAATGCTTTAATCTTTTCTGCCTTTTCCCTTCCCAACAAGAAGGGTTTTGTGATTCTACCGGTGTAGCGACCATTGGTGAAGTCCAGAGCGGTGCCAATACATCGATCCGCCCCTACCTTACTTCCTATGGCATTTAGCAGAGGCTGATAAGCTCCAGAGGCCAGAATAATGAAATGCCCTTTGGCCTTATGTTCCTTTAGCCGCTCCATGATATCCTGCCTGAGTTTTCCCAACACATCATTCTTTACGATCAAGGAACAAAGGCGTTGCATCTGGGTCTCGGTAAGACCAGACATCAAACCAGCAATGTCTTCCATCCACTTGATGTCGAATTTATCTCGGTTGTAGATTCGTAATCTGGATAGAAGCCACAAGTGGCAGTGGGTAATGTAGAACTTGACTAAAAAGAGGGCCCCCTTCAGGTGCTTCAGGTAGTGCTTGGCCAGGGATTTCCACATACGGTTGGGGAATAAGGTGCCATCCAAATCAACAATAACTGTAATTCTTTTCACTGTTTACCTTCTCACCACCTGTATACCTGCCGTATCGCAGCTTAACCATGTTCTCTTAGAGTTACTAGTTTTTTCTTAAACATATTCTACAGCAAACGATCAAACTTAACCAAACTCCCTGGGAAGTAAACGCTGAACTATCCAATCACTTTACCGCCAGTAACCAATTCGCCAAATCGTTTGTTAGGGCAGGACGGCAATGTTAACGTGTGAGAGAAGCCAGATATCGCAGCTGCACTCTCAGATCACGCAATGAGAACAGAAGGTACCACAATGGCTATGAGGCCTGTGACAACGGCCGTGAGAAGGAACAAATTATATCTGGTGCTGTAGTTGCTTAAAAGAGAAACGTCATAGTATCCTTCTACACCTTGATCTTTGTACATTTTAAGTAACCCGTTTATCAGCTTTATCCTTGTTTCCTTCCCTCTTAACAACCCAACTACTACAACAAAGTTGACTACTATCACCAGGCAGACAAACGTGAAGAACACTATCCATGTAGTGGTATCGGTGTCCCTCCCACTAGCAACACCTGAATTAACTCCTAGAGCGATCAGATTGAGAAGGATTGCGGTCAGGATGAAGATCGTGTCAGTGCCGCGTGTTCTGCTGGAGTTCGGTAATTATATGCTCATGAACTCGCTCAATCATATTCCCTCCTCGATGGATACGGTCTTCTTTACGCTGGTTAGTACGTAGGTTATTCTATTCTTGAGGCCTTGTCAATCATAAGAGGAGACGGACGTTACAGCGGCATAGATGGATTGCCTTTGCATAGAGAGACGATGCTCGTACTAGAAAAGGGGCGACAAACCACTGCGAGGTGCCCTGAGGCCACAACATAAGCAATTGTTACTTATTAGCGTATTATTTGTCTGGTACCTCTTCAATTCCTAAATATCATGGTTAGAGTGAAGGTTTACTCACACTTTTCTTTGCTTTCCCTCTAGCCAGGGATGCGAATATGCCACCGAAACAAAGAACAGCGAAGATGGCAAACGCTGTCTTCATGCTGGTTACGAAGACTGAATAGTATTCAGGTGTAATCTCAACTCTCCCAATATATATGGCGAATATTAGCATGGTGATTCCCATACTGAACATCATGCCAACTTGTCGCATTGTTGCCAGTGTTGCCGAAGCTACCCCATATGTTTTCGCCTCAACAGAACTCATGACTGCATTCGTGTTGGGAGAAGAGAAGAATGCGAAGCCGAAACCGAGGATCATTAGACTTACTAGAATGAACCAAATTGCTGTGTTCTGACCTAAGAAAGTGAGCAAGATTAGTCCTATGGTTGTAAGAACCATTCCTGCGGAGGCAAGAATTTGTGGTGCAATTTTATCTGAAAGCTTGCCAGCCAGCGGTGAGAAGATAGCTTGAACAGCGGGCATAGATACCAAGACCATGCCTGCTGTCTGCGGGCTGAAACCTTTCGTATATTGCAAATAAAGGCTTAAGAGAAAAGCGACGGCAAACGTTGCGCTGTAGCTAATCAAGGCAGCCAAATTAGAAAAAGCAAAGACTCTGTTATTCTTGAACAGATTCATGTTTAGGATAGGACTTGCTGCCTTTGTCTCCCACCAAACGAATGCCATAAAGCCCAGGATCCCAATCAGAATCACTCCCAATCCTAGTATCTCTGGTAGAAGAGAAATACCATACATCATTGCCACAACTGCAAGGCCGTAGATTACGGAGCCACTAAGGTCAAACTTTTCCCCTTTTGCGTCAGCCCACTCTCCTTTCAATTTCCATAGAAGTAGGGTAATAATTGCCAGTCCCAGTGGTAAATTTGCAAGAAAAATACTCCTCCAACCAAAGTGCTGCGTTAGCAATCCTCCTAGAAATGGCCCAAGAGATAGTCCCAGGTAAACCGCGGCTACATTTATACCAAGGGCTCTGCCTCGCTCTTCCACCGGGTATACTGAGGTTAGAATGGCTACTCCGGTGCCGAAGATCATTGCCCCGCCGATTCCCTGCGGTATTCGGAACAAGATTAGCATAATAGCTGAGGTTGAAGTTGCCGCAAGTAGAGATGAAATAGTGTAGATGACGATGCCATAAGTGAAAATCCTCTTCCTGCCGTATATGTCAGCAATTCTACCAAACGGAGGAACAAAAACCGTCGCAGCCAAAAGGTACGAGGTTGGGATCCAGGCTAACAGGACTGCGTCTATCGCGAACTCTCTTCCAATTGGAGGAAGTGCGATATTTATAGAAGACCCCATAAAAGGCGTAAGAAAAGAAGCTATCGTTACAACAACCAATACTCCCTTTTTGCTTACACCATTTTGCATGCTACTCTGTAAGGTATTCACAATATGCGATTTGTCTTAGTTTGTGAGCTACCGAACGCCAATCCAGATTGAGAATTATTTTCAGAAAAGGTCAGGTTAACTTCCAAAGTACTAAATGTATTGTAGCGTTATTTATATCTACCACGCAAGGAGCGAAGAAAAAGTGCGGCAAGGGACATTGCACTTTCCGCTAAAAAGTGTGATGAGAGCAACTGCACTTTTTACTATTTTGTTACGTCATGAGATAATCAACAGTCCAACTAATGTAAAAGCGGCGATCGGTGGTAAAGCAGGTATTGGCTTCCCCTTTAAAAATATGGCTTGAATCGCATAGGCACCAGCCAATCCCAGTAATCCGAATACTGCAATTACAACTGCCGGAGTCAGACCCTGGGCAAAGTAAACTGAGGCTGTAAGTATACATGGGAAGGCGATATCGCCTCCTCCCAGTATGGAGTATTTCCTGTCGGCGGACTTTGCCTCTAATAAATCCGTAACTCCGTCTTGCTTCAAGTTCAGATTCCATCCAGAGTAGTCCTTTGGAACGATAACCGCAGGCAAGGCATCTATCTTCGCCATCTTGTCAGCCATCCAGGTCATAAATCCGAAACGAACCGCCAGAAAGTCATAGACGGCGAGCAGCAAAATAAGGACCATCGCCGTCCACGGTGTAATGAACCGACCAAAAACTGCCCCCAGGCTTGTAAGCGCCAGAATCAATGCCAGGTCGTGTAGCCAGACAAAGGGTATTAAGAACCAGGCTGTTCCAAACACAATAGCTATCGTGATAGCTATTGGAAGAGGCAAGTAGAAGACGGTTGCTATAAAAGTGCCCCAGATGAACAGAAGGGCAAACAAGAGTCTAAGAACAAGCCTTAAAGCCCTAAGTGGAATCAAGGAGAGCGTGAGTCCAAGCACAGCCGCTGCCGCAAGGATATAGATTAAAACCGGCCCCAGTGATGATTGTGCCGGTATTTCGGTAATCTCCCCGGATGGTAAGGTTACTTCTCCGGGCCACCATGATATTGCCTCGGATGGCTGGCTCGGCACATATATATTCTTATCTTTCAGGAATGGATCTATGCGGGGAGTAACAAGCAAAATGAGTATCTGGGCGACAACGAAGAGGAGAAGTCCCCAATAGACCGGATTCAGTTTGGCCGGTTTCTTTGTGCTCATATGAGAGATAGTTTATATCGTAGAAGGCAAAATGTCGAAGTGTCACTGTGACTGGCAACCTGTGGGAGCAACCCAGGCAAATTGAACATCTTGAGTTATTGTTACTTGTATGATGCACCGGAGTGAGCGGAAGTTATCAAGCCGGAGGATTAGCGGGCTTTCGCAGCCAAATGAACATGCCCAGATCATCCAGTTCAATCCGCTCTGCTTCCTTGAAGCGAGTTCGACTTAGAAGCTCTTCAATACCTTGCTGCGTATACGACTCGCCTACTGAATGCCTCAGCCCCCAGCGCATAAACCGGGACTTGATATGGCGAGAGAATTCATCTACCTTTTCCTTTGGCGTATCCTTCCGCACGTCGTAAACAAGGGCTGGTTGGTAAAGCTTTAGAACACGGTAGATCTCATCAAACACTTCCATGGGCTTACTCCAATGATGAAGAGAGCCGCTGGAGACGACGAAATCAAATTCCGCGTCATCGAACGGCATCTTAGCAGCATCGCCAGGCCGAAGTGTAATCTGTCCTGTGAGGCCAGCCTCGGCAACGTTTCGTATGCCGATGCCGAGCATCGTTTCTGAGATGTCAAGGCCGATGATCTGGACACGGGGAATGCGCCTAGCGACCTCAATCGAGACAAAAGCTGGCCCTGAACCCACCTCCAGAAAGGTCCCTTCGCTGATTACAGCTGCCACCCGCTCAGCGAGGTCAGCGTAGGCTTCTCGCATCACGGCTGTGTCTTTGGCAAACTCCGCGTACTTCATAGCAAAGTAGCCCTCGATTCCTTCTGAGCGGAGTTGCTTTAGAGTTTGGATTATGCCAGCCACCGTATCCCCCTCATCATTGTCCTACTGACTTCATTTTATGCTGATGGTTCCATGGTAGCAAGAGAGCCGTAGCGAGACTTAACAAAACCGAGTCTTGTTGGGTAACAATTTAAGCTATTGTGCAATGTCAAACAGTCCGGACTTTTGTACAACTACACTAGCCTGGTTTTTTTGTGCGGGATTCGATTTTATACCGAACTCAATATGCCAGGCAATTCAGAGAGGCTCTTTATTATAAAGCTGGGTTTCTCCTCTTCGCTGCCTATTGTTTCCTCGTAGCGGTCATTCCACCTAAACCACACGCTTTTCATCCCAATTCTATTTGTCCCCACAATGTCTGCGTCAATCCTGTTGCCAACCATAACTGCATTCTCGGCTTCAACCCCTAATTTATCTAATGCTACTTGGAAAACCTGCTTATCCGGCTTTTCGATGCCCACCTCATCAGAGATTACTATCACGTCAAAACAATCCTCCAAGCCATATTGTTTAGTTTGAACTTTTGCCTAATAGTTAAGCTCAGGGGCCTTGTTTGTAACCCGGATAATAGTCATTAACTGATATTAAAAAGTACCACCACGACATCTCCCTCCTGAATTTCATAGGTCTTGCCCTCGATGTGTTGCTTGCCAGCCTTGATTACAGCAGCCTCGCTGCCGAGCTCAAGCAAGTCATTATAGTGCATCACTTCCATCCGTATGAAGCCTCTCTCCATATCCGTATGAATCTTACCTGCAGCAACTGGGGCTTTATCTCCTCTGTGGCATGTCCAGGCATGGACCTCATCCTCGCCAACGGTAAAGAAATTCACCAGCCCGAGTTTTCGGTACGCGGCTTGTAGCAATCGTGTCATGGATGATTCCTGCAAGCCAAGCTCAGCTAAAAATTCCTGACGGTCTGCGGGGTCAAGCTGGCTAATATCAGCTTCATCACGGCCACAGATGGTAATAGCCTCAGAGCTATCGGCATCAATTATGGTCTGAAGCGCTTTAACATAGTTGTTTCCATCGTCTCCCATAGACTTTACATTGGCAATGTATAGCACGGGCTTGAGTGAGACCAGATTGCATTCACGGACACTGTCCAGTTCCTTATCGTCCAATCTTTGTCGGCGAGCAGGTATTCCCTGCTCCAATCCTTTTTTTACTTTTTCACAGTCAGCCACCTGATGAATGGCATCACTATCGCCTGCTCGCACTTTCTTGGATAAGCGGGTAATCTTTTTTTGTAGTGTCTGACTATCAGCTACCATCAATTCAAGGTCTATGGTCTCTACATCGCGCACGGGGTCGATATTATCACGCTGGAGAAAGGTGTCCGCTGCTTCAAAACACCGTATTACGTGCAGCAAGGCATCAACATCTTTGATATGTTTGAGCAGCCTTGTGCTGTGCCCTTGCTTGGTAACGGACTCGGTAGCGAGGCCGGGAATATCCACTAATTGCATAGTAGCCGGAACAATTTTGGCAGGATTGTATAACTTTGCCAGTGCCTGAATACGTGGGTCAGGCACATTAACAATGACTCTATGCATCTCAGAACCATCATAACTTGCTGCCCCGGAGGCGGTAACAGCGTTATAAATAGTAGTCTTACCACAGGCAGTAAGACCTACCAGTCCACAGGTTAAACTCATATGATATTCCAAACACTATCAGACGGAAATTCTTGGAAATGTAGTGATTTAGTTTTAGATCACCTTGCCATCATATTTTACACCCTTTGGAGCTAATGATTAAAGCGACCAATGGATAATTTACAATCCATCCGCCGGCGTATTATCTCTTTGATGTTACTCCAGGGAAACCTCTGTTCCGTACTCTGGTATTGATATTTCCCAGCCCGTTTTCTCGTGCAGGAATTCCCCGAAGCTCTGGGCTGCCCTGGCTTCCCCGTGAGTAATAAATACATGCCGGGGGGCCTTTTTCAGTCCTGAAATCCAGCTGAAGAGCTCGTTTCTATCAGCGTGGGCGGAGAAACCGTGTATCTGAGCAATTCTTGCCCGGACGGGGTAGTTCTGCCCCAGAATCCGCGCGGTCTTACTACCTTCGACAATATGTCTGCCAAGTGTACCCGCCGCCTGATACCCCACGAAGAGGATGGTGCTCTCTTTCCGGGAAATATTCGCTACGAGGTGATGTTTTATTCTTCCCCCGGTACACATTCCGGAGCCAGCTATTATTATGGCAGTTCCTGCTATGTGGTTAATTGCCTTTGATTCATCTGTGGTATGGCTCATTGTAAGACCGGGAAAATTGAAGGGCGAGTTGTGCTGGCGTACCAGGATGCTCATATCCCTGTCGAATAACTCGGGGTGATGCTTGAATATTTCCGTAATGTTCATTGCCATAGGGCTATCAACGAAAACCATCAGGTGTGGTATACGGTCTGCGAGCAGCAGTTCATTCAAATACCACATTACTTCCTGGGCTCGTTCCAGGGCAAAACTGGGGATAACTATATTTCCCCCGGCTCTTCGCGTAGAATTTATAATTTCAGCAAGTCTATTACTTATGTCCTCCGAGCTTTCGTGTAACCTGTCTCCGTATGTGGACTCAATCAGAACATAATCCGCCTCGTTAAAGAGGGTTGGGTCCTTTATTATCGGCTTATCTTGCCTGCCAACGTCCCCGGAGAATAGAATTGTCCTCTTTTCCCCGTTTTGATTCACCGTGACCTTTATCATCGCTGAGCCGAAAACATGGCCGGCATCATAGAAAGTAGCTTCAAGTCCGCCGGCTATATGAACGGCCTCCTCATATTTCACCGGTGAGAATAGAGGATTAGTGGCCGTGGCATCATCGACAGTGTAAAGTGGAATTTCAGGGTAGCGTCCCTTCCGGCCCTCTCGCTTGTGTCTTTTCACCTTGAATTCCGCGTCTTCTTGCTGCAGCCTGGCCGAATCCAGGAGCATGATCCGGGTTATCTCAGCGGTGGCAGCGGTGCCGTAAATTTTACCACCAAAGCCCTCACGGGCCAGTTTGGGCAGCAGGCCACAGTGGTCGAGGTGAGCGTGAGTCAGGAGGACGGCATCCAGGGTACGGGGTGGAACGAGAAACGGCTCCCAGTTTCGATACCTGAACTCCCTTTCCTGATAGAGCCCGCAGTCCACTAAAATCCGGGCATTGTCGGTTTCCAACAAATACCGCGAACCGGTTACATTACGGGCTGCGCCCATGAAACCCAGCTTTAATTTATTCAACCCACCTCACCAGTTTGTCCAGATTTTCCCTTGAGGACTTGAAACGGTTTATAGGATTCTCCCAGTCGGGGTAGCCCAGGGCAGTGCTGATGACGACATTCTTATTCTCCGGAATGTCCAAAAGGTCTTTGATTTCATCTTCATAAGCGGTGATTAGGCCAATGGGGCACGTCCCCAGTCCAAGACCATGAGCGCTGAGTATCAAATATCCTAGAGCTATCCCGACATCGACCATGCGTGCCTTGGAGAAAGAATCGTCAAGACAGATGATGATGGCAACAGGTGCTTCGTAGAACTTACAGCTTCCCTCATTGGTAAACTCCTCGAAGGAGACGCCTGTTTGTTCGAGATATGGTTTCATAGACCCGGAAGTTGCACTTCCTCTCTGGCTATAAGTCTCAGGAAGAGGTTTAACAGTCCCCGGGCTGCATGAAATCTGTTTTTCCCGGTATGCTTTAAGCAGCCCCCGGCTCAGCCTTTCCCTCTCTTCGCCGGTTACCACAAAAAAGTCCCATGGCTGGAGGTTGATTGCAGAGGGGGCATGAATTGTGAATCTTAGAATCTCTTCGATTGTCTCTTTAGGGATTGGGTCAGGCCTAAAAGCCCTGATACTTTTTCTCTCTCCAATCGCTTGAAAGATATCCATTGTTTTTGCTCCTTTTCCCGTTCGCCCTTCTTATTGAAAATACATTAGAGTTCCCCTGGTTGTCAAGGCGGGCGGGATAACAGCTGAAGCTTGACATTATCGCTCTGATTATCTGAAAATGAGTAGGCGTGAAGGTTGGAAGTGATTACTCAAAAATAGAAGGGATTATTGAAAGATGCTGAGAGCAAAATTGTGGTTTCGTTGTGCGGTCGTGCATGACCCGGTTACCCCGATGGTGGCGCAGCCAGCCCTCATCGGCTGGGAAGCGAAATACCGGCAGATTGACCTTACAATCGAGAGGGCTTTCAAGGGTGAAGAGCTGGTGCGGCGGATGAAAGGATGGGTGACCATAGATGTAACCAGGGCCATTAAGATTATAAAGGAATTTGGGAGACTGAAGGTTTTGGACGATAGAGAGCTGGTTATCGAAGTGGAGGATACGGAAAAGCTTCACGGTCTCCAGAAGGCTCTTTATGATGCCTTTGGAAATGAAGTGGACGTCGAGATTAAGTATCGTTAAAGCTTGACATGCCCGGGTGGTTGGGCTAGGTTATACAAGGATATATGGAATACGAATGCACCCCCGGGGAAGAGATTCGGTGGCGGATTGGGAGATTTCAGGAATTGCTCCAGGAAAATGGAGTCGCCGCGGCTTTAATCTCCCAGAATGCCGACCTTTTTTATTTTACGGGCACCATCCAGCGCTCCTTCCTCTTCGTTCCTGCCCGGGGTGAACCCGTCCTGGCAGTGACAGGAAACCTTGACCGGGCCCGGAGAGAGTCAAGGTTAAACCACATTGTTCCCTTAAAAAATGGCCATCAGCTAGACCAGGCCCTGGCTGAGTTTGACTATTCGATGCGGGGTCAGATTGGCCTGGAAATGGACGTCCTGCCGGTCAGGTACTATTTTACCCTGCGCCGGGATTTTCCCGGGGCAGACTTTCGGGATGTCTCGGAGCACATCAGGCAGGTGCGCATGATTAAATCGGAGTATGAGATTTCCCAGATTAGAAAAGGGGCTGAAATTCTAGATGATGTCATGCGGGAAGCCCAGGGCAGCATTCGTTCCGGGATGACCGAGCTTGAAGTCGACGCGCTGCTGGGGGCACTGGCCAGACGGCGGGGGCATCAGGGCTGCCTGCGCATGCGGGGATATAATCAGGAGATGTTTTACGGCCATATCTTCTGCGGGAGGATAGCTGCCCTCCCCTCCTCCATGGAGACACCTCTGGGTGGTCTGGGGACTACCCCGGCTATTGCCCAGGGGGCAAGTTTTAATGCCATTACCTCTAATGAACCGATTATCATCGATTTTGGGGTGGGGATTAACGGCTATGTGACCGATATGACCCGCACCTTTGTTGTCGGGAAACTGTCGACGGAACTTGAGGAGGCCTATTCCTTCGCCAGGGAGGTTAAGGACTTTATGGAAGGCTGGGTTAGGCCGGGCCGGCAGTGCTCCTTACTCTACCGGGAAGCGGTGGAACTGGCACGCCGCCGGGGGTATGGGGACTACTTTATGGGCTACAGGGAAAGTCAGGTAGCTTTTGTCGGACACGGGCTCGGGCTGGAGATTGATGAATATCCCCTGATTGCCCCTCACTTTCACCAGGAGTTTCAGCCGAACATGGTCTTTGCCTTCGAACCCAAACTCGTCTTCCCCGATGTGGGAGTGGTAGGGGTGGAGGACGATTACCTGGTTACCGAAGCTGGCGTGGAAAGGCTGACTACCTATGATGACCGGGTATTGACGATAGGTCTCTTTTGACAAAAAGAATGGGATATAATAAGCTAATACTAGCTGTTTCTTCTCAAATGAACGTTTGAGGGCAGCCATGCATTCCCCGATAGCTCAATCGGTAGAGCGAGCGGCTGTTAACCGCTAGGTTGTAGGTTCGAGTCCTACTCGGGGAGCCAGAAAGTTAGGTCTGCCTGCAACGTAATTACCGCTAAAATGAAGAAAGAGAGGTATGTCTTTGAAGAGCTTTTATAATTGTTTGCCGGAAGTGCGGGAATCCTCCTCGGGGACATATTGCCACTCTTATAACCGGATAGGATAGGGAGAAGCAGTTTAATGGCCAAGAAAAGGATGTTATGCCCCTTCTCGGGTGAGTTGTGTAAGGAGTGTGCCTTATACAGAGGCAGGCATTACTATCTATGTTTTTGCAAAGACTATCGGGGATATCTGGATGA
>Ga0210003_1003585_pt1 | contig 12561 bp, 27 predicted proteins | sample LantaG_FD_182804 | JGI IMG/M metagenome (GOLD analysis project Ga0210003, IMG submission 182804) | Deep subsurface microbial communities from Baltic Sea to uncover new lineages of life (NeLLi) - Landsort_02402 metaG (SPAdes) (version 2) | ecosystem: Environmental > Aquatic > Marine > Oceanic >...
TTAAGAGTAGGTCGATCAGTTTTCATTCGAGACAGAGTAAACTTTAGATCATGGATGTCATGATCCCATTTGGTCATTGGAGACTCAGACCACCAGACCTGCTCCTCTTCGTCTCCGCTAATAGTGTTGAAGTCATCAAACGAATCAGTAGTTTCTTTCATCTTTTCCTTAGAATGGGTTTGCCCAATTAGAATATTGATTGGTGGTAATCGTTCCTTCTTTACAAAGAGCATCTGTCCAATTATTCCATCCCTCTCGTCGTGCTGGATAGTCTGGTCTTCCGTCTTGCTCAAACTTTTGTTTAATGACAGGAAGAACAGTTTCTCTAAATTGCTTTTCAGCTTCCGCCTTAGTCATTTTTCAAAACTCCAAACAGGTTCTGCAGTTACAAGATCAATAGGCACTTCAAAAGCAGAAAAGTCTTCCATGATAAAAACCAATTCGGCTGTTTCTTTCATTCTGCTTTCCCATCGAATTCAATTGTTACACTTATTTCTCTACACAAGCCCCAAGGATCTTCCCATTCTCCTGCATCCCCATCATCACTTTCCGGATATTCTTGGCAGGCTTCTACAATCCTATAGTCCTCCTCAGGAAGTTCAGCTAACCCAGCATACAAAGCCTGTATTTCGGGATCATCCTTGTACCATTTAGTGCTTGTAAAGTAAAATAGAGTTCCTTCGTTATTAGAAAAGCGATATTGTGCATCATCAAAAATCTTAGTAGCTTCTTCAGGAAGCTTTTCTAAGACTGAATGCTTAATAGCTACTCCAACGTCTGATCTGATTCCCATGATTATTCTTCTCCCTTTAAATCCATATCTGTCTGTAGACGCTTTTCATATTCGGCTTCTGCGGCTATTAAAATGTCTATTGGAACTTCTGCAATCCCAAAGTCATTCATCAAAGACTTTAGGTCTGCTGTTGGAAAGTTCTTAATGTCTTTCATTTTCAATCCGGTTAACATAGGTGGTACCCGTCTTTCTTCTCTGGGTATGAAAGAAGCAATATTCTTTCTTTGTTTGTCATAAACTACTCGTACTTCTTTTCCTTGGGTGTGAACGTCCCATATAGTAACTCTATTAGATTGACGATCAATAAATTTCGCATCTCCAGACATTATCTTGGCGAGTATACCTTCCTTTAATTCCTTTGTATATTGAAGGCCATAACGCTCAAGTGCTCTTTTCTGAGAGTGTAGGTATTGTGCTTGATCCTTAGAGTACTTACCTTTCTTTTTCGTTTTTACCATATGCTATTTAGAAAATTCCTTTATTTCTTGAAGAATTTCCTTTTCTTCTCCAGCTAAAACAATTACCGATTCTTGAAAATCCACTTCACTAATATAAACCCAAGCCCTTTTTCCTAGTTCTTTTACGAACTCCAAAGAACTCTCATACTCTGCAATAGAACCGCCTATCACAGCATGCACACAACATATCTATTTCATAAATATCATCTCCAAGATTCTTTAATGCCGCTCTTCATTTTTTCCTTTCGTGTAAAAGCGCTTAATAGGACCACCCACCAAAGGGTGAGTGGCCCGAAAAACGCTTTTACCAGTTGCCTGTGTTTTTAGCGTTCTCTGTCGCCCATTTGTTTCCTTGTACATACGCCCGGACGGCTGCACGCTTGTTTCCGGGTGATGAGCGTACCACAGCTTTGTAGGCTTTGTCACGCTCATGAAGAGATGTGGGATCGGTCTTTGGGTTGTTTTCTTTACTCATTTTCGCTTGGGTCTTTCAGTTGGTGAATTCGATTGTGAAGATCCTCAATTTCTTTTTGAAAGGAGTAGAGACCTTTAAAATAAGCCACCCATTCCTTTTTCTTATCTGCAGTCATATCGTCTTCTTCTTCTCGAAAAAGCTCATTGGCCACCCTATAAGTATTAGCCATGTCTTCTAGCGGGTCCACTCCCTCCCATGCATCCTCTAGAATACCTTCCATCTTTTGCTCTTCTTTTGTCATTGTCATTACCAACCCGCTTCTTTCCGGCTCTCGCCTACATCATCCCAATAGCTTTGTTCATTACTTTTTGCCTTATTTTCTGCGGCAGACTCGGTGTCAATATCTTCTATGTTGTACTCATCCTGAATCATGGTCCAAAGCTCATTGGCGCCTTTTGTAAATTCAATTCCATTAAACCCAACAACCTCAAATCCTTCACAAGTTGGGCTACTACTGTAGGTTTCCATGCTAAGCCCATAGTTCCATCCAGAAGGATAATCTTCATACCCAAGATCAGTTACATTAAAGTTAACACAGAAGATTGGTGTAGCTAGGCAATCACTTTCTCCATCCATAATTGCTTGCCATTGTTCTTCTCGAATATCGTTAAACTGATCGTAGTAATCTCGATAGTCACTATTCTTATCTGAGCCCTCTACAATCTTTTTAAATTGCCTTTCAAAGCTTGCAGAGTATCTAATCAAAATAATATTATCGGCCTTCAATTCCTCATCGCCATCACAAGGGCAGGGATAGTCTTGTTCCTTAAATTTAAATCCACCATGATCAATTATATTATTCATTTACAATGCTCACAATCTTTATGGTCACGCATATGGGTTAGGGGATCGCCATGATATTCAACCCATAGCTCTCCATCGGGCGGCTCATAAAAACTTCCACTAAATTGCGAGTTTACCATAGACACAATATCAGTCTTTCCATTTCGTAGAAGAACCTTTGCTGTTACTGACTCGGTGCTCTCTCGAAAAGAACAAGAGCTATCAGCCTCAAGAACTTCAAGCACCTCTTCAATGTACGGAAGAAATGCTTGAGCTAATTCTTCTTTTTCAATTGAATCTCGAAGATTACCTCCATGGTTCTTTATCCTTCGAAAATCCGCCCACTGGTTTTCTCTAATCTCTTTTACATAATGATTAACTTCTATCTTTAATCTCTCCTTGTCTTTTAGTTGGGCAATCCTTTCTTCATATTCTTTATCCATCTCAGCATAAAGGCTTTGATATTCCTCCTGAACAGTTGTGTCATGGTGGTCAGCCTCACTTTGCATAAGGCCGTGAATTGTTAGAACCTCCACGCCTGTAATGGGATCTATTTTTGTGTGGTATTTGTTCATATTCGTGCTTTAATGTCGTCCCAAACTTTTTGTGCCCGCTCAACGATCTCAAAAAGCTCATCTCTTTCGAGATCCATGGAGGCGCAGAGATCTTCTACAATTTCATTTGTAAAACCTCCAACTGCTTCTAGCTCATCTATAAGTCGAGCAAATTGAATTGAGTCGTTTTCCCAATTTTCTTGAGAGTTACCTATTATAATCATTTTTTGTTTCCCCGAAAAATCGCTTAACGCCACTCTTTAGGATCAGGAGGGTGTCCTACCTGGGCCACATATTTCCCATGCTTAAAATAAACACAGCAAATAACATCATCAATTCTACGGTAGCCAACGTACTCTCCAGAAGATTCGGAAACCATTTCTGTCTCCCAATTTTTATCTTCAGAGGTCCGCCAATCTTTTCCTGTCAATATATAGGCGTATCCAGATTTAATCATTTTTACTCCTAAAAAAGTGGTGAATCGTTTTTCTTAACTTCAGCAACCCTATTTAACCAAAACCCAGCCTCTTCTTCTGTCAACCCAATTTCTTCTCCTTCGTTATCAGATTTAGAAATAACTGCATTGCCTAATAGAATATCATGGCCTCCAAAGATTAAAAAATTTGGATTAAGTCCTTGTAACTTTCCTTCCTCATTCATCCAAAGATTAAACACATCTCCTTCGCCACGCATTTGAACAACCTGTATCCATCCTTTAACTTCTTTTCCAATACTGCTAGGATCAATCATTTTAATTTCTGCCAATGGATTTAGGGGATCAGCTACTACTACTCGTATCATTTATTTCCTCTTTGGTTGGACATTCATCATTAATAGGACACTCAGTACATAGCGGCTTTTTAGCTTTACAAATTCGCCGACCATGAAAGACAAGAACAAGACCAAGCCTATTCCAATCCTCATCAGGAAAATGAGCCATCAGATCTTTTTCAATCTTTAGTGGGTTCTTTTCTTTTGTCCATCCAAGCCGTTGCGCAACCCTTTGAACATGGGTGTCAACAACAATTCCTTCAGGAGTTTCAAAAGCTACACCTAGAATAATATTGGCGGTCTTCCTTCCTACTCCTGGTAGCTTGACGAGATCTGCCATTGTATTAGGCACTTCTCCTTTAAAGTCTGCTACCAGAATTTTAGATAGGTTTACAATATTTTTAGACTTGTTTTGAAAGAAGCTGATTGTTTTAATTGTCTGTTCTACCTCCTCTAATTTTGCTTCAGCTAGATACATTGGGGTTGGCCACTTTTCAAAAAGGCCTGGTGTAGCCTTGTTGACAGCCACATCGGTTGTTCTAGCTGACAGAATAGTTGCAATCAGTAGTTGGAAAGGCCCATCATGATTTAGTTCACAATGGGCATCAGAGTGTTCTTCTTTTAGTTTTTTAAACACTTGCAGGGGTTTCATTTTCTAATCCTTGGTATGACAGCGCTTCTTCTTCCACACAGAAGTAACAATGGACTTCTCTATCGTTATCGGGATAAATATAAAGATGTCCGTCATCACCACAAATTTGTCCGCATCCCTTTCCACATTGGTCTAGCTCTTCAAAATTATCCCAAAGCAGAGTCCTAAAAAACTGTTCAATGAAATTTCCTGGATTCTTTTCTATCATAGAAGCTTTCCGGATCTAGAAGTTCTCCTTCCAGATCGTCCTTTCTTTCCTTGCCCCCAAGTGATTTTGTTTGCAAAGATTAAATTATCTCCACGAATATAGTTTCGTACCCGGTCGTAGACCAGCAAATACTTGTAAGCTCTTGGGGAATTGATGTCGTATAGAACAGAGACACACATATACATCTGTCCAATGTATTCATTCATCCGAGCGTGATTAACAGGTCGAACTTGCAACTCCTCGTCAACTAAATTCCACCGGTACTCTTGGATAGCGCTTTTTAGGGCGTGTCTAAATCTCCTTTTATAATCGTGTTCAAAAGAAGATAGACTGGGTGGGTAATAGGCTTTAAGACATAAATCCGGATTTTCAGTTACCATTGTTTCTCCTTAAATAGATTTGACTTAACTACACCGGGCACAAGCCAAAGCTTGTGCCCGGAAGAGATGTTCAAATCTCAGGCTCCCATTGCCCTTTCCATGGCTGTTTCTATCATAATTTCGTATCCTTTATATGAGTTCTAAAATAACTATAAAAATGTGTAAAGAATTAGCTCTAACTAAAAAAGCCCAATGCCTCTCTTCTTCTATTAAAAATAATAGGGAACCTCTTCTTTGGCGGTGTACTGAGTGTTTTTTAACATGGGAAAATAGCTGGGCGCAAGTTAAAAACAAAACCACACGGTTATGTAAACAATGCAACCGAGAAGCTCTGGCCCAACATCAAAGATTAGGAATAGAAAAAATGCATGCCTTAGCTAAAAAGCATGGAGGGAAATGTGTGTCCTCAGAATATAAAAACTATACCTCTCCCTTATCATGGGAATGTAAGTATGGACACATCTTTGAGCGTACCTACCAGAGCCTTAAACACCAAGGGGGTTGGTGTACTGTTTGTGGGGGAAGTTATGGCGAAGCCGTAACTAGAGAGTTCTTTGAAAAACTGTTTAAAGAACCCTTCCCCCGTAAACGTCCATCTTGGTTAAACGGTTTAGAACTAGACGGGTTTAGCCAAAATTTAAAAATTGCTTTTGAGCATCAGGGTGAACAACACTATAGGCCCACTTGGATTGCAAATAACACCCAAGTCCTTTCTATTCAAAAAAACGATATAACTAAAGCTCAAGTATGTAAAGAAATGAATGTTACGTTATTTATAATCCCCCAGCTAGGTACATATACCAAAATCGGAAACCTTTACACACTCCTTCAATCTCAACATCCCTCTTTAATTCTACCCCCTTCTCCTTGTTTACAATCACTTAACCTTACAAACCCAGAAATTGAATATTTCTTTCAGCGAATTAAGACTAAATGTCAAGAGTTTAATGGTGAACCTCTCTCTACCATTTATCAAAACTCACAAACAAAAATTAAACTTCGTTGTAAAACTCACGCATATGAATTTAATCAATTTCCTTCAGATCTATTAAGAGGACACTGGGGATGTAAAAAGTGTATAAAAGAAAAATTATCAATTTCCTCTAAAAACTATTATGCTAATAATCCACACCCCTCTTTCCGCCCTCTTAAAGAAAGATTCTTAGCAAAGATACATTATCAAGGAGACTGTTGGGTATGGAAAGGTTATCATCGGCCCAAAACCCAACAGCCCCTAATAAGATATGGGTATCAAGCGAATAAAGTTCCTGCTATAAAAGTGGCTTGGGAGTTAAATTCAGGAACCTATCCTAAACAACGTAGTCTTTATAATAAATGTGGTAATAACAGTTGTGTAAACCCTAACCACTGGAGTCTAACAGCCTAGCGCTCGTTCCATGGCGCTCTCTCGTTCCCAGTCGGCGTCATCATCCATTCGCTTTTGCCAACGATTGAACTGGTCTAGAAGCTTGTCATCATTTTTGAGTTGATGGCAATCGATTACAGGAGAGACATTTCGTCCACCACATTCATAGCAACAAACATCATAAACCCCTCCCATATAATCCGCTGCGAAATCCGGATCATCATAGAAATCTTCGCTACTAATTCCTCCTGAATCAATAGAGGGATTAACATGCGTGCCTCGTCCCTGACAGGTTGAGCATACCTCAAACTTGCACGGAAAGACTGCAAACTCCTCTTCTCCTTCATCACTCTCTCCAACAAGAACTGTCATTTCAGTTCCCGCTTCATTTGCAGCAGGCTTACCTCTCCGGGCTGCTCGTACCCGGCTATCCATTTCGTAGTTCAATGCTTCTAGTCGATCAGTTTGGTAACTCATTAAAACGCTCCTTCTTAATTGTTTTCAATCTATTTCAGTAGGGGTCATAATTTTCTAACCATTCCTCTGCTTTTTCTTGTAGAATTCCATCAAACACCTCATACACAACCGCTGTGCCGTCCTCGTTATCACCAAGACAAACTCCGTTAATTGAAATTAGCTCCCATCCTTCTACACAAGGAGCATGAGCTTCAATGATGGCATCTGTTCTATAATTTACTCCAACCGGCCAACTATCAGTTCCTCTTTCCACGTTAACCCCAATGGTTAGGATGGGAGTTTTAATAGCATCCTTATCTCCATTCATTAGAGCTTGGAACTGTTCTGATCGAATTCTATAGAACTCCTCCCAAAACCAATCTCCTCCATCCATTCTCCTTTCAAACCCAGGAGAATAATTGGTAAACTCTTCACAGTCTTCGTTCTCATATAAAACATCTGGGTCGTCCAAGATGTCTGCTGAACACATATCCTTTTCTGCTTTTCCGTCTAACATCTCATACTTTCCTTGTTAAAGCGTAAACACCAGAGTTCTCTCCATTAAACCAATTGATACAGAAATCAAGATTGGTAAAATCTTCCATAATTTTTTGTACTTGAGCCAAAGCCAGATTGTTCGGCGGCTCTCCTTCGATCTTAAACTCTTCTTCTCCTTGCGTTTCTGTAACTTCAAACCGTTGCTCATCAAAGAGCTTAACCTGAAATTTCTCCAGGTCTTCTTTGTTTCCATCCACAATCATGTACGTGACCATCTGTTTCATTCGGATTACCTTATACTCTAGCGGGAACGGAAGCTCTCTTATTTTTGCGTTTGTTGTGCAGGTCTGTTCGATGTCTTCTAAAAGAAACTCCTCAGGATTATCTCTATCTTTTACTCGCGTATCATAACCATTGAAGTCAAAGATGATACCAAGCTCATCTAAAAACCGCATGGCTTTGTCAACCTTGATTTTGGTCGGGTGCTCATCTGTTAATCGCATTCTCATTTCTTTTTCCCTTAATCAACTGTAATGGAATCAAATAAATGTACTAGGTCAGGATTAGAAGAAGGCCATCCAGAAGCAGGCATTTTCCCCTTCATATTATATACAATGAACCTAGCAAAAATGTCGTTTTGAGATAGGAAAAATGGTGAAACCCCTTGTATTATAAAGCTTCCTCTATTTTCCGGCAAGTCGTCAAAATACCCACCTTCTTCGTAAAATCCATCTCCGGAATATACTCCTTGAGGAACAAATAAAACCGTCCCATCCTTTTCTGCCTCGACCCATCTTTCTTCTTGGCTTGCGGCGTTGTGCCAGACAATAAAGTCTTTCATTTTTTATCCTTAGTAGCTCCTTCGTCAGAGATCTTAATACCATACGCAATTGTTGCTGCTGCACTTCTTCCCATTTGATTTTCCTTTGGTTAAATTCGCATTTAATTAATGAAATCTATATTATTAATTTGTTCTTTTCTAATTGCCTCATTTTTCTAGCTCCAGTTTCTTTAGAGCAAAACCCGCCATACAAGATCTGCAATTAGGGTCATCTTCCTTACACTTCTTGGGATTACTGCACCCCTCGTCTCGGATTTTTTTAAGAGACCAAACGTCCATATTAATTATATTGTTTTCCATTTTTTTACCCCGCACAAGACCGAATCATAATTATAAAAAGAAACAGGTTGGCCAGATAAAGAGCGGCTCGAATACTGTCAAGCCTAGCTACAACCTCTCTGCTTTCATCCATCACCTATCCTTTGGTTAAATTCGCATTTAATTAATGAAATCTATATTATTAATTTGTTCTTTTCTAATTGCTTGTTCTCCATCAGTTCCAAAAACACCGAAACCATTACTTGCCCCGCCTCCAGATTACGGACACAAGATAGTAAAAACTCCCGGAATGATTGTTGTTTTAGAATGGAAGCATTGAGCCAACATCCCTGAGAGCAAACCAAAAGCTTACTCTCAGAAGGAAGGTTCAATTACCTATTTCTTATGGCGATGTTGAAATGTAATTCGTTCTTGATAAAGCTGTTGGGGGTTTTCTATATTGCTGTCACTATAACGATAATCAGTCTTTCTTCCATAACCTCCTACAGGCCCTTTTCGTTTCCGTGATGGCTGGTGATTTTCATTGTCAGTTGAAAAGGGAACATCTTGAAGAGTTTGAGGAATGCCATGACAACATTGTTTGCCGAAAATTGAAACATCAATCGTAAGATCATCCCACTCTTCCGGACATCTTTCTAAATTGTGTACTTGCATTTTCCACTGGTGGCGTAGCTTATGGTTTCCGAACCGCTTAACTGAACGTCGAAAAGCAGGAGCCTTGATACCCAGATCATGAGGGATTTTAACGTTTATATTCATGCCTAACCTCCTTTTACTTTAATGCCATTTTAGCCATTATAATTAGATGCTTTAGTGGACGGACAAGAATAATAGCTTGTCCGCCCTAAAAGAACCTAATTACTTAGGAAGAAGAGAGCGAAAGAGTTCACACCAAATCTGTTCCATTCGAGACACATGGCTCTTATCTCCATCTCCTCCGTCTTGATGAGCTACTTCATGAAGAAGAATCCTAAGAGTCTCAAACTTATCAGCTAGGATGTTATGAGAGAGTTGAATCTTCCCTCCACAAAAGGTTCCTCGCAGATCCTCTTGATGAAAGTCTACAACATCAACCACCTCTCTTAGTCCCTGCATAAAGGGGGCCAAAAGCTCAACAGCGAAGTTAAAGCTCTCGCGGGTTTCAGGAGAAAGCTCATGCCATCCATAGGTTTTCTTTGGCTTCTTCTTAAGCTCTTCGGAGATACTGTAGAAGGTTCCAAACTTCTTTTCCAAGATTCCACGCAAAGAACCGGGGACAATAATTCCTCGTTTCCCATAGTGATCAAGCTTTTCACTCTCACCTAGGTTTTCTACAGGATAAGCGTTCTCTCCATATTCATCACGGAAGTACGCAGCAATCTGATCGATAACCGCTTCGTCAAGATGGATGTATTGACTATTCTCAAAGCCTCTAACATCCTCCTTTCCTTCTGCGAGCATAGGAATAAACCTCTTTGCAAGTTTATTGTTGCTCCGAATAGCCTCTTCCCAAATAGACTTTACTCTCCACTTCAGATCGTAGCTGTCCAAGATCCTTCGGTCTCGGTCTAGATCTGCATCCAAAAGGTTGTAGCCATATCCGAAATCAGGACAGTGTTGAACGAAAATCCCCTTTACGAAGATTTTACCCTTCAGAGCATCGTCAAGAATAACGTTTCCATTATATCCTCCCTTTGCTTCCTCTAGGCCTTCATTCAGACGAAGAAAGTTGGGCTTCATTAGTTCCCAGTCTTCTTTGTCTACACCACCAATCTCAACTTGAACTCGGTTTGTATCCTTTCGGCCTTTGTTGATGTAGAAGACCAAAACCTCTGCATCAAAACCATTACGGCTCTTTTCGATCTTGGGAATCCAGACTTCGGACCCAGACCTGATTTTGACCTCATGACCAGCACGCAGAAGGGCTAGAGAACCAATCTTTAGTCCCTCTCCGTGTTGACCAATCAATTCCTTGTTATCACTCTTAGTAGAATGTCCCATCAACAAAGCTTCATGAGGGATAGACGCACCCTCATTTATGAACATGAGCTTGTTATTCCGCCATGTAATTGTAAGCGGGGCATTGTACTCCTTCTCTCCATCAATGCCGTTGCTACCCATCTCTCGGACTCCTTCCCAGAATCCGCCCTGTTTCCAATACGCTGCTGCAATCGTTGTTTCTAGTCTCATTTGTTTATTCCTTCTTCGGTAATCTCGCCTGAATCAATAGCTGCTTTTAACGTTTCGATATCTGTATTTCCATCACTATTTAGATCTCGAATATCAAATTCATAAACAGGATCTTCATTCTCGTCTGTGGTGAACCAAAACTCCAATGGATCATCTTCATTCTGATGTTTGTAGACATGATAAATTGTAACGCCTTTATATGTCACTACCTTCTCAGGGGCAATCCATGTCATTGGCATTTATCTTTTTCCTTTCAAAGACCAACCATCTCCAACTCTAAATTCATAACTGTTTTTACATTTGGGGCATTGGTAATCTGTATCTTCGTCTGGAACATTCCAAGTTCGACAATCGTCTCCGCACATCCCACATGTAGGAGGAGGAATTGGAAAAACTCTATCAAATTCAGCTAAAGCTTCGGCAGCTATATCCACGTAACAATAATCGTCGCCGTACTTCTGCTTTGCTTCCATAGCTACGACATAAGCCCGCGACCAATGAATCATCCTTATTTCTTCACGTTTCATGTTCATTCCACCTTTGAATTGACTCTTCTTCACTTTTCCCGCCTGCTACAAACGAATTGGAAATCCAACCCCCTACATACTCAGCGTCATAACAGCCTCCACAGTAAGTACTAAACCAGTTCCATTGAAAATAGGTTGGCCCCACATACGTTTGAACCTCGTCCTTACTATTACAATGTGGGCAGTCTCTTGTTATTTTTGGAGAACGAGCAAACAAATCCTTCACCATATTCTCCAATCCTCTTTTTGCATCTAACATAGGCTTTATCATGTCCTTGTTAGCGTTGTCCATTTCATTCATGAGGGTTTTCCCTACACCCGCATTTCCCAATTCTATCAAATCTTCTTTTTTCATTTCTCTTCCTCGACAAACGAAGCTATTGCCTTTTCCTTTTTAGCCTCCTCAATACATTCCTTAACTGTCATCCAAGGATATTCAACACCACCATTAGGTCCAGTTTTTGAGTATCCTGGTTTCCATTCATAGCTCCCCTTTTTGTTGGGCCGTTCTACGCTACCTCTATAATAATAATTAATTTCCTTCATAATGTTCCTCAGAATCTATTTGGTAAACAGCCTCACCATAACCGTCTCCAATGTAAATAAGACCGTCCCCTTCACAAAGCTTGCAGGTCTCACGAGTATATTCGTTTCCTGTTCCATCTCCACACCACCAACATTCCATTTCGCCTGAACTCATCCAGTGTCCAAGGTATTTCCAACCATCCGGTTTTTCCGGATGGTTCATATAGTAAATAACTGTTCGACATTCCCAGTCCGGAGCGGTTGCATCAAAACCATCCGGCCTTCCTTCGTACCACCCCAAACCAAGCCCATCGAACTCATCGGGGAATTTTTCCGAAGGTTCATGCAATTCTCCTCCCCCTAAACAAAATACACATTTCAATCGTTCCTGTTCTAATTCTTCTTCGGTCATAACACTTCTTTCTTAATAGAGAATAAATAGAAATCAGAATCCTGCGCCCAAACCTAAGCTTAGGCGCAGAGTTTCTACTTTCTAGTTACGCTCACCCTCTAGGATGTTCACTCCAGTTCCTCCACAAAACATTCTACTATGCTCCCATCTACATCTTGGATTGCGGCGACATTATCTGTCACTTCAATAGAAAGAACTTTAAGAATTCTAGAACAAGCTCCCTCATCAGGATCGTTCCAAAAAACCTCGTCGCCTACGTGTATTTTCTTTGCTTGTTCAGAAGTCATTTCTACTCCGGTTCAATAGGCTCATCCACATCACTTTGATCATACCCAGTGAGAATTTCTGGACGATAGCCTTTCAGCTTGTCCTTCTTACACTTCTCACAACCTTTTGTAAGATAGATCCCCTGAG
>Ga0210003_1003586_pt1 | contig 12560 bp, 10 predicted proteins | sample LantaG_FD_182804 | JGI IMG/M metagenome (GOLD analysis project Ga0210003, IMG submission 182804) | Deep subsurface microbial communities from Baltic Sea to uncover new lineages of life (NeLLi) - Landsort_02402 metaG (SPAdes) (version 2) | ecosystem: Environmental > Aquatic > Marine > Oceanic >...
ACAGCTTGCGGGACGGGACGACGACAAGCTCCGAGCAGCGCCGGGAATATTTCAAACCGATGTGGCGGTGGACGGATGAGCTGCAGAACGACTTTGCGGCTCGAGCGGACTGGTGCGTGAAATCGTATGAGGAGGCAAATCATCCGCCGGTGGTTGTGATGGGGAATGCGGCGGACCTGAAGGTGCGGCCGGGGGCGACGGTGGAACTGAGTGCGCGGGGGACGAGCGATCCGGACGCCGATGAGCTGGAGTATCGTTGGTGGCAATACCGGGAAGCGGGATCCTACGGCGGAACCATTGAAATCCAGGATGCCGGGAAACAGGATGCCTCGTTCACGGCGCCCGGCGATGCCGGCAAAGGAAAAACCATCCATATCATCTGCGAGGTGACGGATGCCGGTACGCCACCGTTAACACGCTACCAGCGTGTGGTCGTTGAGATTGAATAGCACAATCGAAAGTCAAACAGCTAAATCGAATCAATTAACTAGGGAGGTAACAGTGAAGTCGACAAGGTTTACAAAATCAATAGTGTTGGCCGTTTCAGTATTAGGTTACGCTGGCATGCTTCACGCCCAGCAATTGGCATTCCCCACTGCCGAGGGCTATGGTAAATACTCCGTAGGCGGAAGGGGTGGCAAAGTTTACGAGGTCACGACCCTTAAAAGCTCCGGGCCAGGCAGCTTGGGTGAGGCGATTGGGGCGTCAGGACCCAGGACTGTGGTCTTCCGTGTCTCGGGTACGATTACTGGCAGTTATTCTATCAAAAATGACAATATTACTATTGCTGGACAAACGGCACCCGGCGATGGCATATGTATTAAAGGGAACCTTTCTACCAGTGCGGACAACATAATCATCCGGTATATCCGTGTAAGGTTTGACCCTTCCATGGGTGTAAAAGACGGAATAGGTGGTAGATATCAAAAGAATCTCATCCTCGACCATGTTTCAGCTAGTTGGAGTACCGATGAGACCTTGACACTTTACCATAATGAGAACACAACCGTTCAATGGTGCATTATTTCGGAAGCGTGCCCCAAAGGCACCACCGATGAACATAGATTTGGGGGCATCTGGGGAAACAACTACGGCACCTGGCATCATAACCTGATTGCACATAACGCTAGCCGCAATCCACGTTGGGCTTCAGGCTGCGGATATAACGATTACAGAAACAATGTAATTTATAACTGGGAGTATGCAAGTTGCTATGGGGGTGAAGCACACCAAGTAGGTGATAGGCGCAATCCGAAAATTGAACATTCCACGATTAATATGATAGCCAACTATTACAAGGCCGGACCTGGAACCAAAGAGGGCGTAAGGAGTCGCATTGCTGATCCTTCTTCACGTGACGGAGATGCTGATGCTGGCAAATGGTGGGTATCCGATAATTTTGTTGAGGGAAGTCCTACGGTTACTGCTAATAACTTGTTGGGTGTAACAAAAACAAGTTCAGCATACAGACTGGATGAACCTTGGCCAGCAATGGCTATTGCTCAGCAAACTGCAGAAGAAGCATATAGGGATGTCCTTGAATATGCTGGCTGTTCTTTACCCACACGCGATAAAGTAGATGCAGATATTATTGATGATGTTCTTCACGGAACAGGAAAATATGGCAATAATGGCATTATTGATAATCCCAGCGATGTTGGCGGCTGGCCGGAGTTGAAATCTGCGACCGCGCCTGCCGACAGCGACCACGACGGGATGCCCGACGATTGGGAAAATAAGAAGGATCTTGACCCCAATAATGCTGCTGACAGGAACAATGTTGCGGCCGATGGTTACACCATGCTGGAGAAATATCTAAACAGTATTGATTGAAATCGGCCATGGGGAATTAAAGGTGTACGCCTGCCCCATAGGGGGTGCATTTTTCGATGAGTTGTGCTTGATAATGAATTCGTATATTGTATTGCGTATATCGTATATCGGGGAGGACAAGGAACAGGTAAAAAGTTAAAAGGCAAAAGGAAAAAAGCCTTTGTCATAGCTAAGCCATAAATTGATTATACCCGCCTTCGCGGGCCCAAGCCAAGATAATTTTCGATTTTAGATTGACGATTGACGATTTTTCAAAAGCCATTAGTGGGGCGGAGCCTCCAACGCTGGCTGTATGCCAACACAACGACAAAAAGCCGATTCTTGACGTAAACACAGGGCATTCTTTGTGTTTAATTGTGTATATGCTGGTGGTTTTTTAAGAAATTCTTTGAAATTACGGCGCAGTTTTGTTATTATCGGATTTGACTTCTATTGGAATGCATCACGAAAATTATCAAAGCGTGTAAGAATGCCGTTTATGAAGTCAAATGTGAAAGCTGAAAAGGAGTGAAATATGCGATGAACAGGCGAGATGGTTTCATCCTGATTGAGTTACTGGTCGTCATTGCGATAATTGCTTTGCTTTTAGGCATTCTGCTGCCCGCCTTAGGCAGAGTACGGGAACAAACAAAGAGGGTTGTCTGCTCCTCTCAACTCAGGCAGCAGACGCTGGGCATGGTATGCTACACGGAAAACTATGACGGCAAAGTTATGGGAGTTGGAGGCCCCGGCAATCCCTATTGGTTCCACTTGATTGCACCCTTTATCGGAGACAAGCGATACGAGAAAGATCCCCAGGCCGCCTTCGAAGGTGTCATGCAAGTGATCATTTGCCCGTCCGTGACCGAGCGGGCTGACGGCGAAACTTTACAGCGTGGCACGGCTATTCGGTCCTGGGCATTCTGGTGGGGAGAAGTTGGTGATAGTTATGCTGAGGGAAGCTACACGATCAACTCGTGGCTTCAGCCGACCGGGTATTATCAAGTTGATACGAGCGATCCAATTCACGGCTATTTCTACCGGAATATCTCTGAGGCTCGACCTGATGTTCCCTTGTTTGGCGATGGGATGTGGGTAGATGCATGGCCCAGGAGTACCGATCCGCCTCCGTCGAACTCGTTCGATGGCGATAACGGGGATCAAGCCAGCATGCACCGGTTTTGTATCGCCAGGCACCGCCGGGCCATCAATCTTAGTTACGTCGATACTCACGTAGCAGCCGTGGAGTTGGAGGAATTGTGGCAGCAGTATTGGCATCGGGGATATGAGCCGAGATATGATATTGTGGTGCCAGATTAGTTCTATTCAATTGCCCATTTCAGATTTCAGCGACGCTATCAAGATTAGCGGGAACAGGTGAATTAAAAACAAAAAAGGGTTCAAGTATTAATTCTTCTGATTTCCCTGAAAAATTTGGATAAAAGAGCCAGGGACAACCAACTAGTTATTTACGATTTACGATTTGCGATTGTCGATTTAAGGGGGAAAAGGGAAAAGGCTATATCATTGACTATTTTCTAATGACTAATGACCCTTGGCATTGATTATTTACTATTGACTATTGATTATTTAGATTGCTGTTTTGTCAGTTCGACAATTCGGATTTCGATATTAGGACCCTTCGACGTTGCTCAGGACAGGTTTGGAATTTGGCGGGTCAAGCCGCCACCCTACGACATCTGCTGTAAAAAAGAGAATTCTTGATCGGTCAGAGTGAATTGTGTAAAACTACCGATGATACACAGAGAAGAATGTTTAAGTTCTTAAAGGAGACTGGATCATGACAAGGGGAAAAAGTTTTGCAGCAATGGCAGCAGTAGTGTTGGCGGCTATGACAGTGGCGGCCGCGAACGAACCGAAAGAAGAGGGATTTGTTCGGCTCTTTCCAAAGGATGGTGTGCCGGAAGGCTGGCTCGTACGGACCTGGAGCGATGTGAGCAAGCCAGCCGAGCCCTCGGCCAAATGGATCGTGAAGGATGGAATTCTGAACGGCAGTACAAGGGGCACGTGGCTGATAAGCAAACGCCAATATAGCGACTTGGTCCTGAAGTTCGATTTTAAGCTGGGTCCGCTTGGCAACAGCGGCTGTGCGTTGCGGGCTCCGCTGTCCGGCGACCCGGCGTTCGACGGGATGGAACTGCAAATGGCCGATTATCGCTACAACACCAGCGCCAAGGATTCGGAGCTGACCGGCGGCATCTACCGCGCCATCGCGCCGCTCAAGCAGGTCTATAAGCCCACGAAATGGAACAGCTACATGGTTTCCCTCAAGGGATCGCATCTGCACGTCACCCTCAACGACGTGGTGATTCACGATCTGGACCTCAGCGAACAGGACCAGGTTGTGCTGCGGCATAACGGGCAGCCCGCTCCGGCCGTCAAGGACCGGCCCCGAAAGGGGCACATCGGCTTTCAGGAACTCAGCCGCGGCGAGGGCCACGTCCAGATCCGTAACGCCCGGATCAAGGTGCTGGATAAGCCAGCAGAATCCGAACCGAATTGACGCCAAGAGGAATTAAAGGGGTACGCATGTCCCATAGGGAGTACATTTTTCGATGAGTTGTGCTTGATAATACTGCGGGATAAAATGCTCTTGCTTGTTGATTTGAAAGAAAACCCGCCGAGTGAATCGGCGGGCTAAATATTTTTAGATTTTCATCAAGTGAGTGTGCTGAATTACTGCGGAACCAATCTCTTTTCTCTTTACACCAGTCTTGACAGCGGCCGATTTATTTGCGATTATTTCATCTTTGAATATGCATCAGCGTTGTTGTTGTTGTTGTAGAAAGGATGTTGCTTATGACTATCGAATTTCGGAAGGAATATACATATTCTCTGCTCGTGCCTACAAGTATGGGCGTACGCATTACGCCGGTCAACGGCCAGCCTGTTTACAGCAGCAACACGTTCATCATGCAGGCCACCAGTGCCGAGTCCAACGTGGCCAGTGTATCGAGTTATCTGGGCCTGCCCGTTAAGGTGCTGACGAGGTTCGTCAAGGGCAGTCCCATCGCCCGGTTCATAAAGGACAATCTTGCCGGCCGGCATATAAACGTCGAGGGCAGGGAAGTGGATCAGGGCGGGCCGTGGGGCTATCGCCACCAGTTCAATATCGCCGATAGCGGCTACGGCTCGCGCGGACCGCGGGTCCATAACGACCGTGCCGGCGAGGTGGGACGGACGCTGAACGTCAAAGACTTCGACCTGGACAGGATCTTCGGCAAAGAGGGCGTACAAATCGTTCATTTGTCTGGTCTTATCGCTGCGCTTTCACCCGAGACGAGCACCTTCTGCCTCGAACTGGCTAAGGCCGCTAAGAAGCACGGGACCCGTATCTCATTCGACCTGAACCATCGCGCCTCGTTCTGGAAGGGCCGCGAGGCCGAGCTGCACGAGATATTCGCGGAAATCGCCGGGGCTTCGGACATCCTTGTCGGCAATGAAGAGGACTTCCAGCTCTGCCTGGGGATCGAGGGCCCGGAGGCGGGCGGCAAAAACCTGGCGAACAAGATCGAGACCTTCAAGGTTATGATCAATAAAGCGAAGAAAGCATTTCCCAATGCAACGGTGTTTGCCACTACGCTTCGCCAGGTCGTCAGCACCAACTGCCACCTCTGGGGAGCGATTATGGCCGAGGGCGAAAACTGGCATGTGGTCGAGCCGCGGGAGATTACGGTGCTCGACCGGATCGGAGGCGGCGACGGCTTTGTCGGGGGCATGCTCTACGGCATCCTCAAAGGCTGGGAGCCGGAAAAGTGGGTCCAGTTCGGATGGGCCACGGGGGCATTGGTTACGACGCTGTTGACCGACTACGCCCAGCCTGCGGACGAGGACCAGATATGGAGCATCTGGCAGGGCAACGCCCGGGTCAGACGCTAAGCATCACAAATAGACAATAGTCAATAGAAAATAGTCAATTTCATGATGCCGGACCAAGCTTATGGCCGGGGCCGGTGGTGTAGAGACGTTTCTTCTGCTCTGTGTTCATGTGTGAGCAGACTACCGTTCCTACGAAGATTATATGGTCGCCGACGGGAACCTGCGAATCGAGCATACATTCGAAATTGGCTACGGCATCAGTTAACAGCACCGAGTCAATTTCTTTTGCCGGCTCTGTTTCGCACTCGAACTCGGCGAATTTGTCGATTTCCCGGCCGGACTTCGAGCCGAAGAATAAAGCCGCATCGGCCATATCCGAGGATGGAAACGCAATCGTAAAACATTCCGAGTGCGTGATCGCTTCGATCGAATAATGCTTTTTGGCTACGGCGATCGCCATCATTGGAGGATTGCCGGATGCGTACATTGTCCAGCCTAATGTGACGGGGTTGGCTTTGCCTTGTCTGTCTTTGGCGATTGCTATGACGACCTGCTCGGGATACTTGGTTTTGACGGCATCGGAATATTCAACTCGTTTTTGCATTGCTTTTCTCCATGACTCATTCTATATTGAGCGCGTATAATTTAACATTGTAATTATAAATCTTCAAATCGAATCTAACAAGGAGAAAGAAGTGGATACAATTGGCTTTGTCGGCAGCGGGAATATGGCGGAGGCCCTGATTAAAGGAATCGTCGCAGCAAAAATTTACGCACCTGAAAATGTTTTCGTAAGCGATATCCGTACCGAACGGCTTGAATTTATCGCAGGCAAGTACGGCGTCACGGTAGTCGAGAGTAATGCCGAGCTGGCGGGGAAGGTTGAAACTCTCGTTTTGAGCATCAAGCCGCAGAATATGGCCGATGCGCTGGAGAGCATAAAAGACGCCATCGGCGGCGAGACGCTGATAATATCTATAGCGGCGGGAATTAAGGTCGCAATGATAGCCGCGGCGTTGGGGGAAATGGCCATCGTTCGTGTCATGCCGAATACGCCTGCCCTGATTGGCGAAGGGGCCAGCGCGCTTTATGCCAACGAGCGGGCTAAATCGCTGCTGGATAAAGCCCTCTCGATTTTCTCGTCGGTTGGCAAGGCGGTTGTCGTGGATAACGAAGATTTAATCGACACCGTGACGGCGGTCAGCGGCAGCGGGCCTGCTTATTATTTCCTGCTAATGGAGGAAATGATAAAGGCCGGCGTGAAACTGGGATTGCCCGAGGCCGTAGCGAAAGACCTGGTTCTGCAAACCGCCAAGGGGGCAGGGCTGCTCGCGGTCGAGGCCGACAAAAATGGTGAAAGCCCCGCTGAGCTTCGCCGGAAGGTAACCTCGCCGGGAGGCACTACCGAAGCGGCGCTCAAGGTATTCGCGGACGGCAAGATCAGCGAGATGATATCCGCTGCTATTACCAGAGCACGCGACCGGGGAAGGGAACTTTCAAAATAGAAAATACTTAAGCCTGATTTCCATATTCACGGGACAGATTCAAATGATCAAGGCAGAGAATCTGAAGAAATATTACGGGGCCACAGTTGCTCTGGATGATGTCAGCTTCGAAGTGCAAAAAGGGGAGACATTCGGATTACTCGGGCCTAATGGAGCAGGCAAGACGACTACGATCAAATTGCTCTGCGGACTTTTAAGGCCGGATGCCGGAACGGTGACGCTGGATGGAAAAACCGATCCGGGCCAGATCGAGGTTCGTTTGTCTTTGGGGGTAGTACCGCAATCATTGGCGTTATATGAGGAGCTTTCGGCTCTGGAAAATCTTCGCTTTTTCGGCAAAATATACGGACTCAACGGCCAAAAGCTAAAAGAGCGAGTCAGGGATTGTCTCGATATAGCGGGGCTGGCGAAGAGGTGTAAGGAACGGGTCTCGAAATACAGCGGCGGGATGAAACGCCGGCTCAATATGGTTTGCTCTCTTTTGCACGACCCGCCGATTTTGCTGCTCGATGAGCCCACGGTAGGAGTTGACCCGCAATCTCGCAATTTGATATTCGAGACGATTGAGGCTATGGGAAAAGAAGGCCGAACCATCATTTATACCACTCACTACATGGAGGAAGCCCAGCGTCTTTGCGACAGGGTGGCTATTATCGACCACGGCAGGATTCTGGACATGGACAGCGTTGAAAATCTTATCACCAGGCACGGAGGCCCGTCACATATCGAGGCTGAGTTCGAAGAAAAGCTGTCGGATGTTAATAAAATAAAACCATTCGTTGATAATAAGGACATTCAGTTCGAAGAAACAAAGATCATATTCCAGACCAGCCGGCCAATGGAATCTCTGGCGAAACTTAACAGCAGCGGCGTGCGTTTTCGTTCGCTGAAAGTTCAAACGGCCGACCTTGAGGATGTTTTTCTTAACCTGACCGGACGGAGGCTTCGAGACTGATGAACAAGGCGATATTTCTTGCTGTTAAAGACTTGCGAGTTCTAATCAGTGATAAGGGCAACATTTTTTGGGTTTTCGGTTTTCCGGTTCTTTTTGCCTTGTTTTTTGGCGCTATATATTCCGGTATCGGCAAAGGGCCGTCCGGAATGGAAATCGCCGTTGTGAACGAAGACAATTCGGAGTTTTCAAATGCCTATATATCAAAGCTGGAATCCGACGAAGCACTAAAGATAGTCGACCTGAGCCGGGACGAGGCCGTTGAGCAGGTCAGAAAGGGTAAAGTTGCCGCGGCGATTATTCTAAACAAGGGCTTCGGAGATGGATTCGAAGCGTTATTTAACAGGGACGAGCCAAAATTAGAGATAGCATCTGATCCGTCACGCAAAATGGAAAGCGGCTATCTTCAGGGACTTCTCGCCAAGGCACAATTCGAGGCCCTGAGTGAAAAATTTATGGATCGGCAATGGATGAAGAATCAGATTAATCTCTGGAGAAACGAGCTTGAAAACACCACTGGTCTCGATGCCGGGCAGGCAGACCTGTATCTGAGCTTCATTGACTCTTTTGACACCCTGCTAACAGATGTCAATGATGAAAACTTCGGTGCAGGCTTCGATGGAGACATATTAAACTTTGCCAAACTGGATGTTAGCAGGGAATATGAAGGGCCCGTCACAGCGTTTCAGATAACGTTTCCACAGGCTATGCTCTGGGGGATTCTTGGGTGTACAGCGACATTTGCAATCTCGATTGTGAAAGAACGCACTAACGGCACTTTCGACCGTTTGCGCATCGGCCCGCTTGGCCGTGCCCATATTCTCGCAGGCAAAGGCCTGGCGTGCTTCATAACATGCATTTTGATAATGTGCATTTTGTCTATCGGTGCAAAGACAATCTTTAAGATGCCCATAAGCAATTTATTGCTGTTCATTCCAGCAGCGTTTTGTACGGTGCTATGCTTCGTTGGCCTTATGATGTTTATATGCACACTGGGACGGACCGAGCAGAGCGCCGGCGGGGCCGGCTGGGCAATACTTATGATTATGGCAATGATTGGGGGAGGCATGGTTCCGCTGGCTTTTATGCCATCATGGTTACGTTCGTTCAGTCATATTAGTCCGGTGAAATGGAGTATATTCGCTCTCGAAGGGGCTATCTGGCGAAACTTCAGCCTCATAGAAATGATAAATCCCTGCTTAGTGTTACTGGCTATCGGTTTTACATCCTTTTTGTTGGGCGTAGTTATGCTGCGAAGACAGGAAGACTAAGCTGCCTGTATAACCTGACGGCTTAACCAGCAACGGGTTAAAAGCCCTGAATCAACCACCGCGAATCCTTACGGCGAGTCACTTGATTAATGGTAGAACGCAACAGATCCTGCCAATACTTACTCTACGATGATTGCCTCTACGGGGCATTCGTCGGCGGCCTGCTGGACGTCGTCTTCGTGCTCGGCAGGAACTTCATCGACAATAACTTCTGCCATTTCGTCGCCCATCTCGAAGACTTCGGGGCAGGTGTCGACGCAAAGTCCGCAGGCTGTGCACGTATCTTCAATTCTGGCTATCATAGAAATTCTCCTTCCCTGCACCTGAGATTCGCCGCCTGCCTTCCAGACGTTCAGAATCACAGGTAGGTCGCCCTGGTATTAATTTTCCTGACTCATATCGAATTATCGGATTCGTTCGCGCAGAAAATAGCTGTTGGAACAATATTTGTCAAATCGAAAATGTTTTTGTAGAAAATTGTTTTTTTGCTGCTATAATGGCGACAAATCGGAAATATTTTGAATAACCGGTGATAAATCAACCGTAAGCAATTATTACGGCCGGGTCCCATGCAGACCGAGCCCGTTAACCTGGTCAGGCGGGGAACCGAGCAGCCATAAACGTGCAGCTTGGTCGTGCTGTGGGTAAACCCGGCCACCTTTTTTATTGACTATTTTCTATTTACTATTGAATATTAGCAAATGGACGCAGATGATCTTAAAGACAGAACGAAAGACTTTGCGCACCGTTGTGTTAAATTGGCCCTGGCTTTGCCTAAAACAGCTTTGGGTAGTCATATCAAGGGTCAACTGATAAGATGCTCAACATCAGTGGCGGCAAATTATAGATCTGTTTGTATTGCCCAATCGAAACCAACCTTTGTTTCGAAGTTGAGCATAACAATAGAAGAGGCCGACGAGGCTTGCTTTTGGATGGACTTCGTGATTGATGAGAAACTGTTAGAGGAAAAAAAAGTTCTACCGCTATTGCAGGAAGGCCGCGAATTAACTTCGATTTTTGTATCTTCGAGGAAAACTGCCCGCGGACTAACAGAAAAAACGTAAAATAAGAAAATATTAATAGTCAATAGACAATAGTAAATAGTCAATGTCATATACTGTTTTAGCCAGGAAATATCGCTCGCAGACGTTCGATGATGTCATCGGGCAGGACCCTATCGCCCAGACGCTTAAGAACGCTATCAAGACCGACAGGGTCGCTCACGCCTACCTTTTTACGGGCACCCGAGGCGTCGGTAAGACTACAGTGGCACGGATTCTGGCCAAGGCGCTGAACTGCCTGGCCGTCGACGCACCCACTACCGAGCCATGCTGCAAATGTGATAGCTGCCTTGCCGTAAATACCGGCGACGATATCGACGTTATCGAGATCGATGGGGCGTCAAATAACCGCGTCGATGAGATTCGCGAGCTGCGGGAGAACGCGATATATCGGCCGGCACGTTCGAGATTCAAGATTTACATTATCGACGAAGTCCACATGCTGACCGTTTCGGCTTTCAACGCACTGTTAAAGACGCTGGAAGAGCCGCCCAGCCATATCAAGTTTATTTTCGCCACTACCGAGCCGAATAAGGTCATCGCGACGATCCAATCGAGATGCCAGCGGTTCGATTTCAACAATATCGGCCCGGCGGCAATCGCCGAGCAGCTCAAATCCATACTCAGGCAGGAAAAGATAAAATACGAAGATGACCTGGTCCTGCCGTTAGCGAAAATGGCAAACGGCTCGATGAGAGACGGCCTAAGCCTGTTAGACAGACTGATAAGCGCCGGCATCGAACCCTTGAACGCTTCGCTTCTGGAGCAATACTTAGGCTGTCCCAATAGTGAAAAGATATGTAACCTCATCGGACAAATCGGCGACAGCGACGCAGCCGGAACGCTCGCTGCTATAGAGGACTTAATCAGCACGGGTTTAGGCGAAGTCCAAATCGTCGATTCGCTTATCGATTATATGCGTGATTTGATGGTGATAAAATCCACGGGCCCCGACAGCAAGCTCGTGATTCTGACCGAGCAGCAGAGAAAACGGGCAGGCGAATTAGCTGAGAAATTCGACGTCGCGGCACTGATTTACAACATCGCAGCACTGGAAAAACTACGCTGGGCCGTCAAGAACAGCGATACGAGCCGGGCGCTTTTAGAGGCCTCGCTGCTGCGATTCGCGCTGAGCGAGCATTTCCTGAACATTGACGAGCTTCTTTCGCAGTTGAAAGGCCGCCCGGCAGCAGCCATTAAAAAAAAAGTCCCACGCGTCGTAAATAGCCCCCCCGCCAGCCAATCACGAGTCACGAGCCCCGAGCCACAAGTCACGAGCGACGAGCCAAGGAAAACGTCCGAGTTCATCGATATCCAGTCGATAAAAGACCACTGGCCGAGTATCCTGAAACTGACCTCGACCAAACTCGGGCCCGGCACCGGGGGATTGTTAGGCTCCGCTGAGCCGAGTCGGTTCGAGGACGGTATACTGACGCTTGAGTTCGGGCCGGCGAACTACGTGCAGAAAAGTATGTGTGAGAGAAACGGCCGGGTAGAACAAATCGAGGCCCTGCTGAGCGAGCAATTCTCAATGCCTGTAAAATTGAAGCTTAAAACGGCCGCCGGCCAGCGTCCACAAACCGAATCCGGCACGGCCCCGCCAAAGACCGGCAGTCAGAGGAGAAACGAAATCATTAACGACCCGGCAGTAAAAACCGTCCTGATGGGCCTGGACGCAACTATCACGGGCATCGAAGAAAACAAAGACGATTGATTATTGATTAGTGATTATTTCAACTATGTGGGTGGCATCCTCAAGCGCAGCTTGGGGATGGCCTCTCAATCGACAATATATCACGGTTTCATGCTGAACTACAAGATATATACAAAGCGTTGTCATCGTTATAACATAGCAGGAAATGCTCACGAGTTAACATTCAGTTGCTATCACAATCAGCCGTTTCTTTTAAAAGACAGGACGTGTAAGTATCTGGTTGATTCGATCATTTCCAGTAGAGAAAAACATGGATTTGATATTTGGGCTTACGTTTTCATGCCAAACCATGTGCATCTACTAATATGTCCAAAAATGGCAGACTATTCTATTTCCGATATATTACTTTCAATCAAGCAACCAGTATCACGCAAGGCAGTAAATTATCTCAAGAACAATAAACGG
>Ga0210003_1003587_pt1 | contig 12560 bp, 11 predicted proteins | sample LantaG_FD_182804 | JGI IMG/M metagenome (GOLD analysis project Ga0210003, IMG submission 182804) | Deep subsurface microbial communities from Baltic Sea to uncover new lineages of life (NeLLi) - Landsort_02402 metaG (SPAdes) (version 2) | ecosystem: Environmental > Aquatic > Marine > Oceanic >...
GAGTCTAGAGTTTTTTCAAAAAAACAATTAATGGAATCTTTACTTAAAAACGCAACAAAGAAATCACTAAAAAGGGTGTTAAAAGAAAATCATAGGATTTGTGAAGAATGTTTAGGAGAAGGTTGTGAATCTTGTGGTGTGGAGGAACATCACAATATGTCTTATAAAAAATATGGTAAGTTCGATAGAGAAGAGTATATGTTAGAAGACGATTTCTTAGAATTAGAAGACGATTTCTTAGAATTAGATGGCGATTTCTTAGAAATAGATGTACCAGAAAGACCACCACAAAGGAAGGGACCAAATTTCCACCATATAGTAAAACCAGATTTAAATAGTGATAAATATTTAAAACCTAGAGGTATGAGGAGAGATGGTGATTTAATGTCTGAAAAACTTAAAGGTAAACAACATAAACTAGATAGGAACAAAAATGGGAGAATCGATGCTGAGGACTTCAAAATGATGAGAAAGGGTAAGAAACAATACATGGATGAAGATATGGATGTTATGGATGCTATCGCAACAGGACAAGATTATCTTTCAGCAACAAGAGATTTGGATAGGGATGGTGATCAAATACCAAACAGATTAGATATGGACGCTGACGGTGATGGTAGATTGGATTTCGAAATGGGGTCAGATAATGGGTATATCGAAATGGATTATGATTCTATTATGGGTACTGAAGCACCTGTTAAGGAACCAGGAATTAAGGAACCAACGACTCGACCAGGTACAGGTACTGATTGGGATAAAATTAAAAGACCACAAGTTAGTCCAAAACCTAAAGCTGGTAGAGAGATACCTAAACGTTCATTTAGAAGAAAAGGTATGTTTAGATAATGAAATTAGTCTACATAAATAAAATTGGTCAAAACTGGAAAGGGAATTACATTTATGAGTTCCTTTTTTCAGATGTAGTAGAAGATATTGATGGTGAGGGATGGGATTCGTACCCATCTTCTGGAAATCCAGAACCGCCAGAAGGTAGATTTGTTAAAGAGACAGGGTTATTGAACACCACATTAAAGTTGGATTTGGTTCAAGAATCAGATTCATTCGCAATGTGGGACGCTGTGGATGGTATTGTGGCTATGTCTTGGGAAAATATGGAAGGATATGATGAATATCCAGAAAAAAGATTGTTTTTCTCTTTTGGGGAAGATATTGAATCAGTAAATAACAAACTATATGAAAAAGATATAGTATTAAATTATAATAAAGAGTTAATAAACACATAAAAATGAAAAAGAAAGTAAGAATTTTCGAAAACGAAATCAAAAGAGCCACTAGACGTAAGTTAATGGAAAACTATTTAGATGAACAACATGAGATGAGAGACACTTATAGTAGAGCAGATTATAAATCTTCTCCTAAAGAACAAGGTGTTAGAAATGTATTTGGAAAATATGGTGAAGAAATTCCACCATCGGTTCTTAGATATATGAGAAAAAACCCAACAGCTATTATTAAGAGATTATATAAGTTATATGGTAACGAAATATTTGACGCAGTTAGAGGTTCTGGTGAAGAATTTATGGCAGTTGACGCACAAAGTGGTAAATATGGTCCTTATGATAGAGATAATGACGGTATCGCAAGTAGTGTAGATCAAGATGATGACGGTGATGGTGTATTGGACTTAAACATCGATGTAATGGATGAAGCAACTGATAAAGAAGTGGAAAACGAAAGAGAAATGTTATCATTAAAAAAACAACAATCTCAATTAGGTGAATCTACAAGAAGTTTACTCAAAAAATTTCTAAACTCTAGAAAGTAAAATGAAAAAGAGCGACATCGTAAAAGGTTTAATAAATGAAAAGTTCGCCTCTAAAGCGCAACAAAGATATTTTTACGCTAAATGTGATGACGCATCTAATAAAGAAGAAAGGGACTGGTGTGATAGATCTAAAGAATTTTCTGATGATACCCCTAACTTTAAAAATTTACCAGAAAAAGTTAAAAAAGAATCTACTAACCCCAAAATGAAAAAAGGGGAATTAATGGAGTATATTAATTTTAAAAAAAGTGGGGGAGTTAAAAAAATATTAAAAAAAGATATCGTAAAAGAACAAAGAGACAGAGGTCCTCAGATTGTAGAAGAAATGGATAACCATGAACGAAGAGATGTGGTTAGATATTTAGAATATATTAGAGAAAGTGGTCTCCTTAATATGTTTGGTGCATACCCATTACTTAATTGGACTAAGGATGATATGGAAAGGTGGTTATATGGTCAAAAACAAGACATTGAATCTATTGAATATCAGATTGAAGAACTTAAAGATGATTATGAAGATGATAATGAATCAGAAATAGAATCATTAGAAGAACAATTAAGAATAATAAACTACTTATTAAATAATAAACAAAAAATTAGAGACATATTAATTAGAACCGCTATGATAAGGATAGAAAATGGGAATGGTGATATGGAAACCAGAAACGTACAAAGGGTATTTGAGAAGTTAGCTAAAGAATCTTGGTTGATGTGGACAACTGCAATTCATGGACATTAAAAAAAAAATATGATGAGAAAAAATATTATAAACAAAGTCACTAAAAGAATTCTAAAAGAGAAACTTAGGACTAATAGACTTACAGAAGCAATTGAATATGACCCTGAACATCCTGAGAGAATGAATCCAGATATTGAAGGGAAATTAAGAAGTGGTGAACACATTTTTGGTAAAAGTAAATCCGTACCATCTGGATCAGAAAATCAAAACTATTCTGAAAAATTAGCCACTAAAAGATTTAAAGAAATTATTAATAAAGTAAAAAGGTATCATGGGGTTCAAAACATTAACCCTAGTATGATGTCAGAGATGTTCTCAATAATGCAAGAAGTTGGTCAAATAGAAACTAACCATAAAGATGCGTTAGAAAAATTGGCTGTAGATATAGTATCCGAAGAATTTGATATTCCTGATCAAATGTTAGATGCAACCCTATCCCCTCCAGGTACTGATTTAGAGTTTGGTGATGATGAAGAGGAAGAAGAAGATGACTTCGATTCTGATTTTAATATACCTAAACAACCAAAAAGTGCTGAAAGAATGGAAGAGTTGGAAATGGAAGTAGATAAAAGAAGAATTATAAACGCATTAATGCAAGGAGCTTCCAAAAAAGGACATTACATATTCCATATGGTTGCCGATGAATTAGATGCGTTAAACCCAAGACTTATGGTTTTATATGGTAAACTTATGTCATTGGCTGACTTTCAATATTGGATAATACCTGAAAGTGCAATGGGTGGTACGGCAGGTGGTACAGAAAAAATTGAATGGAGAAAAGCTGAAGCAGCAGAAGATAAGGATGAAGAAGAAGAAATGGAAAAAGTAAATGTGGAAGAAGGTGATGAAATACCTGTTGTTGTTGCTAAAGCTTGGATATTCCCACTTTTAGTACATGAACTTATTAAAGGTACTTTAGAATTATCTGCAATTAATTGGGCTGATGGTCACTTAGATTTTGAAGAACAAGCTGAGGTTATTGAAAAAGCTGACACAGTAGAAGGTGAGATATGGGGAATGAGATTAGGTCCTGGTATGTGGGAAAAATTCTTAGATTGTATTGATCCAGATGATTATGATATTAAACAATGGTTATTTCACGAATTAAGTAAGTTACCGGCTAAACAATTTCATTCATTTATGAAAGAAATATTAGTAGGTAGTCAAAAATGTAAAGAAGTTATTAAAACGTTAAAAGATTTACACAATCAAGAACCAAGTGAAGGTTTAGATGATATGATAGATGATACAGGTTACAATGATATGGGTGATGTGTTAGACAATTTAGGTATTGAAGTAGAAGATGATGTAGAACAAGAATCTAAAGATGTTGACTATTCTGAAATGTCTAGAAGAGAAATTGAAGGTTTAATTAATGACGCTTTAGATAACGGTGATTTTGAAACTGTTGCGAAGTTACATAAATATATGTAATTTTTATGATTAATAATAATATATAATCCCACCAAGAGTGGGATTTTTTATTTATAGTAAATATTTATATGTAAGATGAACAAAGGAATTAGAAATATTTTATTAGAATACATAGATTTAGATAAATACAAAAAATTTAAAAACAGTGTTTTTCAGTATTTAGATTACGAATTGGGTGAATCGGAACTTGAAAAGGATGATGTTAGTTATGGTGAAAAATTAGAGATGTTACAACATATGATACCGTCAGATTTTAATATCGATGATGGTGAAGTATATGGTATCTTATTTAACTACTTAATGAGTAAAGGTGAGGACCCATTAATATATGTCACTTTTGATGATTTGACTTCAAGGTTATATGGGGAGGATATTGTTGATTTATTAGAAAAGTCTGGGTGGTTCGATAAATATATTAAAAACGAATTCGCTTTCCCACAAAATTTTAGCGATATAGAAAAAAAAGGGGATAGGGTTTATTTAATAGTTGATCGTTGGGACGAGTTTACGATGTTGTTTAGATCAGGTGATCAAAGTACGGTTAAAGCGGTGTTGGGTGAAGATTGTGCTGAATTATATGGTTATTTTGACGCTGATTGGGAAACTGATGTTGTTGATAACCTTAATGAAGAAACTATAACCCATATAAAAGGACACATTAAAGAAGGTGATTTTATTGGTCAAGAAATGAGTGAATATTCTATGGATGACGAACATGGGTATATATTAACAGAAGATATGGTAAATGACACTGAAACCATATTAAGATTAATAGATGAAGAAGTTATTTTTGATGATTTACGTATTGAATTAACAAGTCAATACAGATGGGCGTTTGAACAGGCTGCTGAAGATGAATTATTTGGTAAATTGAAGGATGAGATAGTGGGATTGTTAGGTTCTGAAGGTAAGTGGGAAGATGTTAAAGACAAAGAGGGTAATATTAAAGGTCAGGTAATACGTTTTGATATTACCGATATATTTTATAAATATATGATTTCAGCTATTGGGGCACAAGCTGAAATGCCGGGAGAATATCATGGTGACTATGTAACTATGTTATCACAAGTTTTAGATTATGAAGATGAAGAGTTAAGTTCTCCAGATATGGGATGGTTTTACCCAGACTCAACAAAAACTGAGGAATATTTTAATTATAACGTACAAGGAAATATTTAAAATGAAAATAAGGTTAACAGAGGTACAATATCGTAAACTAATTAAAGAAACTACTTTAAATTTTAATAAAGACATTACACCGCTGGTTGAGGTGTTTATTGGAGATATTAAAGATGTTACACCAATAAAGGCGATGAACTTATTTTTTAATACTTATAAACTAACTTTAAACGATATTAAAAATAATAAGTTATTATATAAAACAATATATAATATTGATTGGAGGGGTGTCTCTGAAAATATTGTTGTGGATAGATATAAATATAGTGAGATTGTTGAGTTTTTCTTACAATCAGAATTTGGTAGAATTATGAATATGTCTACCCCATATCAAAGGTTTAATAATTTATTTTCATTACGTAATAAATTCGATGGTTGGGGGGATATGAAAACTATGGATAAGATTAACCACCAAATGATGAAGGATAGTTTTTTAGTTATCGAAGATATTTTAAATACTTATTCAGGTGTGGAAGCCATAAAAAGATTATCTATATTTAATAAAAGAACAAAATATAGATTTCATACCGAAATATCTGATGTTGTGAATAATATCACCAAAGAAAATGAATTAACTTTAATACCTAAACATATGGGATATACTTTTAATAGAAAAGATGGTAGCATGGTTAGGGACTTAATAAATTATATGAAAGATATAAGTGATATAAAAAAAACAAAGAGAGGTTTTTTAGATTATATAGGTTCACATTATTCTGGTGGACAATATTCACATTTTTGGTCAGCGGCGAATAAACAAGGTATTATAGAAAAAGTAGGTGGCGGTTCTAATGTAACATATAAACTAGGTCCAAATTACGATGATTGGGAAAAGGGTAAGGTAGTAGCGTTTTAAATGAATTATTATGGATAGAGATGAAAAATTAAAAATATTCGCTAAATGTTTAGGTGACCCAATATACGGTATAGAGACACTTCTTAAAACATATGACTTAACCCAAAAAGGGTTTGTACCCTTTAAGTTATTTTATAAACAAAAACAAATAATTAAGTCTTACGAAGAAAACAATCGTAACATAGTTACTAAACCAAGACAGGCTGGTGTATCTACTACCACTGCTGCGTACATTGCAATGAAGATTGCGTTTTGTGACCCTAACAATCCGTGGAAAATTCTAGTACTGGCGAATAAACAAACATTGGCTCAGGAATTCCTTAAAAAAATTAAAGACTTTACTGATCAAATACCTGAATGGGTATGGGGGATTGAAGAGGGTGAATCTTATTTAGATATTGAAGCTAAAGGACATATAAAAACTAAATCTACTAAATGTGAAGTTAAGGCGTTGGCAACATCAAAAGATGCTCTAAGGGGATATACCCCTACATTCTTAGTGATGGATGAAGCAGCGTTTATCGATAATGGTGCTGAAGTATTTGGTGCAGCACTTACTTCTTTGGGTACAGGTGGTAAGGTTACATTAATCTCAACCCCTAACGGTCAAGACGCATTATATTATAAAACATATGACAACGCTAAAAAAGGGGATAATAATTTCAATATTATCGAAATGAGATGGTATGAGGATATTAGATATAATAGACATTTAAGGTGGTTAAGAGGAGAAGACGAAGTAATTGTATGTGATAGTATCGGTAGAGATAAATTAAGGTGGGAATACAGTGGTAAAACGTATGAAACGGATAGTACACATATTGAAGATTATACTATTATGAGTAATGATGGTTGGAAGGCAACCTCACACTGGTATGAGGAGATGTGTAGAGATATGAATGGTGATAAGAAACAAATTGCTCAAGAATTAGATGTATCATTTGTTTCTTCAGGTGGTAATGTAGTCGATGATGAATATGTAGACTATCAGAACACAAATTATGTTATGGAACCTAAGTATAAAGCTGAAATGGAGAAGTCTATGTGGATATGGAAAGAACCAGAGGTAGGACATAAATACATTATGGGTGTAGATGTTTCTAGAGGGGATGGGAAAGATAGTTCCACTATTGTAATATTAGATTTTGCTGGGTTAGAGCAGGTTGCAGAATTCAAACATAAATTACCTCCAGATTTATTAGCGGAGATTGTGTACAAATATGGTAACCTATATCAAGCATACACTGTTGTGGATATAACAGGTGGTATGGGAGTATCTACCGTTATGAAGTTATTAGAAATGGGATATAAATACTTACATTATGATGATCCGAAAAATAGAAAACTAAGTGAGAAATACGCAAAAAGTGTGTATAAACAAGGTGATAAAGTTCCTGGGTTTAATGTTGGGAGTAGTAGATTACAAATGGTTAGTGATTTAGAAGAACATATTAGGGAAAATAAAACTATAATAAGGTCAGTTAGGTTAATTTCTGAATTAAGAACTTTTGTTTATAGAAATGGTAGACCAGATCATCAAGATGGTTTTCATGATGATATTATTATGGCTTTGGCGATGCCACTTTTTGTGGTACAAACAACATTTAAAAAATTAGAGACAATAGAAAAACAAACAAAGGCAATGTTAGAGGGATGGGTTAATACTAATTCACCAAATGAGGTTGATGCGGTTAATAAAAAATATACTAACCCTTTTTATAGTAATACCCCAACTTATCACCCAACACAACCAAATAATGACAATAATGACAATGGTGAATTCAATTGGTTATTTGGTATTAGGTAACATTTAAACTTTTTTGATATTTATTATTATAAAATAAACATTATAATTATAAAATGGCTAAAAAAACAATATTTCAACAGTTAAACGACTTATTTGGTCCAGAAATAAAGAGACCACAAAATAAGTCTAGATATTCTTTAGGAGATAAAGAGTTATTAAAAACTAAATCTAAGGAAGAATACGAACACGAAAAATTAAAAAGACAACAAGATACGTATTTATCGGGTATGTGGCAAACAGTTGATAATGAGATTTATCAACACTCCATATATTATGAGACTACAAGGTTAGCTTCTTACGCAGATTTTGAAGGGATGGAATTTTTCCCAGAAATAGCAGCAGCTCTAGATATAATGATGGAGGAATCCACAACATTAAATCCTAATAATAAAGTGATGAATATATTTTCAGAAAGTAAGAGAGTTAGGAAAATATTAGAAGATTTATTTTTTAATAGATTAGATATCCACACTACATTACCTATGTGGACAAGAAACACATGTAAGTACGGAGATAATTTTTTATTTTTAAATATAGATAGTGAAGAGGGTATTACTGGCGTTAAACAGTTACCTAATATTGAGATAACTAGAAAGGATAATGAAGGGTTCGGTGAGAATTCCGTAAACTCTGAAGAAGATAAGTTTAACCCTGTTAAGTTTGTGTGGGGACAAAGAGATATTGAATTTAATGCGTGGCAAATAGCACATTTTAGGTTACTAGGGGATGACAGAAGATTACCTTATGGGACATCTATGTTAGAAAAAGCTAGACGTATATGGAAACAATTATTACTTTCTGAAGATGCTATGTTAATTTATAGAGTTACAAGAGCACCAGAAAGAAGAATCTTTAAAATATTTGTGGGTAATATTGATGAGGCGGATGTTCCATCATATGTACAGAAAATTGCAAACAACTTTAAGAAGAGTCCTGTTATCGATGAGAAGACAGGTCAAATAGATACTAGGTATAATCAAATGGCACAAGATCAAGATTATTTCATCCCTGTTAGAGATCCAAACGCCCCTAGCCCTATAGATACCTTACCAGGTGCAACTAACCTTTCAGAAATTGCTGATATACAATATTTACAGAAGAAATTATTCACTGCTCTTAGAGTACCTAAACCGTTTTTAGGTTTTGAGGAGTCGACTGGTGAAGGGAAGAACTTAGCTCTACAAGATATTAGATTCGCAAGGACAATTAATAGAATACAGCAATCAATGTTACAAGAATTAAATAAGGTTGCAATTATACATTTATATATTTTAGGTTTAGAAGATGAGTTAGATAATTTTACTCTATCACTTAACAACCCGTCAACACAAGCTGAAATGTTAAAAATAGAACAAACTCAGTTAAAGGTTACTCTATATAAAGATGCGGTGGCAGATGCTGGTAATGGATTTGGTGCAATGTCTATGACTAGAGGTAAGAAAGAGATACTCGGTATGTCAGATGAAGATATTAGAACTGATTTAGAACAACAAAGATTAGAAAAAGCTGCATCTGCAGAAATGGAACAAACTGCTAACATTATTAAGAAAACAGGGTTATTCGATAGGGTTGACAAATTGTATGGTGACTTTGATACTTTAGTTTCTGGTGGTAATGTAGGAGGAGAAGCTGGTGGTGACGATGGTGGTGAAGAATCTGGTGGATTCGGAGGAGATGATGGAGGTGGATTTGGAGCTGACATGGAAAGTGCTGCATCCACAGAAGCTGGTGGTGAAGCAGCCGCAGCTGAAACAGCAACAGCGGTAGAGTCTACCAATAAAAAAGAGAATCTACTGATGGAAGAGGATAGAAGAAAATATATAGAAAAAACTAAAAAATATCAAGGTATGTTTATGAAAAGACTTACAGAAAGTTTAGGGAAAAAGGAACATAATTACGATTTAGATTTAGTAGAAAAAGGTACCAATAAGGTAAATAAGAATATCGAAGATATGACAAAAGAAATAGATAAAATTATTAAAGAGTAATTTTTTAAAAAATATAGATATTTATAAATAAAAAGCATGGAAAATTTTGGTAATATAAAAGACACGTTTAAAGGTATTGTAATAGAGTCAGTATTGAGAAAAGAGGATAGTGGTAAAAAACTTTTTTCTAAATTTATTAAGTTAATTAAAGAAAATAACACTTTAACTGATCAATACCTAATATATAAAAATTTACAAACTAAGAAGTTCGATGACACTTCGGAAGCTAAAGACTATATTAAAGAAAATATTTCATTATTAAAATCATTAGATAAGAAGAAATTGGAGAAGGGTAATGAAAAACTATTTAAACTTTTAAATGGTAAGAACATTATTAAAGAAAATAATGAATTTTATTCTCATATAAAATTTTTAGTGGAAACAACAAAAACCGCTACAACTATAGATAAAATTAATGAATCTATAAACCACATTAAAGGATTAATGTTAGAAAAAGAGGTAGAAGTTACAAATGAGAGAATAGATTCTGAATTACCATTAAGTGTTTTAACTAAGATATCTGTTAACAAATTTAACGATAAATACTCTAACATTAGTGAATCTGAAAAATCAATTATTAGAACCATATTAAATGGGGATGATAAATCTAAAGAAGAAACATATAACACCTTAAAAAGAGAGTGTATTGACACTATTGATAACAGGGTAACCGAGTCTACTGATGTAACCCTAAAAGATCAATTACTTAGGGTTAAAGACAAATTATTAAATATGAACTTCGACAACGAAAACTTTATTAACGATATAAATAAAGTTTATGACCTTAAAGAATCTGTATCTTTAGGTGTTGAGTAGGTATATGTGTTACTATTTTCATTGAATTGACTTTATTATATATTATCACTATATTTGTCATATATTAATAATAAAAAAATAAAAACATATGAATGAAATTAGGAAAGGAAGTAAAGTTAAACCTATTACCAAACTACAAAACTAAGGTTGGTACAGTTAACAATAAAGAATCAAAAAGTATATACATAAATCTCAGCGCTTGGGGTGAGATAAATGATGTAAACCAAAACACTAATTACGATTCCATAGTAAGTGGTATAAGAAAAAAAATAAAACAAAAAATAAATAGTAACGTAGATAAGGAATTATTTCACAACGATAAATATATTGTAGATTTAGATATGAGAACCTCTGGGTTTGTAAACACAAAAAGAAGTTTTATGTCTTGTGAAATAACGTTATACCAAAAAAGGGGGCTACCTATCAATCAACCAAATTTATTAGAATCCTCAAAGTCTATAATTTATAACATAGTAAATACTTGTTTAGATAATAATAGTTATTTCACTTTTTATAAAACTAAAAAATAGAGTTTTTATGTTAATGGTATATTTATAATTAAATGATATCATTATTATGGAAATAATTAAAAAAAACGAAATCAATAAAAAAGGTCTCCTAATCGAATATGATTCAGGATACATTTCCCCTAAAGATAATAAAAACTTTGTTAATGAAGCTAGTGAGTTGACACCAGGACGACAATTTATTGAAGATCCCTTAATAGTGTACGCTGTAATGCAGAAATATGGGACAGAGAATAAAAACGAAAGAATATATCCTGAAGCTCTTTTAAGAAGGGAAGCTGAAAATTACCTTAAACTTATTAAAGATAAACGTGCAATGGGTGAAGCTGATCATCCAGAGAGTTCTATTGTTGCTGTAAGTAGAATATCTCATAATGTTGTAGACTTATGGTGGGAAGGTAATGTGTTAATGGGTAAACTTGAAATTATTATGTCACCAGGGTTTGTTAACCTAGGGATTATTTCCTGTGAAGGTGATAGAGTTGCTAATTATATTAGAAAAGGATTAAAAATAGGTGTTTCATCAAGAGGTGTCGGATCATTAGAAAAAGAAAATGGTAAGAACATTGTACAAGATGATTATGAATTAATATGTTGGGACATCGTAACGTCACCATCTACTCCAGGTTCTTGGATTTATAATGAAGAACCATCTCAAGAACAACAAATGTCAGAGTCTAATAAGAAAAATGAAGATGTTATATTGTCAACTTCATTAAATAATTTCTTACTAGATTAAAAAAAATCAACTTTAAATAAGTTTTTTATCTTTTACTGCATATTTATTAAAAAATGCACTATGGTGTATTTAAATAATAAAATAAATTTTTAAAAAAAATTAAAATGGCTGTAAAAAGAAAATCAATCATCGAAGAGGCTTTGTTAGACGCTAAGTCTTTAGAGGATGCCTTAAAAGCCAACACGAAAGAAATGCTTTCGGCGCATATGTCGAGAGAAATTGAGAGTATCGTAGAGTCGTCTTTGAGAGAACAAGATGAAGAAACTATTGAATTAGACGATATTGAATTAGAAGGATCCGCAGATGATGAGGAAGATGTTGAGTTAAATCTTGACGATGAATTAACAGATGATTCTGAAGAAGAAGAATCTGAAGAGTTTGAAATGGATGGTATGGATTTCCCAGATGATGGTGAAGAAATGGCTGACGTAGAATTAGACCTTGATACTGATCTAGATTTAGACGGTGGTGAAGGTGAAGAACTAGAATTAGATCTTGAACCTATGGGAATGGAATTAGGGATGGGTGACGATGTATTAGATATGACAATGGCTTCAGACAGTGAAGTTGTTAAAGTATTTAAGAAATTGGGTCCAGACGATGAAGTTGAAGTGGTTAAAGATGTTGATGGAATTCATTTGACAGATAATAAAACTGGCGCAGAATATTACATTAAAGAATCTTTGGAC
>Ga0210003_1003588_pt1 | contig 12559 bp, 25 predicted proteins | sample LantaG_FD_182804 | JGI IMG/M metagenome (GOLD analysis project Ga0210003, IMG submission 182804) | Deep subsurface microbial communities from Baltic Sea to uncover new lineages of life (NeLLi) - Landsort_02402 metaG (SPAdes) (version 2) | ecosystem: Environmental > Aquatic > Marine > Oceanic >...
TAATGGCGGCTCCTATCGACGAGGTCGGTGAAGTTAGTACTGAGGGGATCGCGGAAGCGAAAGAAGTTCTCGCTTCCGCGTGGATGGTTTACGGGAGAAAGTAATGGACAGGCGAGAGTTCCTAAAGACAACGCTGGCGGCGACTGCTCTTGGGCACATGCCGGTTGACGCGAAGAAACCCTATTTGCCAGTCATGGTAAATCCGTTCCCTTTGAATGTGCAGAATTTCGACGCTCAGTCTTTGATTAGGCAAATGGCTATGGATATTGACGATAAGATTCTTGGAGAGATCAGACATGAATCGTAGAGAGCTAATCGCATCAGCAGCAGCTGGACTTGTTGGTATTCCAGTAGCCAGTAGCAATATCGTGATGAAAGACGACTCCGCAGTTATCGTGCTGACACTGAAAGACAAAGTGCCTGTTTCTGGCATGGAGCAACTGCGGCGTCAGCTGGATATTGAAGAGGAAAGAACTGGCTGCAAATTTGTGCTCGTCGGCGGACCAGTGGACGCGACGGTGGCTGGCGGAAAGTACGCATACAGCGAGTCGATGGGTTGCTACTCTCAGTCTATGCATTGCCAGACACAAGAAGAATGGAAGTGGTGGATCGCGAAGAATTCAAAGAGTCCTTCATAGAAAGGTAAGAATGCACGACCCATGGCCGCATCAAATAACTGGCGTTGACGGATTCTGGGGGGCTGTTGATGCTGGAGCGAAGAACATCTGCTTACATAGCCCGACAGGCGGTGGCAAGTCGTTCATAACCGTAAAACTGATTGAGGAAGCTCGTCGGCGAGGAATGAAGACGTCGTTCAATGTGAACAGGAAGAGTCTTGCCGAACAGACGAGAAAAGTGTTCGTCGAGAACGGGCTAACTCCAGGCATGCGAGCCTCGGAATACGACCCTGACTTTAAGCAGGACGTACAAGTGTGCATGACTCCCACTGAGTCGATTCGCACATTTGGGACTAATCCGTCATGGGGAAAGCACGACGCGAAGCTAGTCTTCTTTGATGAGGCTCACACCGAGAAGTCTATACGCGCAGTGAAGATGATCGAGGCGTATAAACAGCAGAATCCAGACACAGTGTTCTGTGGACTCACCGCTACGCCCCTCGATCTTTGGCATCTGTATGACACCCTTGTCGTGGCAGGAACGAATAGCGAGCTAAGGGACTGCGGGGCTCATCTGTGGGCTAAAGAATTCTGTCCAACGATGCCAGATATGATGAAGGCTCGCAGAAACAAAGAAGGGGAATACTCCGAGAAGGATGTCGAAAAGAAGATGAAGCCCCAAGTAGTATTTGGGCACATACTCGAACACCACCGCAGACTGAACCCTACACTTAAACCAGCCTTAGTGTTCGCGCCAAGCGTAGGGGCGTCCATTGAGATCGCGGATATGTATTTGCGATCTGGAATTCGAGCCGCGCACATTGACGCAAAAAACATCTACTACGGAGAAAAGAACGAACGCGGAGTACCCGTCATGGAAGACTCCACAAAAGTCAAGAACCGGGAAGAGTTGTTCGACAAAGTCAGGAACGGAGAGATTCAAGTCCTTGTGAACAGGTTTATACTCATTGAAGGCGTGGACTTGCCACAAGTCTATCACCTTGTGTTCGCGACGACCTTTGGCAGCCTGACTCAATTTCTTCAGTCTGGCGGAAGAGTATTAAGGAACCATGCCAGCTTGGATCACGTTCTTGTGCAAGATCATGGTGGTCATTTTTACAGGCACGGAAGTTTGAACGACGATCGCGTCTGGGAAGTTGGACAGGGAGCTAAGGCGACTCTCGATAAAGTCATCAAGGAGCGGCAAGAAGGGAAGAATCAGGAGCCAATTGTCTGTCCTGAATGTGGGGCGATGCGACTTAGCGGAAGCACTTGTTGGTCTTGCGGGCACAAGCACACACAGAGCGGAATCAAAATTCTTGAGGAAGACGGGACTCTTCGTCAGCTCAAAGGTCCTTATGTTAAGCAGCGAAAAGCCAAGACCGACTCGCAAGCAATCAAGTTGTGGTTCAACACCTATTTCCCGTGCTCTAAGAGTAAGAGCCCGCGTGCAATGACCTGGAACCAGATGCTCGGGCAGTTCAAGCACAAGAATCCAGATCTGATCGTATTTAACACAACAGACACCAAGGGGCGTAAAAGGATTGCCGCGACGGACAGTTCTGGTATAATGTCTTACCTGCCGATGCATCCTCCTATTGGGAATGAGTATCTCTGGTCTCAGAAGGTCCGTGATGTCCCAAGAGAGAAGCTAGTGAAGTGATCGAAAGGCTCCTGTATGCACGTTACAGTACGAGGCAAGAGGTGGGAGCTGGTCTTCGAGAAGATAAAAGAGTCTAAGGATCATGTTGGTTACTGTGAATCTCCGAAACAGAAAAACAAGAAGATAGTTATTCACAGCAGCCTAAGCGAGCAGGAAACTCTTCGAGTAGTGTGCCACGAGCTGATGCATGCCGCACATTGGGATCTCGATGAAGAGGCGATCGACACTGCGTCTGCCGACATCGCAAGGGTACTTTGGAAACTAGGATACAGAAGACAGGAATGACCGTGGCCATGCAGGATCAACTGCCAGAAAGACGAATTGAGAATGCATCGCTTGAAGTGCAGCTCATGAACCTCGGGAGGATTCTCGAGAATCCATCGGTGATCAATGATTTCAGTCATAATGACTTCTCCTGTCACGAGGTCAAGATGCTGATATTCAGGCTCAAGTCGAACGCTGTGTTAGAGGCTAAGAACCTTTACCTGAAGCAATTCATGGAGAGAAGAGGACTGAGGAACTGGGGAGAGTCAAGCTCAATGTGCCTTAAGGAGCTTTTCGACACTCAGCGGCGACAGGCGACCCTACACAGGCTTTCGAATGAAATGTCAACACTGAGAAGGTATGTTGATACTGCTGCTTACAGCGTAACCCCAGCTGACGCCCTGCGGTCGTTGAGGCGAGCTAGCAAACTTTTCGAAGCTTGTTTGTGGGCAATTGACGACGACGGATCCGTGCCCGAAGAGGATGAGGAGACCATCAATGAAGCAACTTGAGTATGAACCACAGGCGTTTGCTGACTACCTGGGCGACCTGAAAAAAGGCGACTTCGTTATTGTCAAACGGAAGGGCCACGAGTTTGTGAAGAGGCCAGTTTCGTCTGTCAACAAGTCGCTTGGACTGGTCAGGGTAGACAAGGACGCCTTCGACATTGAGTCAGGCATCAGCAGCAAGACAACATTCAGAATCATGTGTCCTTCAAGTACAGTGATTCACCAGTGGAAGAACTGCATCGAGAGGTCCGGGTTAGCCGAGAGAGCCAACGAAAAGTTCTCCCACAAGAAGTGCATGTCCTTGCCAATTGATGACCTGAAGGAACTTGCACGGATCATTGGCGTCCACGAGACGTGGATCGAGAAAACTGATCGTGACCTGCGTGGCACCGGAGACATAAAAACGGCGATCGCGGATGTCGTGAAGACGATGTGGCGTTACGACCTGATTGTGAAGATGGACTTCGACGACTTGGAGTACATTACAGATATGCTTGAAGGAAGGCTCCAGTGAGTTACGCCGCTCTTAAGGCCGGACAACAGGTCAGGATTCGTGTCGGAAACAAGAGCCTGTTGCTGGCGACATTGAAGCCTGACGGCGCCGTCATCAACTCGTCGCTCGATTTCAATCTGACCAACGAGCTTCGTCGGCTGTTCTCTGGAGCTCACGATCCCACCGAAATAAGCCTTGAAGTGTCTGCCGGCAAATCTGTTCTGCATCGACATCACCCGGAGCCAAGCAATCTTGACATAATGGAAATTGCAGACTTGATTGCTGCTCGAGAACGGATACAATCAAGCCTCGACCTGCTGATGGCTGCGAATCTTCCGGCATGGGTCGCTCACGAGGAAGAGCAAGTGACGCGTATCAAACTGGTGGAGCTGATCAAAAAGTACACCGAGCAAATTGATCTCAAATTGAAAGAGTCGTCCGATGCGAGACATGAAGAATCTGGTGATGTGCGTCCCCGCCGAGAAAGCATATTACGTTCATCCGAATAACGTGGAATCAATCTGCTGCTGGCTGCCCAGGGAAGAAGCGGAAACCAACAAGAACTACAAGCAGGTGATTCCATACTGTGCTGTCGTGCGAAGCGACGGTCACTACTTGATTTATCGCAGAAAAGGAAACGAGAAGCGACTTCACGGGCTTATCAGCATGGGAGTCGGCGGTCATATCGATGGAGGAGAATCCCTACTGGAGGGGCTTCATCGTGAGATCAGGGAAGAGGCAGATCCGGAATCTTTTCACTACAAGTTCCTTGGGATCGTCAATATGCACAACTCCCCGGTCGACAAGGTTCACGTAGGTCTGATGTATAAGGTCTACGTGGACTACGCCAAGCCAAAAGAAGAGCTTCGTGAACCTGAATGGGTAGCTCTTTCTGGAGCAAGACTGCTCCGCGACGAGATGGAGCCATGGTCGCGATATCTGCTGGATGAACTCGTACACCCGTTCTGAGGATAATATGAAGACAATTGAAAACTGCAACTCGACACCAGAGATGATGAAGATTCTTGAAAGCGATCCATGGCTGAGAAAGAAGCTGGATCGCCAGCGTCGGGTTCGAGAACTGAGGCTGTACGCTGACAAGTACATTCCAGAACTGAAGACAAGCAAGCTGCTCGGATTCCTGGACATCGGTCCCGGACCAGGAGAACTGATCGAGCTTGCTATGGCCAAGTCAATGGATAGTTATGGTTGGGACGCCGAGACGCCAGAAGGCGGAATGGGCGATGACTACCTTCGCTTCTGCCGCATGGTCCACGAACAGCGAGGGCTTGACGTCACATACTGCAATGATTTCATCGGGATTCAGGCAAGGTTCAATAAATCGCTGGCAATTATCAACTCCCGTGGATCAATCGAACAAGTACTTGCCTCTTGCTTAAACGGAGAGAGTCACGACAAGCATCACGATTGCCGCAAGCTGACCTGGGACATGAAGCGAGGGCACGCCGGGCTAACTCAATTTCTTACGACAATGCGTCAGTCCTTGCTGCCGGGCAAAGGAGTATTGATGATCGCGGCCAACGGAGCGTCAAACACCTCATGGTACGATAACGCTATGATGGAGATTGGCGAGAACGTAAGCTTCCGACGATGCAAGAGGTTCGACGAGCGGAATCACAAGTTTTACGCTTGAGGCTACGATTGCCCATTCGGGCTTAACCGATCATTCTACGTCTTTTGGAGACAACTGTGGATTCAGAAAACGCGCCGATCGGTACTCCGGGTGAATGCATTGTTCGCCTTCATTGTGATCAGTGTGACTGTGATGTGGTGCCAGTTGATGGGGCGACAGCGATCTGGGGCCGTGGCTACTGGTGGTGCGCGAAGCACTGCCAATTCTTTTACGCTGATGGCGTGCCAGTAGTTGATTTTCCGAGTGAAGGTAAATTGATTCCGAGCACGATAATGACGCCATGTGAATAGTGATGGCGAGCGGGCGAGTTTCAATTTCAAGTCAGCGTGCAGGATGCTTCCGCTGCATTGCTTTGTTACACACTTTGGGGAGTTGACATGAAGTCTGGACTACTTTTCGAACCGCCCGCAAAGCCGCGAAGAGGGCTTTGTGATGAAGAGATAGCAATCAAGGTTGTGCGACGTTTGAAGCGATGGCTGTGCGGTTTCTGATGAGTCTGGATGACTACGAATTCAAGCGGGGCGAGCAACACAGCCAGTCTTGATAACGACCTGAGCTAACCCGGCAGCCGGGGTTGGCTTTCGAATTCAAATACCGCGACAACGGCTGCTCGCGGTTGAGTGATTTGTTATGCCGAGTGTGACTGTTGGCGGACAACCATGCCGTGTTTCCTGGGCTGAATTTCTGGCGGCAATAATGCCGGAGGGGACGCCCGTGAAATTTCGGCGGCGGCAAGGCCCGAACGGGCCCATGGAGCACGGAAGTGGAATCTTTACGGGCAGCACGTATTACGACGGCATCACCGCTTACGTCGACATAGGCGGACGGACGGAACATTTGTTTTTGTCGATGGGCGATCAAATGCGAAGGATCAAACGAGATAGCGATTTGCCGTTTCTGGCGGATGGCATTTGAGGCATAACGATTAAGGTCAGCAGGACCGAGGAGAAGGTTATAACGGACGCGACACGCGGCGACGAGGACTCTGGCTCTACGCCTTCAGTCGTAGCTGAGATTCGCCACGTAATGCGGGCGGAAATCACGGACTCAATCCATGACACAACAGCAGCAGTAGTATCGGCGGCGATATGTCAATTACTGAGGGAGATCATCCTGTGCGACGACACCGAAGACGAAAAGCTGGGCGAATGGGAAGACGCCATTCGGAAGCTGCGATGCGAAGTGATTGGTGAACACGATTGGACGTTGGACCATTGTGGGTATTGGGGGCACCAATTCTGCGGTGGATGTCGTTCCGCAAAGTACCCAGAGCTTGGGAAGTTGCGATGCAGTGAAGCGAGGGATCAGATTGGCAATATTAGCGAAGATGAATACAGAGAGCGGCAACGAGTAGCATAGAACGCTTGGCATAACCGGGCGGCAGGAGAAAAACTATGAATACAAATTCCGGCGACGATGCGGCTTCGGCAGCCGATTGTTTGCTGTCTGTGACTGTGCGGCGATCGGCGGCTAATCATTGGCTGAAGACGTGTTACGAGGGTTCGGGGTGTGCGCAATGCAATAAGATACGTGACGCCGTGGTGGCGGCCCTGACGTCTGAAGATGTGCGACCGCCCCAGATTTTAGAGTAAGGAAGATCGAAATGACAGAGCAGACGACAGCGAGCCGCCCAGTTGAAGGCTTTGTTATGTTACCTTGCCCATTTTGCGGTGAGCAACCGCACGGAGTGTTTGGACCGAACGAAGAGACAGGGCTGTGGCGTGTAGAGTGTTTTGGACAGGACTATGGCTGCGGCGATTGGACTATTGAAGCAGGCAGCCGAGATGAAGTACGCGAGGCATGGAATCATCGAGATTGGCAAGGAGCGTCGAGGCAGGACCGACCAAGACCGTATCGAGGGATGACGGGACTGTACGACATAATCGCGTACGTGACGTTTTGGGTTGGGTTGTTTCTCGGTTTGGCAGTTGCGCTGTCCGCAACATAACGATTTAGCGTAAGCCGGTGTGAGTGATCGGCTGTGATTTCATCTTCCGCGTGAACGAGCACTCGGCTTCACGCACTGGTTATGTGGTTTCAACAATGTGGCCTTTCAGCAGCAAGTCGCTCGAACAACCAAAAAATCTGTATGAGATCGAATGCGTATTACGGCTGCATATTCCCGCCTACACAGTGCAGGAAGCGGAGATTGACACAGCCAATCTGTTGACGTTTTTGAGAACGGGAGAGCATTCAGGGCGGAGTGTTTTGGGCCATGAATGCACGAAGGTCGAAATGTTTAATGAGTGTACCAAAGTAGCCACATAACGCCCCGGTTAAGCCGGTGCGAGGAGAAGACATGGAAAACACAAACGACGTGAGCGAGCACTCGGCTTCAACCGATGGTTATCCGCCTATTTTGGATGCGTGCTGTGGCGGGAGAATGTTCTGGTGGGACAAACAAAACCCCCTCGCCTATTATGCAGACAATCGCGAAGTTGAAAAAGGAGCGTTCAAAAACAACTGGAATCCAGGGTGGTGCGTAAAGCCAGATGGGATTCACGACTTTAGGAATATGCCGTACGACGATAAGACTTTCAAACTGGTTGTATTCGATCCTCCACATCTAACATCAGGCAGTGAGAAAAGCGTAATCAACACGAATTATGGACTGCTCAATAAGGAGACGTGGAAGGTTGATATTGTCGCTGGCTTCGCGGAGTGCTGGAGGGTGCTGGATGATTACGGAGTGCTGATTTTCAAGTGGAACGAGGCCAACATAAAAGCAAAGGAGCTACTTAGGGAGTTTCCCGTAGAGCCGTTGTTTGGCGACTTCACAGGGAAGACGGGTAAGACGATATGGGTGACGTTCATGAAGGTGCCGAGTGGCGGATAACGTTTTGCAGGCGGCGGCAAGTTACTTCCAACTTTGGAACACGCTGGCAACCGCCGCTCTGCTGCAACGTTTTGTTAGCCAGCGTGTTACAGGAAATGATGCAAGATGTCAGTTAATGAGTACACCGGAGCAATCGAGGCCCACAACAAAAACTCTTACCCATTGCCTGACGATCCATGCAGGCTTATGAAAAGTAATCAAATTCCCGATGACACTTTGCTTCCGTTTTTATCATGCCTTGGCGTGACCGAGAATGTGAACCACATGTCTCACATAAACATTGATCTTGATTGGAATGACGACGGGCTTGTTCGACTGAAGATTGACCGATTCAGTCCGAATCCAGAGGGGACATCTTGATTTCTCCTCTGGTAGGGTCGATCAAGATGTAACCATTCCTGCCTTTGTTGAGGATAGTGCGGGAATCGTTTCTAAGTCTTAGGTTTTTCGGGGCACGTTCAGTAACAGATGGCCCGCCTACTGTATTTGTTATGTCAACTACGACATCACAAAGCATTATAACGACAACGGATTCGTCATCGGATGCGAGAACCGTCTCTCTCGTTTCGGTCCGAGATTGCATTTCGAGTTTCCAATTACGAGGCAGGATGCCGAGTTTCGATTACACAGCCAGCGAGGCATGGATGCCGTATCTTGCTGGCTAACGATTGAGTTAACCGGTTTGCCGAGGACGGCTTCCGGATTCAAGTTTGATGTCAGCGGCAAATCCGGTTGAACGATTTGTTATGTTGTTGAATTTTGACTTGGCAACACAATAAGCGGTAGAATATGAAACACGAAGAATGGATATGTCATGTTTCTTTTTCAGGATGATTTTCAGATGAGTAAGACAAAAGGGAAGGACCGAATATATCGACCGTATACGGTAAATCGCAACGGGATGCGAGGCCCGATAACGACACTAGAATATGCCAATTTTCGGGCATGGGGATGCGTAGAAGAATTACGCCTAGCCAGTCATTCGGCAATGTCAGCAATCCAGAATTACTTGCTGCATTTCTCATTTCTGACCAAGCATCTTGTTGGGATTTCGTTTCCATTTGTTTCGGCGGATGCACTTCAAGAATGGCGACAGTTGCGATTTGGGGATCCATTGTTAGATGCCGATCTTTCAAGTGACAATGCACAGAGACAGCGGGATACTGGCGATTTAGATTCGGGATGCTGAAACTTTACAACATAACGCCGAATGTCAGCCGGAACCGGCGGCTGACTGCGATTAGAATGATGCGGCCAACCGGTTCTCGGCTGCACGTCTTTTGTTATCTGGATATTGCAATGTCTCGTGCAGGTTGGCGACTGTTTTCATGTGAGGACTGTTTCGAGGTCGTGTGGATGCCGACACGCGACAGATTTTCACCTTCTAACGAGACGTGTCGTTGCGGCGAAACGGTTCTTCCGATTGATAGCCACGAGGATGAATCATTGGATGTAGATACGGCAGGCAATCTGAAGTCTTACCCAGCGGATCGGATTCTGCGGCGATGCCATACCAGATAACGCCCCACATCAGCCGGTTGCGGCGGTTGATGTGGCAACTTCATAAACCTGCCGACCGCAACTCGGCTGCATGTGATTGTTATGCCTGTTTTGGAAGAACTGTTGACATCTATTCCCTATGGCTGGTGGGTCTACGATCTGTCTCAGGATTACGCACACATGCTTTGGAGGTGTCAGCTTGTTGGGAAAGTTTCAGGCAAGACTGAGCGTGTTTACCAAGAGGAATTCGATACGCCATCTGAAGCGGTCCAGGCGGCAGTCGCCAAGTTGCATGAGCGATTTGGACATGAGGCATAACGCCCGGTTAACCCGTGCCGAACGAAAGACGGGGAATTCAAAACACGCATGATTGAGGCATCGGGTTGAACCGATGGTTAGTTGCGGATTTCTCGAAAAACTTTCTGTATTTGGATAGTTTCTGTATTTACAGAAAAAGGATGCCGATTAGGATTACGTACATGAGTCACACGGAATCAGGAGCCACGACAATGACGACAATCAGCGACATTCAGAAACGAACGAAGCGTCAGCGAGTAGTTGCCCTGGTTGCGGCGGAAATGGTGCTGCGAAAAGGGACACGGGCAGAATTCAGCGAGATCGCCAGTGCTGCCGGTCAGATGTATCCGGTTGTCGGTCAATACTGGAATTGGCTGACGAACGAGGCATCGATTGCAACACACAAAAAGTTTGAAACGGACGTGCTGCGAGAGGCAATGATGACGCGATGAATATCCTTGCAAGGAAGGGCGTGTCCGGGTTCGACTCCCGGATTGCTTCGGAAGCCAACACGCCCGCCCTTTTGGACTCAGTATGAGTGGGGAACGGAAACCGGGCCGCCCGTCGCAGGGCGGCCCGACGCCGATACGGCCAGTGCGAATTGACGATGAGACGCGGGAGCGGTGGAAAGTTGACGCTGACGAGCTGGGGACAGACGTGACCGAATTGATCCGATCCGGGGTTGAGCGGGAAATCAAGGTGAGGCGACGACGGAAGTGAGGCCGGGCTGGTGCTTGACGCGGCAGATTGATTGCCGAGTCAATGCGGGTTCGATTCCCAATCTGGCCAATCCGGGCAACTAACGCCCCGGTTAACCCGGCGGCGGAAAGGAAACATGGATGACAGATACGGCGACAACCGCCGCTCGGGTTGAACCGATTGTTCGCCTGCCTGCGTATTACGATCGCGACGGCATAGAGATTTATTGCGGTGACAACTGCGATGTTCTGGGGGCGATGCCGCGTGAGTGCGTGGATTTGGTTGTGACCAGCCCGCCTTATGATGACCTGAGAACGTACGGCGGGCACGATTGGGATTTCTACGGCGTGGCGTGGCAGTTGAAACGGGTGCTGAAACCGGGCGGGGTTATCGTGTGGGTTGTGGCGGACGCGACAAAGGACGGCAGCGAAACCGGCAGCAGCATGAGGCAGGCTTTGCACTTCCGGGAGATCGGGCTGAACTTGCACGATACGATGATTTACAAACAGGCGGGAACAGGTGCGAAGGGAAGCAACGAAGCATACTGGCAGGCGTGGGAATTCATGTTTGTATTCGCCAACGGAAAGCCTAATGCCGTCAATCGTCTGCGTGACAAGACGAACGTAAAAGCGGGATGTGTGACTGGCAGCAGCCCGAAGATGAATGAGATTGGAAGCCGGACAGAACGCGGGCCGCGTGAAGTACCAGAGTTCGGAATCCGTGAGAACGTATGGGAGTTTGCCGCACACTATGGTGCCACGACTGCGCATCCGGCTGCGTTTGGTGAACCGTTGGCACGGGACCACATCCTGAGTTGGAGCAACGAAGGCGACATCGTACTGGACCCGTTCAGCGGCAGCGGCACGACGATGAAGATGGCCCGCGAAATGGGCCGGCGTGGAATCGGAATCGAGATTAACGAGGAATACTGTGACATCGCTGCGAAACGATTACAGCAGCGGTTGCTGTTCGGCGGCATGGATGCCGACGGTCCGAGCGAGGAGAACGTGAGGCAGGATGCCGGCTGATTAGCAGACGAACGCTCACAATCACCGGGCGGCGGTGATTGAACTTGGAATTCAGAGAGCGGCCCGCCCGCCGCTCCGGTGGATTGTGTTGTTATGCCCGATGTGAAGCAGACTTGGTTCAACAGAGCCAAAACCGACTATGAGACTCCGCAGTCGATTTTTGCGCCGTTGGATCAAGAGTTCGGTTTCACGTTGGACGTTGCCGCGAATGCCGACAACGCGAAATGCGAACGGTTCTTCACGGAGCAAGAGGATGGATTGCAGCAGCGGTGGGCCGGTGTGTGCTGGATGAACCCGCCGTTCGGCAGGGCGATGAAGAAATGGATGAAGAAGGCGTTCGAGGAATGGAAGCAAGGCACGACAGTCGTGTGCCTGTTGCCTGCACGGACAAACACGGCATGGTGGCACGATTGGGTGATGCAGGGTGAAGTGCGGTTCATTCGCGGGGAAGTGAAGTTTGCGGGGTTTGATCGCGGGCTGTGGATGCCAATGGCGATCGTGATTTTCAGGGCATAACGACAGCGATCACCCGGTTGCGGGAGAAAGATTAACCATGAGTGAAAACGAACCACCGCAACTCGGCGTGCATCGCATTGTTATGCCTTGCGTTCGGTGCCACGGTGCTGGCTGGTGCTGGTGTGATGAACTGGACAACAGGGCCGGGCATGATCCTCATGCGTTGGTTGTGGACGATACGCGGTATTCGTGTCCGGATTGTGATGGTGAGGGTGTGCCATATTCTGAGCGCGAGCCGTTTGCGTGCAAGGTGTGCGGCAACGTGCCAGACGGTACAGGGCAGATTGAGCACGGTCGGGGATGTTTTGTTGTGGATTCAGACGGTGGCGGATTCAGTTTCGTGAATTGGGCAGTTAAGGCATAACTTGTAATTCTGTGGATTCCATGATTATCAGATTAGATGGAATCCATATAATTCCCTTAAGATAGGGGAACTACTCAGCTAGGATAAAAAATGCCGAAGCACCTACTGTTCGATCTTGA
>Ga0210003_1003590_pt1 | contig 12555 bp, 4 predicted proteins | sample LantaG_FD_182804 | JGI IMG/M metagenome (GOLD analysis project Ga0210003, IMG submission 182804) | Deep subsurface microbial communities from Baltic Sea to uncover new lineages of life (NeLLi) - Landsort_02402 metaG (SPAdes) (version 2) | ecosystem: Environmental > Aquatic > Marine > Oceanic >...
AAGAGCAAGGGCGGGAGCAGCAGCAGCAACAACAGCAATACGGCGACGGCGACGCCGCGGCGCTCGCCCTCGCGGCCCTCGTCCGCCTCACCGCGCACGCCGGGTGCGTCGCCGCGCTGTCGGAGCGGAGGGCACTCCGCGCCGCCTTCTTCGCGGCGCACAGGCCGCCGACGCCGACGTCGAGGGCGCTCGCGCTCAGGCTGCTCTCGCCGCTTGTCGGCGCCGGAGGAGGAGCCGCAGGAGGGGGAGGCGAGGGCGGCGGAGGAGGAGGCGGCAGCGCGGGTGCCGCTTCGGGCGGCAGCGTCGCCGGGGCCGAGGCGGCGTGGGAGGCCTGCGCCTCCGGGGGCGCGATGTGCCTCCTCTCTGTCGTGCTTCCGAAGAGGAGCACGGCAGCGGTCCCCTCTCGTTCCTCTCCGTCGCCGGGCGACGACGACGACGCCTCCGCCGGAGACCCGACCCCCGACGAGCGCGCCGCCGCCGCGGCCCTGCTCGGCCGCCTCGCCTCCCACCCCTCGCACGGGGGGCGCGTCGCCCTGCTCCTGCGCCGCCTCCTCCCCCCCGGCGCCGTCGCCGTGCTGCTCGACGGTCCGGGCGACGTCGCGGCCGACGCGCTGCGCAGGGACGCCGACACGCCGGAGCACGTGTGGTCCGCGGCGATGGCCTCGGCCGCGGCCGCCGACGCCGATGCCTGGGCCCTCAGCGCCGCCGCTGTCGCCCATTCTTCTTCCGCTGCTGACTCCCCTTCCTCCGAATGGACGCCGCCGCCGCCACCCTCGTCGCAGTCCTCCCCTTTGGGCGCGGACGGCCTTGGGGCGAGCCTGCTGCGCGAGCCGTATGTCGGCGGCGTCTACGTCCGCCGCTTCCTGCGCTCGCCCGGGGCGAGGCTGCGGGACCCGGCCGCGTTCCTGCAGGGGCTGCTCGACGCGTTCGCGCGCGCGGCCCGCGGCGCCGTCGCGGCGTCGCGAGCGGCGGCGGCGGCGAGCGCGGGCGGCGGGTCGCCGCCCCGGGAAGAGGACGACGCGCGCTTCTCGGCCTTGGTCGCCGAGGCGGCACTGATGTCGGCGGCGGCCTGCGAGCTGCTGGGAGGGAGGCCCGCCCTGCGGGAGCGCGCCGCGTCGCTGGGCGTCGTGAGGACCTGCCTGTCGGTCCTGGCAGAGAGGCTCCCGGCCGCCGTCGCGGCGCTGCCGCGGCTCGCGGCGCTGGCGAGGGCCAGTGCTGCCGCCTCTCCCTCGACCAGTCCTCCTCCTCCACCGTCCGAGGAAGACGGCCTCGGAGGGTGCGCCCTCAGGCTGCTGCACGCCTCGCTCGCCGGGTGCGCGGGCGCGGCCGACGCGCTCGCCGCGGAGCCCCCCGCGGCGCTCGCGCCGCTCGTCGCGCCCGCCGGGCTCGGCGCCGCGGGCGGCGCGTGGGGCGTCGCCGCGGAGGTGCTGGCCGCAGAGGCGCTGACGCGGGCCCTGGAGGCCGCGTCGCGAGGGCGCGCGTCGCTGGTGGCCTCGGCGTGCGCCGCCGGCGCTGTGCCGGCGCTGCTGGCGAGGCTCGAGCCAGGCAGCAGCAGCCGCGGGAGCGGGAGCAGCGTAGCCCTGGTGCCGAGCGGAGGGAACGGGAACGGCGGCGGCGGTGGCGACGGAAGCGGGGGAGAAGCGAGCCGCGACGCGTGCGTCGCCCGCGTCGCGGCCATCTCCTGTCTCCGCGCCCTGTCCGAGTGCCCCGCGGGCGGGCAGCCCGCCGCCGCCGCCGCCGCCGCCCTCGAGAGGTCCGCGGCATGGAGGACGAACGCTGGGGCGAGGCACGACCTGTACCTGCCCAGCGGCGCCGAGGCCGGCCCGGGGGGAGGGAGGGGCGGCTCTCTGGGAGGGGAGGGAGTCGCGAGGCTCCTCTCGGGGAACAGCGGCGCCGCTGGAGGAGCGAGGTTTGCGCTACCTGCCCCCGAGGCGATCGTGGCGCCGCCGGTCGTCGTCGCGAGAGCACCCTCGCCGCCGCCGCCGCCGCCGCCGCCGGTCGTCGTCGCGAGAGCGCCCTCGCCGCTGCCGCCGCCTGTCGCCCAGAGGGAACCTTCGCCGCCCCCCGCTCCTCCTGTCGTTCAGGGGGAGCCCTTGCCGCCGCGGCCGCCACCGCCGCCTGTCGCCCAGAGGGAACCTTCGCCGCCCCCCGCTCTTGCTCCGCCTGTCGGTCAGAGAGGGCCCTTGCCTCCGCCCCCATCCCCACCTCCGCCTGTTGTGGAGAGAGAGCCCTCGCCGCCACCTCCGCCGCCACCGCCACAGCTCGAGGCCACGCCCGAAGCGGAGGAAGAGGTCGCTGCCGTCGCCGCCGCCGAAGGACGAGGAGAAGAAGAAGAAACGATCTCCGACGACGGCCTCGACCCGCTCGGTGCGGCCCCTCCGACGCCAGTTCCCGCCGACAGGGACCCGCTGCAGGATTGAAAGAAAGAGAGAAAGAGAGAGAGAGAGAGAGGGTTTGAAACCCAAAAAAACAAAACGAACTGCCTTTCATTGGTTACTTGGATATTCATTCGGTTTTCTTGACACAGTAAAAAAAAATGCATTTTTGAAGTGATCTGAACCTCCCTTTCTCTTCTTTCTTCAAATCCAGTCCCCTGCGTTCACCGCCTCGGCCACGACCGCGCTCAGCGTGCCCAGGACCGTCCCTCCCTCGCCGTCCTCCACGGCCTCCAGCTCGGCCTTGACCCCCGCCGCGGCCATGGCCTCGAGCTCGCGGACCCACGGGTGAGGAGAGGAGAAGTCTCCGGCCGCGCTGATCTCGCCGCCGCCGCCGCCGCCGCCGTCCGCGGCACCGCAGGCGGCAGCAGCAGAAGAGAGGGCGCCGGCCAGCGAGCGCGCGGTGCCCAGGTCCCTCGCCGTCAGCGGCTGCAGCGCCTCGTCCCTCGTCCCCGCCGCCAGGAGCCACGACGAGCGCGCCCCGAGCCAGCGCAGGGAGGGCAGGGCGTACGCCGCCCCCTCCAGGAGGGCGCGGGCGGAGAGCGAAGAGGAAGTGGGGGAGGGCGAGGCAGCGGCGGCGCCGTTTGTGGCAGCGGCGGCGGGTGCGTTCGCGGCAGCGTTCGCGGCAGCGGCGGCGACGAACGAGCCGTTCTTGTAGATGGTGAGGATTGCGACGCCTCCCGGGTTCCAGTCGCAGAGGCCCAGGACTCGCATCGAGAGAGGGGGAGCGGAAGCGGAAGCGGAAGCGGGAGCGGAGGGAGAAGAAGCCCCAGAAGAAGAAGAAGAGGAGAGCAGGTGCGAGCAGAAGGCGCGCGTCGCGAGGTCGGGCATCCCCCTGGCCGTCGCGAGCACCGCCCCGCCTCGGATCCCCTCCCAGACCCTGTCCTCGACGAGCCTCTCGAAGGCGGCGTCCTTCTCGACGACGACGAGGAAGGCGGCGTCGGAGGCGACGCGGAGGGCGCGGGCCGCGGCGGGGCAGCCCGGCAGCGCGAAGCCCGCGGGGCCGACGCGGCGGAGGTCAGTCCAGCCGTTTCCTCCTCCTCTTCCTCCTCCTCCTCCTCCTCCTCCTCCTCCTTCTTCTTCGGCAGCAGCGTCAGCGATCCAGAGGCAGCCCGCCACGGCCCCGCGGGGCGCGGCCCTCAGCCCCAGCGCCTCCCGCGGCAGCGCCAGCAGCGTCTGCGCGTCGGCCACGGCCGCCGAGGCCTCCGCCGGCGCCCTCGCGGCCCCGGCGCCCTTGAGGCGGTACCACAGGTCGCGATTGGTCACCGTTTTGCCTCTCGAGAGCGCCTCGTGCGCGACGTCGAGCACAAGAAAGAGCCTTGACACCCGCAAGGCGCGGGCGAAGGAGCGCGCGGAGGAGCGCGAGCCGAGCAGCGAGGAGAGGGAAAGCACGGTTGAGGAAGGAGCGGGGTGAGGCGGAGGAGGGAGGGGCGGTTGAGAAGGAGCGGAAGCTGCGGCTGCTGCTGCTGATTCTTTGCGAGCAGCACTCGACGTGGACGAAGACACCAAAGGCATCTGTTTGGAGGCGGTCCGAATGGATGGGGAGGGGAACGAGGCGGGCAAAAGTCGGTAAGTTGAACATATTTCTCGCCGTCGCCGTTCGTCTTCTCTTTTCTCTCTCTTCTTCTTCATCTCTCTCTATCTTCCTCGCGCACCAGCTCGATGTTTAAGAGCTGCCCCCGCAGCAGGCCCTCGACGAAATCGGCCATAAAGTCCTCGATGGAAGCCACCACCTTCTCTGGGGCAGCCGAGGCGCCCCAGAAGCGCTCGGCGTCGGACAGGAGCGGCGCGACCTCGTCTGAGACCTCCTCGAGGAAGGGGTCGCCTTCGTCTTCGTTGCCGTCGTTTTCGTTGTTTTCTTCTCCGCCGCGCATCATCCTTGCGACGCGGTTGTCGTCGTCTTCCTCGAGGAAGGAGTCGAGACGGAGCTGCTGCATCGTTTGCGAGAGACAGGACTAGGAAGTGTTTTTGGTTTCTCGTTTTTGCAATGAACAGTGATGTCGACGCTCGACCTCTCTTCTTCTTTCTTTCCCCTTTTCCTTTATCCTCAACAGAGCTCGCCCCTGATCTTTTCCCACCAGCTCGCTCCTCCTTCCCCCCCTTTCTTCTCTTCCCTCTCCATCTCCCGCAGCAGCACTGCGGCGCGAGCAGAGCATCCGGCCGGCAGCGCCCTCCTCTTCGGAGGCGGCAGCACGGCCGCGACGCGAGGGAAGCCCTCGGGAGACAGCGGCCGTTGCCGCGAAAGCACGGAGAGAGGAGGGTCCGACCCTTTTCCTTCCTTGCCCCCGCCGCTGCCGCCGAGCGCCGCGGCCTGCGCCAGCGCGAGCCACACGGCGTCGCTGCCGCCCCCTTGCAGGCCCTCGGCCGAGGCGAGCGCCCGCAGCAGCGCGACGGCCGCGTTGCGCACGTCGGCCGCAGCGGCGTCCGACGCCAGCGCGATGGCGGCCTCGGCGACCTCGGACGCCACGGACGCGACTGCGGCGCCCGAGCCCGAGAGGCAGGCGCTCGCGCGAGCGTCCGAGGCGATCGAGATCAGGGAACGGAGGACGGCGAGGCGCACAGAGCGGAGGGACCCGAGGGCGACGGCGGAAGATGTTTCGTCGTCGTCTTCGCCGCCGTCGCCGTCGCCGTTTCCGCTTGCCGCCGCCGAGGGCGAGCTCGACCTCCCGAGAAGGCGCTGCTTCTGGTTTCCTTGGCTCCTCTTCCGGCCAGCCGGAGCCAGCAGCAGCCCCGTGTACCCGGCCCCTCCGATCCCGTGGCTCGTCCGGCCCCTGTCCAGCAGCTCCCGCATCGCTGGCCACGCCTCGGCGGCGAACCTCCGCGAGACGAACTCGCCGCCGGCGGCCCTCGCGAGCGCCGCGACGCAGGCCGCGCCCCGCGCGGCGACGGGCGGGTGCCTGGAGCGCAGGGCCCCTCCGGCGAGCGGGGCCCAGGCGCGGTGGACCGCCGGCAGGAGCCTCGGGGCGAGCGGGGCGGGGGGAGAGACCACGTTCCGGCGCGGCTCGAGCAGGGCGGCCGTGGCCTCGGCGGCGTCGGCGGCGGCCTGCGCGCGGCGGAGCGCGTCGAGCGCGCGCTCGAGCGCCGCCGCGGCCAGAGAGACCAGCGCGATCTTCGAGCTCGAGGAGGAGGGATCCTTGTCTTCGCCGTCGTCGTCGTCCTCGTCGATCGCCGAGGCCAGGAGCGGGGAGGCGACATCAGCCGCGGCGTCGGCGAGCGTCGCCGCCGCCGCGACGCGCCGCGCGCGCTCCGAGGCTTCGAGCCACTGAAGGTCGCCCCAGCGCGGCCTCTCGGGGCAGCCCGGCGGAGGGCGGTCGAGTCCCAGATCTCCTTCTCCTTCTCCTCCGGAGTCCCCGATGGTGCCGCGCCTCTCCTCGGCGCGGACGCGCGCGCGGACGCGCTCGGCGAAGAAGGCGACGCCGGGGGAGCCGTCGCCGCCGTCCCCCGCCGCTGCTGCCTCTTCCTCCTCTTCCTCCTCCCTCTCCCGCTTCTCTCGGGCGGCGTTGAGCCTCTCGAACTCGGCGCGGACGGCGACAGACGCCTCCTCTGCCTCCTTGGCCGCCGCATCCGCGTCCGCCGCGGCGGCGGCGCAGATCTCGGCCAGGGCCAGCAGCAGCGGCGCGACGGCCTCGGGGGACCTCCGCCTCGCGCCCGCGGAGAGGCCGCGGACCGCGGCGCGCGCTGGTTCGGCGAGCAGCGGCAGCAGCGCCGACGCCGCCGACGACGAGAAGCGCAGCGTCGCGGAGTTGTCGGCGCCTGAGGCGGCTCGAAGAGCGGCAGCGCAGAGCGCCGCCGCGCGCCTCGCCGACCCGGAGCCGCTGCCGTCGCGCAGGCGTGCGCAGACTCCGTCGACGACGAAGTCGGCGTTGGCGACGACGGCGGCCGTCACGCTCGGCTGGCCCGTCGCCGCGGCGAGGGCGCCGAGCGCCGCGGCCGCGCCCGAGGCCACGACGGGGGCCCCTCCTCCCCCTCCGGCAGAATCATCGGAGACGCCGCCGGAGGCGAGGGAGCCGACGCTCCCGCCGATCGCGCGGACCCCCCGCAGCTCGAGCAGCGGCAGCAGCGCCCGCCGCACCGTCGCGCCGCGGGCGCGCCCGCTGCGGGCCGCAAGGAGCGCACCGCAGGCCTCGGCGGCGGCGCGGAGCAGGGCGGCGTTGGCGCCCAGGTCGTGCGGGGTGAGAAGGGAGGAAGCGGGGTCGCGGCGGAGGAGGGCCGGGGAGGAGCTCCGGGCGTCAGAGTCGTCTCGCGTCGCCGCCGACGGAGGGAACCCCTCCTCTCCTCCCGCTCCCGCTGCCGCTGCGGCGGAGCAGAGGCCCCACACCGCCTCGTCCGTCAGGTCGTCCAGCCCGGCGTGAACCGCCGCCTCGAGCTCCCCGTCGGCCAAGGAACCGACCTCGCACCCGGGGAGGATCACCGCCGCGGCGCCGGTGAGGACCTCGGCGAGCAGCGCCGCCGCGCCCGCGGCGCCGAGCTGCCAGTCCCGGGTCCCGCGGGCCCCGCGGGCGCCGGCGCCCCGCCGCCTCGGGAGGAGGAACCCTCGCCTCCCGGTCCCGACGCGCGAGCGAAAATCGGAGAGGATCGCGTCGACGAGGCGGCGGAGCGCCGAAGAGGAGGAAGCGCTCGAGGAGCTCGGGCCGGAGCTCTCCGAGGCAGCGAGCGTCGCCGAGGCCGCGGCGGCCCCCAGCGCCCTCGCCGCCAGCGACAGCTCGCGGTAAGCCTCGACGGACGCGACGGTGCCGAGCGGGGCACGGGGCAGAGCCGGGGTCGCCGAGCCGGAGGCCTCGATGGCAGCAGCTGCGGCGGCGGCGGCGGCAGAAGCGGCAGCGGAAGCGGCAGACGCCACCGGAGAGGGAGGAGGAGGGGGCTCCTCGTCGCCCGTCCCCTTTGCCGCCGCCGCCGCCGCCTCGGCGAGGGCCGGCAGCGGCAGGTACACCCCGGCGTCGGGGGGCGAGTGCAGCAGCAGGGCGACGCACGCCGGGTCCGGGGAAAAGGCGTCCCGCAGGGCGTCGAGGAGCGGCGCCAGGAAGTGGGCCGCCGCTGAGGAGGAGCCCCAGCCCGACGAGGACGCCGCCGACGACGACGAAGCCGGGACCGAGGACGAAGACACCGCCGCCGCGAGCGCGCCCGGCGGCGCGCACCGCAAGGCCGCCGCGAGGCGCCTCGCCGCGAGCTCCCCGGCCTCGCTGCCGCGGCCCAGCGCCGGCTTGAGCGCCGCGGCGAGCCGCGGGATGGAGGACAGGAGGTCCGACGGCGAGAGTTCTGACGGCGAGGGCGAGAGCGAGGGAGAGGGAGAGGGAGAGGGAGAGGGAGAGGCAGCGGCCGCCGCCGCCCCGCCTCCTCCTCCTCCCTCGCCGAGGAGCCCGCGGGAGGCCACCGTCGCGACCGCGGGGATCGGGTCCCCGGTGAGCGCCAGCAGCAAGTCCAGCAGTGCCTCTCGCGGGGTCTCTCTTCCGCCCTCTCCTCCTCCTTCGGCGGGCTGCGGCGAGGGACGCATCGAGAGGCAGCTCCTCAGGACGCGCGCCGCGGCCCTCGCCGCCGCGGCCCTCGCCGCCGCAGACCTATTGGCCGCGAGCGGCGGCAGCGCCCTCGCCGCGAGGGCGAGGACTCGCTGCCTCGCCTGCGAGAGCCAGGCGGCGTCTCGGACGACGGTCGGCGGGGGAAGGAGCCGGCCTCCCGTAGTCGTCTGTGGCTGCGGCTGCTGCTGCTGCTGCGGCGGCGGCGGCGGAGGCGAAGGGAGCTCGTCCTCTTCTCCCCGCTTCTGCTCTCCTCCGCTGCTCTCTTCCCCCCCCCGTGTCCGGTCCCTCGCCCGCGCAGCCATCGCCGCGAGGGCTCCCGCGGCGTCCAGAGAAGCACAAGCAGCAGAAGCAGCAGCAGCAGGAGCAGCAGAAGGAGAGGAAGAAGAAGAGGAGCTCGAGAAGAGCAACGTCGCTTCACAAACGTCGCCCAGCGCCCTGCACGCGGCCACGGCGGCCCCTCCCCCGGCGCCTCCGCCGCTGGCCGCCCTAGCGCTGTCCCCAAGGGCCCGTGCAAGGCCCGACGCGACCCCCGGGAGCACGGACGCGAGCGCGTCGGGGCCGCCGGGGCGGGCGGCGACCCGCCGCACGAGCGTCGAGAGCGCCGAGAGGGCTCGCTCCCGCAGCGCCCTCGAGCCCGAGGCCCCTGCCGAGGCCTCCGCGGCGGCCACGGAGAGCAGGGCCTGCGCCGCGAGGGCCAGGACGGGGACGGCATCAGGAGAGGAGGCGGAAGCGGAGGCGACCTCCCCGGCGACACGGCCCCAGCGCGCGGCGGCAGACAGTGCGTCGACGGCCGCGGCCCTCGCCGCCTCGCTGCCCGCCCCGCCTCCTGGCGGCCCGGCTGCTGCCGCCAGGGCCGAGAGCCTCGCGACGACGTCCGCGCCTCGGCCCCTCGGGGGAGGCCCCAAGGACAGAAGGGCGAGCGCAGCGGAGGCCGCCGCCTCGGCGACCGCGTTCGGAGACGCCGCCGCCGCGGGGACAGGCAGCGAGGAGGGAGGAGGACCGCCGCCGCCCCCCTCTTCCTGCGCCGCGCCCGCGCGGGCGGCGGCAGCAGCAACCACGCTGTCGACGGCGGCTAGGACAGGCAACAGCGCAAACTCCACCAGCTGCGACGGCAGCGGGGGCCGCAGGCCCGTCGCGGCGGAGGCCAGCGCGCGGAGCGCCGCGGTCGCGGCCGGCACGTCTGCGCGGCCCCTGAGCACGGCGGCGGCCGGGGGCTGGAGCGCGGCGAAAGCCGCGGAGGCCCTCGATGCTGCCTCTGCCGGGACGATGCGCTCGATGGGCTGACGTCCTTCTTCCTCCTCCTCGGCGTCCGAGTCTGGAGGGGACGCGCAAGGGGAGGGCGGCGGGTCGGGCCAACAGGAAGAAGAAGAAGCGTCGAGGTCGGCTGCGGAAGCGGAAGAAGCATTGCCGACTTCTGCCCTCGCCTCCGATGCGGAGCCTGCCGCTCCGCTCTCGTCGTCCGCTAGTCGTGCCATTGAGGGGAAACCCTCTCAGAGGAGGCTGTAGAGCCCGAGAAAGGAGGCTCGCGGCTGCTCTCTCTCTCCCCTCGGCGTTTTCGTGCGAAACGAAAAAAGAAAAGAGTGGATTGTCAATTTGATCTCGCTGGCCAGCGAACTTCGACGCTTTACATTTTTTTTTCTCCTTTCTCTTCTCGCGCCCTTTTCATCGAGCTCGAGCGTCGCCACTCATCTCTTCGCTTTGTCGTTCTGCCTCCCCACCGCTTCCGAGACCTCTCACCGTACTTATTATTAGTTTTTCAAGGTGAAGATATCGCTCTGTCTGGAGGGCGAGATGTTGGATAGAGCGGGAAGGATGGGAGAGCCGAGAGAGAAAAAAGAAGCGAGAATGCCGGAGAGAGACAGTTCGCACGACGAGGATCGTTCGACGCGCTCTCTCTCTTCTCACTTTGAACCCCCCGCTCTCCCTCTTTCTCTCGCTCTCGCCCTCCCGCTCTCCCTCGCAGCCAGCCCGGCAGTGGCGACACAAGAATGTTCCTCGCCCTCCACCGCTCCCTCGTCGACGCGCCCTTTTTCGCCGCTGCGGCAGCAGAAGACCCCGCGGCGCTCCCTCCTCGCGCCTTGCCGTCCTCTCCCTCTTCCCCTTCGTCCGCCGCTGCGACCGCGGCAGCAGCAGCGGCGGCAGCGGTCGACGCCGCGGTCGAGCCCGCCGCGGCGGCCGCCGCTGAGTCGGGGGCAGCCCACCACTCCTCCACAACCTCCTCATCAACCGCTCCCTCCCCCTCCGTCGTCCGCATCGCCTCCGGCCTCGCCGCGGTCGTCGCCACGGAGCCCGGCACCAGGGCCGCCGAGGCCGACGCGTTCCCCGTGCTCCGCGCGGTGGTCCTCTTTGTGGGCTCCATCTCCAACGAGAAGGAGCTCGCGCGAGAGTACTCGTTCGAAATGGCGACGGGCGACCCGGAGGAGGACAACCTTGCCGCCACGATTCTGGACCTCTATGGGAAAAACTTCGCCGACGAGAGCGGGGACTCGAGCGACGAGCCCGCGGCGCTGCTGTCGATGCTGCGCGGGTCGTGGGCGCTCGCCGTCGTCTCGGAGAGGGGGGGGGGCTCTCCTCCTTCCTCCTGCGGCGGCGGCACCGGACTCCACGTCATCGTCGCGCGCTCCTCCGTCAACGGCAAGGGAGGCGAAAAAAGCAAGGAAGGGGAAGGAGACGAGATGGAGGAGGACGACGGCAGCGACGACGGCAGCGACGGGGGGGACGCGGAGGAGGCGGGAGGGGCGCCCTCTGCCGCCGCCGCCTCCGCGCTCCCGCCGCACCCGCCGCCGCCGCCGCTCTTTTGGGGCGTCAGCGAGGCCAGCCCCGGGTGCCTCGTCGTCTCCTCGACGCCTCAGCCTGGGCTGTCCCCCTTCCCGGCGGGCTGCTTCTTCGAGTCGTCCCCGTCGTCGGAGGGAGAAAGCGGAGGGAAGAGCGCGACCTGGAGACTCGACCAGTTTTCGCGAACCGGGTTTGCGTCCAAGGCGACGAGGGAGGTCTCGGTCGCCGCCCCTTCCCCGAGAGGAGGAGGAGCTGGAGCGGGAATGGCGGGCATCGTCAGGCCCCTGCGGTACATTTACAAGACCCGGAGCGGCAAGGACCTTAAGGTAGTGGATTGAGTCGGAGAGAGAGTGAGAGAGAAACGACGAGGGGGGATGGGAGAGAGAGAAATGATGAGGGGGGGTGGGAGAGAGAGAAACGATTAGGGGGGTGGGAGAGAAACGGAGACGAGAGAGCTTGATTCTTCATTTTTGTTTTTTTTTCTTCCCGAGCCAGACTGATTGTTTTTTTTTCCTTTTTGCAGTGCTTTTTCTATGAGTAATTTTGTGTTTTGTTCTTTTCGTTCAATAGTGTTTTTTAGTCTCTCTTTCTCTCTCTCTCTTTCTCTCTCTTCTAGACTCGGGAGTCGTCGCCGAGAACAGGAGGTGGTGGTGGAGGCGTGGAAGAGGAAGAGCCGTAGTTCGTTCCACCGTCTTCGCCGCTCGCAAGAAGCGCCGCCGCCGCAGCTCTCGCTGGCGAGGGGCTGCCTCGCATCGCCGCCGTCGAGCTCGGCTGCTCCGGGGAGCGAGGAGGCTGCTGCTGCTGAGGCGACGCCGAGCTCGAAGAAGAGGGCCCCGCGGGAGAAGAACCGGAGCCGTCCTCGCCCCTCGCCGCGGCGGCGGCGGCGCTGGCGGCGCCGGCGGCGGCCTCGCGCGCCCGCCGCGCCGCGTCGAGCCTCGCGAGCCGGTCCCTCCCGATCAGGGGCACCCCCGACGGGTCCCTGCGCACCAGCGGCGTCGCCTGCTGGCCCCTCTTGGCCCTCGCCCGCGCCGCCGCATCGGCCCCGAACCACAGGGCCCCCGCCGTCGAGGCGAGGTGCCCGGCGGCGTTGGCCCACGAAAACTCGTAGTCGCCAAAGGCAACCGCGCCGACGAGCATCATCAGGACGTTCTTGGCGGCGCCGGCCTTCGCGGCCAGCGAGGGGCCGCCAGCGCCCGCGCGGGAAGAGACGTAGGTGGCGTGGTGGACGCAGCCGCCGAGGAGGGAGGAGGCGAGGAGGGCCGCGGCGACGGCGTGCGGAGACGTCGCCGCTCTGGACGAAAACGACACCAGGCCCTCTCCTCCTCCTCCTCCTCCTCCTCGACCTCCACCCAACCCCCCCCTGGCGCGCTCGCCGCCGCCGCCGCCGCTGCCGTACCCGCTCGTCGCCATCCTCCACGCCCCGGCTGCCTCCCCCGAGACCGCGCTCGCAGCGGCGAGGAACGGCACGGCCAGCGCCGAGGTGTACGCCAGGAGGCCCGCGGCCGACAGCCCCGGCGGCGGCGCGCGCTGCCGCAGGCGGGCGAGCGACCACGCCGTCAGCCCGCAGTTGGCCAGCACCGCCGCGGACCCGAAGGCCAGCCCGGGCCCGCGCGCCTCGGTCAGGGCGGCCAGCGCCGCTCCGGCCGCCATCACGCCCGAGGAGAGCACGGCCCCCCGCGGCGGGGCCTTGCCCAGCGCTATCCTGTCGGCGGCCATCGACGCCGCGGCCGAGAGGCGGCGCAGCGTGATGAAGAGCGGGACCGAGAGGGCGCCCGTCCCGGCCAGGGCGGTGACGACGCCGGCCTTCGTCGTTTTTTTTTTTTTTTTTTTTT
>Ga0210003_1003591_pt1 | contig 12554 bp, 11 predicted proteins | sample LantaG_FD_182804 | JGI IMG/M metagenome (GOLD analysis project Ga0210003, IMG submission 182804) | Deep subsurface microbial communities from Baltic Sea to uncover new lineages of life (NeLLi) - Landsort_02402 metaG (SPAdes) (version 2) | ecosystem: Environmental > Aquatic > Marine > Oceanic >...
TTCTTTATATTTAAGAGGTTAATATTACTATAATGAGAAAGATAAAAAATATAACTAGTGAAAGGGTTTGTCCAAATTTAGTATCTGTAAAAGCTGGAGATTTTATTTTTTAACTTAGAGATGAATGGAGAAATAAATTTTAAATTAAATAAAGAGAAAAAATGCCAAGTAAAAAGATTAAAAGCATGTTTTGTAATAGTGATAATTTTAAGTCTTTTTACTGTATTTACCGCACAGTTTAGTGCAAAAATAATAATTAGTTATGCTGATGCTTTCGAAGTGTGACATATAGTGTGTAAGGTTATAGAATATTTTAGGGATATATTTAATATTGCAATTGGAGAAGTCCTCCATCCAATAAACCATAATTTTTACTATCAAATTTAAGTTTATGCTTATGCTCTTGACCTAATAAGAAGAGTTAAATTGTTCAGATACATGGATGGGTTAAATATTGATATATTGGTGGCTTCTCACTAAAAGGAGGATCATTAAATTTGAGACATTATATTATTTTATTAAAAATATATCGATTTTAAAGTAGTTTAATTAATAATATCAAAACAGGGAGGTTTTAGATTAATGAAAATAACTAATATTGAAGTGATACCAGTTGGAGAAAAATTAGATGAGCCCTTATGGTGGGGAGCTTTTGGAATTTCCATTCGAGGAGCGGTATTAATTCGCATTTCAACCGATGAAGGCATTACAGGTTGGGGAGAAGCAGGATATGCTTATAAATTTGCCAAAAGAATTAAAGACGTTATAGAAGAAATAAAGTCTGAAATTATTGGAGAGGATCCTCTGTATATTGAAAGAATATGGAATAAAGTTTATAATCCAACTCACTTATGGGGAAAAAGAGGAATTAATACCTATGCTTTAAGTGGTATAGACATTGCCTTATGGGACATAAAAGGTAAAGTTGCGGGGCTGCCAATTTTTAAGTTACTTGGGGGTGACAAAAATATAATAAAAGCTTATTCAGCCCCAAGTTTAAAAGAACCTTCAGTATTTAAAAAAGAATGTGAGAAAATAATGGAACAGGGATTTAAAGCGATTAAGGTTAGACTTGGAATTGATCCTAAAACAGATTTAGAACTTGTAAGGATTGCACGGGAAACTATTGGAGACAATGTAGAACTTATGGTGGATGGTAATATGGCTTATGATTTTAAAACAGCAATTAAAATGGCAAAAGAACTTGAAAAATATAATATTTTATGGTTTGAAGAACCAATTAAGGTTCATACTCAAGAACAATATATAAATGAGTATACAAAATTTAACCCTCTAATAAGTATGAAGCTTGCCGGAGGAGAACAATTTTTCACTAGATATGAATTTCAAGGTTTACTTGCAAATAAAGCTGTAGATATTGTACAACCAGATTGTACCGGAGTAGGGGGAATAACAGAAGGTAAGAAAATAGCAGATATGGCTAGCGTTTACGGAATTTATTGTGTTCCTTGTGTTGCCTGTTCATCAATTGCTACAATAGGTTTAGCAGCAAATTTACACTTGGTTGGGTCTATTTCAAATACAATGTATATTGAATATGATGCTTATGAAAGTAATATAAGAAAAGAAATGGCAATAGAACCTATTTACGCCGAGAATGGGTTTGTTAAAATTCCTGATGGGCCGGGTTTGGGGTTAGAAATTAATGAAAAAATGATAGAAAAATATACTTTAGCGTGAATTTATTAAAAATCTAACTTAAAAAAGGTACCAATACTTATTTATCTAATAAAATCAATAGGGTTAGGGATATTATAATATGGTAAAATGTATACACTTGAAAAACATACAAGACCTAAAAGATTACTATAATTATTAAATACCTTATAATGTTACAGGGGACGGTTGTACTAGCTCAATAATTCGGTAACTTTTTCTAACTTTTCGTAAGGGGTGATATACGCAAGTCCCCCGTGTCTCCTTAAGTGGTTATATTCGAATAAGAAGTTGCCTAGATTATAGATAAGATCTTTTACAGAGTCAAATGAATTGGGATAGAAGAACTCATTTTTGATAATCTTCCAGAAGGCCTCCACCTTACCATTGGTCTGAGGTCTATAGGGTCTGGTATAAATATGTTTAATCCCTAACTGGTCACACATCATCTCAAAGGGGTGTTCTCTATCCAGGGAGCCTTTAAACTCCGGACCATTATCCGATAGTACCTTCTCAAACTCAAAGTTATAGATCTGCTTGAACCAGGATAGAGCTCTGGCCATAAAATAGGTTAGAGTAGATGCCTTTTTATCCTTTAGAACTTCTAAGTAGGTAAGCCGGGTACAGTCATCCTCTAAAGCTGCAACATAAAGGTTTTTTACTTTAAAGACGGTACGAATGTCTTTAGGAACTTTGCTTAGGTCGATATGGGCTAACTCCCCCGGGGTTACCTTTTCATAACGTTTAATGATCTTCTTCTGGGCCGGATTTAAAGGATAGCGTTTTTTAATCCGATCCATAGTAGCCGGAGAAGGAGTCTTATCCAGGTAATAGGGTTTAAATAATAGGACCAGTTCATAACGATTGGAGCCAAACCTTCTGTAGGCTTTCATGATATTGCGCTCGATAGGTTTGGGGGTTCTCCGGGATCCCGGACGAGCCCCTCTTTGGGAAGGGAGCAAAGAAACATCCTGTTTTTTCCCTTCCTGCCATTTACGATAATAACGTCTAAGCTCTTTATTACTGATATGATGAACAAGACATAAGTCTTTAACAAAACGAAAAGGACGGGGGAGAACCTTATTCTGGATCTTTTCGTATTCTTCCAGAATAGGTTTCCATCTTTTTATGAAGATCTGTTGAATAATTTTCATCATTAAGTACCTCCTTTGGTAAAATAATTATACCAAATAAGTTACCTAATTATTGAGCATGAACAACGGTTCTTTGGTGTGGCCAGGCTTAGGTCGTGATATTTAGCAGGTGAAAATCCTGCCTGGTAAGATTATAGCCGAATCACCAGTAGCGAGTCTTGGAGTCTTTGGAGTAATCTTAAGATTTAAGCGTAGACAGTTAGGTAATAGGCCTGTAAAAATGCCGAAATGTCCTACAGTGGGAAGGTCGACGATTTGTACAAGTCGGAAGACCACATCTCACTCTCCGTCTGAGGCAAGGAGAGAAAGGTTTCCCCGGGGTCAGAGAGCCAGACATATTACACCATGATATTACGGCAACCTGGGAGACCCAGCTTATTCTTCTAAAGAAAAGGAGTAAGGAGTATGGTAAACAACCGATACAAAGGAAGAATATCAAATAATGAGCTGGTAGCCGGATTACAGTATAGTGTGTGCGTAGCAGCGTGCTTATCCGGTAGGTTAAAGTCCTACCGAACCCCGCAACTTGAGGGGTTTGTATCCAATACCTGGGGGTAATGCCTCAGGGGTCGGTTAACCTAACCGAAGGGCAGGGCGTTCACCGTGAGGTGAAGTCTGAAGGGCTTGCGGAGAAATACCAGGCTGTAACAGAAAATGTGAACCGGTCGGCCAAAGATGAGGAAAGGTCGAGCCTGCATTATGGAGGCGAAGGCGTTACTAGTCCACTCATCGCACCAAGGTGTGTGCGGGCGGCATGGTATAGAAGATAAGTACGTGACCTGCGGAGGTCTCGTAATGTCTGGAAGGTTACACCCTTAAGGACGGGTGGGTAAACATAGTCGGAATGATAGTGTTGTGGGAATCATTCTGGTAAGAAACACACAACATCCAGTAATGTTACACTATAAGGTAACCCCGAAAGGTGTACAGAAGCATTGCGAGAAGTCGGAGAGCCGAATAGTACTTTAATGGACGAACAGCAGAAACGTCCAGACTATCTATTCTAATATAGGTAGCATTAACCATCCCAAAAGGATGGTTAATGGGGAAGGCGGCTCACTTTATGGAACTTTAAGTTTGGAATAGGATTCGTGAGTAGGTTACAAAGGAAGGAAAGTTCCCTAGGCGAAAGACCCTGAATTTGTATACGGAGGATACGAAAACTATGCAGGCAAAAAGTACAGTTAAAAAGGTGAATTCTTTGATTGACAAAGTATATCACCCAACAAATCTGAAACTAACCTAGAAGAAAGTAAAATCGAACAGAGGGAGTGGGGGAATTGATAAAATTAGTATCAAGGATTTTACCAATGTAGCAGAAGAAGAATTACAAAAACTTCACCAGCAACTTAAAGAAGCCACCTATGAACCTATGCCGGTAAGAATGGTACATATCCCAAAGAGAGGAAAACCAAACAAGAAGAGACCTTTAGGGATTCCTGCAATACGAGACAGAGTATGTCAGCAGGCACTAAAGAACAGGCTGGAACCCATATTCGAGCCGGGATAGAAAGTGATGGTAGTTTTGGGTATAGACCAGGACGTTCACCTCATCAGGCCATGCGGAAGATCTATCGAGAATTGCTTTAAGGATACGAATGGATAGTAGATGCAGACTTGGAAGATTTCTTTGGAAGTGTGCAACATGAAAGACTAATAGATATGATTGCAGAGAAGGTTAGCGACGGGAGAATACTGAAACTCATTCGAAAGATGTTAAAAGCGGGATATATGGAACAGGGGATAAGACACCTTACACCAGAAGGAACACCCCACTATTCAGCAACATATATTTAAACCAGTTTGACCATGAAATGGAATCAAGAGGGTATAAGTTAACTCGTTTTGCTGATGATTGGGTGATACTGTGTAAAACCAGGGAGCAAGCCATCAAAGCATTAGAAGAGGCAAGAGAGATTCTTAAATCTCTCGGATTGGCTTATACATCCGGAAAAGACTAAGATTACTCACATAAACAAAGGCTTTGAATTTCTGGGGTATATGTTAAAAAGAGGGAAAGGACTTAAACTCGCTAAGAATAAAATCAAAAAGAGAATGAATTCCAGCAATATCTATGCTCTTCCTAAGGAAGAATCAATAAAGAGGTTCAAAGCCACTATCAAAGAAAGGACTAAACGTAGAATACCAGTAACTACCAAGGAGATTATTGACCGGATTAATCCAGTCATTCGTGGATGGGGCATATACTATCGTAAAGCTCATATTCGTAAACTTTTTAACAAGTTACAAAGATGGATAGTCAGTAGAATATGGAGCCATCACTACAAAAGATGGAGAAACTACGGATGGAAGTACTATAATGAGAGTAGACTATATGGTGAATTTAAGTTGGTGAGCTTATTGACACTTATACCAGATTTGCGTCTTAAAACTGTATCTATATGATACCATATCGGAAAGCGGTATAGGGGAAAACTGTATGTACCGATTGATTGAGCGGACAGAGGGAGGCAGTAGCCGACCTCTTCCGACTCTACACTCATGAAAATGAAGAAGGGGCTGACAGAATGCTTAGTCTGCAAAGGATAGCATTTGCAGGCTGTTGGATTGGGAAAACAAATGCAAACCTCCCTGCAGGGAATAGCAAATAAGAAAAAACTGAATAAGAAGCATCAATTCCGTGATCTATATCAGCTACTAAACGAAGAAAATCTTCTGGATTCTTTAAAATACCTGAACAACAAGGCAGCCTCAGGAGTAGACAGAATATCATAGAAAAATTGAAAATGTAGTGCCTAAAAAAATCAAAAATCCAATGTTTAGGCGGGTTTAGTGATTTAAGTACGAAAATAGGGATAATCGGGATTTCTTCTTTTTAGAGGATACCTTTGCACACAAGATCGATACGTAATGACTTTAGCCTGCTCTGTAAAAAATGTAACTGAAGAGAATGAATTAATTGATGATTATTTAATAAATAGTATTATTAGTAAATAATAAAGAGGTGAAAGGTTATGAATAGCAAAGAGAGGGTTTAAAAAGCTTTAAAATTGAAGGTTCCTGATGTTATTCCTTATGGAGAATATGCTATAGATTTTGATACAGTGGAAAAAATACTGGGTCATGAAACTTATTTAAGGGCTAAAGCTAAAAGCACAATTGCCTTTTGGGAGGGTAGAAGAGAAGAAGTTGTTCAAAGCTGGAAGGAAGACACAGTTGAATTATATACTAAGCTTGATTGTATTGATATCGTAAATCTTACAGCTAATGCCAGCGGGGTTGTGCCTCCGGCTGATTATGAACCTGATCCACCAAAAAAAATAGCTGATAATGCCTGGCAGAACTCTGAAGGTAAAATATATAAATATTCAGATATAACTAAAGACATAACAATGGTCAATGATCCGAAAAAATGGGAAAGGAAATACAACTTATCCGATTTTAATAAAGCAGTAAAAGTCGAAAAACCTGATGAATCTGTTTTTGAAGTTATAGATTATGTAATTAATAGATTGGGAGATAAGAAATTTATCATTGGTCCTGCCGGGCAAGAAGTTGGTATGGTGTTACTGGGCGGGATAGAGAGAGGACTAATGGAATATGCTAGCACTCCTGAAGCTGTCCAAGCTGCCGGAAAGCAGCAGTTAAAAACCGGTAATCAGGAAGACTTTTATTATATCAGAAAAGGCATTGACGCTGTTATGTGGGGTCAGGACTTTTCTTATAATTTAGGTCCGATGATTTCTCCTGAAATGTTTAAGAAGTTTGTGCTGCCAAAATGTAAGGCCCGGGTAAAACATGTAAAGGAAACTTTTAATCTTCCCGTTATTAAACACGCCTGTGGAAATAACTGGGCGCTTATGGATTTTTTTATTGATACAGGTTATGATTGTTATCAGTCCATCCAGGTTTCTGCCGGAATGAATATCAAAAAACTCAAAGATAAATATGGAGACAAAATCTGTCTTTGGGGTGGATATGATTATGAAAAACTGGTTTCAGGTTCAAAAGATGATATTAAAAAGGATATAGAATATGCAGTTGAACATGCTGCTAAAGATGGGGGATTTATTCTAGGTAGTAGACATTCTGTCGGGGTTGGGAGTGATTATAATCAGTTTATGACTGTGTTGGAAGAAATTGAAAGAGTGCGTAACAGAGGGAGTAAGTATATATGAACTCAAAAGAACGGGGGTCGTCTACAATAGAATTAGAAAAAGCAGATAATGGGCCGATGGACTTTGCTGCTAATGAAGGAACATTAAATAAGATACATAAACACCTGAAGATTAATTCCTATAAAGAAGTTCTGAAAACCTTTCATGTAAATATATTGATATACGGGGAATTATTGACCCGAAATACTAGGGTCCTGTGCCGAAAGAAAGGGCAATAGGAAACGGAGTTACACAAGATTTTGGGGTATAAAAAGAAAGGATATGCAGACAGCGACCGGCCCTGAAGAGATGTATATCGACTTCATTTTTTAGGGTGTTAATGATATTGAAGAAATGGAGCAAAATTACTGGCCTTAGGTGAACTGGTTTTATTTTTCCAATATAGCAGAAAAGCTAAAGCCCTGGCAGGATTTTGCCATTATGGCTTCAGGGCTAAGTGTTTTTTCAGCACCCTACCTTTTTGCATGGGATCGATAACCTGTTAATGGATATGCTGACTAACCAGAAACTAGCCTGTTATTTTATGGATAAATTTACGGACTTTTTATTAGCTACCTTAATAGATTAATTACGGCAACAGATGGTCAGAGAGATATCTCAAGGATAGCCGATGATATTGGCATGCAAGATAGACCCTTTATTAGTAAAACGGGTTTTGAAGAATTTTTTGTACCGAGATTAAAAAAACTAATTGAAACAGACATACCAAAATAAAACCGAGAATTCCTCAAAGCAATGGGATAGTAGAAAGATTCAATCGTACACTACTTGAAGAGTTCTATCAGATAGCCATGATCAAAAAAGTATATTCCTCTTTATCGGTTTAGAAGATGATCTGGATAAATTTATCTATCATTATAATTTTAAAAGAACGAATCAGGGTTACAGGTTAAAGGGCAAAATCCCTTATCAAAAATTCTTAGATGGAAAGCGAAACTGTGCTTTACCCGAACCTTAATAAATAGTATTATTCTCTATAGGAAAGAACAGAAAGTGTAAACACCAATTGAAAGTAATACAAATTAGTTATAAAATAAATAATTTTTATCATTGGCTAATACCAGTTTTTTCCATTCTTCCTATCGCTTCTTCTAATCTTTTTTCATCAACTGTTAGAGCAATTCTCACATAATCCTCGCCATATTCTCCGTAGCCGATTCCCGGGGTAACAATAATTCCAGACTTTTCTAATAAGAGATTAGAAAATCCCACAGAACTCATTTTGTTTAAAGTGGGAATCCAGATGTAAAAAGTAGCTTTAGTCGGCTTTAAGTTCCATCCTAATTTATTTAATCCATTTATTACTACATTACGCCTGCTGGTATAAATTTTATTCATCTTTTCTATATTGTCCTGGGGACCGGTCAAGGCTTCTATCCCGGCTTGTTGTATTGCCTTGAATACACCCGAGTCGATATTAGTCTTGATAATAGAGAGAGCTGAAATAGCTTCTTTGTTTCCCACTGCAAAACCCAGTCTCCAGCCAGTCATATTATAAGTTTTGGATAAAGAATGAAATTCTATGCCCACCTCTTTAGCCCCATCTACTTCTAGAAAACTGTTAGCTTTATAATCATCAAAAGTCATCTCCGAATAAGCAAAATCGTGGCAGACTAAGATATCATATTTTTTAGCAAATTTTACTACCTTTTCGAAAAATATTTTATCAGCTATAGCGGCTGTAGGGTTATTAGGGAAGTTTATAAACATTAATTTAGCTTTTTGCGCAATCTCTTCATCTATTTTTTCTAAATCAGGCAGAAAATTATTTTCTTCTAATAGAGGCATAATATAAGGGAAGCCGTTGGCAAATAAGGTAGCTGTTTTATAAACAGGATAACCGGGGTCAGGTATAAGGCTAAAATCTCCCGGATCAATAAAAGCCAGAAAGATATGTGCTATTCCCTCTTTGGAACCGATGAGAGCCATAACTTCTTTATCCGGGTCTAAATCAACCCCAAATCTATTTTTATACCATAAAGCAACTGCCTGCCTGAATTCAGCTGTTCCTGCATAGGGTGGGTAATCGTGGGTTTTAGGATCTTTAACGCTTTCTCTTAATTTTTCGATTATATTATTAGGGGTAGGTTGGTCAGGATCACCTATGCCTAAATTAATAATATCAACCCCTCTTTTTAGGGCTTCTTCTTTTTTCTTATCGATTTCTGCAAATAAATAAGGGGGAATAGTTTGAATTCTTTGTGCTATCTTCATCAATAAAATTCCTTTCTATTAAAATTTTTAAAAAATGATAGACAGGCGAGACGCCTATCCTATGGTTTTATATAGATTATTGAGGGTGTAAGCAATACACTCCAACTTCTTTTTTTTCAAACTTAAAACTTGTAACCTGTAACTTGCAACCTATATCTTTAAATGGTGAATCGGCTAATCGGTAAATTAAATTCCCATTTCTCCACTAAATACTAATTCTGCCGGTCCGGTCATATAAATGTGTTCATCATCTGCCCAGTGAATATCTAAATCTCCTCCCGGTAAGTGAATTGTAGCTTCCCGATCGGTTTTATTATTTAAAACACTGGCTACTAAAGCTGCACATGCCCCGGTTCCGCAGGCTAAAGTTTCTCCTACCCCTCTTTCCCATACTCTGAAATTTAACTCTTTATTATTTATAATTTGAATAAATTCTGCGTTAGTTTTTTCAGGGAAGAGGGGATGATTTTCAATTTTTGGGCCAATTTTCTCTACTGGTATAGATTGTACATCATCTACAAAGACTATACAATGAGGGTTTCCCATAGAGATACAGGTGACTTTAAAAGTCTGCTCGGAATTTATCTTCAATGTTTCATCCACTACCGTGGGAGTATCTTCACCGGTCATAGGTATTTCTCTTCTTCTTAATTTGGGAGCGCCCATATCAACTTTAACTCTTAAAACTTTTTTATCTTTTAAATCTTGGAAAATTAGTTCGGGGGTGATTATCCCCGCTAAAGTCTCCACTTTAAATTTGTTTTTAGAGATTAATTTATTTTCATAAGTATATTTAGCAAAACACCTGATACCATTTCCACACATCTGGGCTTCACTGCCATCATAGTTAAAAATTCTCATTCTTAGATCTGCCTTAGATGAAGGCAAGATAAGTATTAGTCCATCCGCACCAATTCCAAAGTTACGATCACAAAGTTTTTTGGCCAGATAACAAAGAAATGAAGAGTCACCCAATGATTTATTTATACAATCGATTAAAATAAAATCATTCCCTAATCCGTGCATTTTTACGAAATTTATTTTCATATCTTCAGCACATCTTTCATCTCATAAAAACCTGCGGGTTTGCCTTCCATAAATTTTATAGCCTGGATGGTGCCATAGGCAAAAGTATCCCGACTGTGAGCTTTATGCGTTAATTCTATCCTTTCACCTAATGCCGTAAACATTACGGTATGTTCACCGATAATATCACCGCTTCGAATGGAGTGGATACCGATTGCTACTTCATCCAGATTCACTCCTTTAGCTTTTGCAATTTCTTGAGCCAACTTTTTTGCCGTTCCGCTGGGAGCATCTTTTTTAAACCGATGATGGGCTTCCACAATTTCTATATCGTAATCATCACCCAAAGCAGTAGCAGTTTCAGCAGCGAGTTTAAAGAGTAGATTTACTCCTAAAGACATATTCGGCGAGAGAAGAAAAGGAGTACCTTGAGCTAATTTATTAATTTCTTTGATTTCTTCTGAGGAGAACCCGGTAGTTCCCATAATCATAGCTTTTTTATGTTTAGAGACAATTTCCAGATGTTTTAGAGAAACTTGGGGATTGGTAAATTCAACTACCTGGTCGGTATTTTGAATTATCTCTTCCAAATTATCTTTGATAATTATTCCAGTTTCTCCCAGGCCCATTACTATTCCCCAATCTTTTCCTATTTCGGGATGAGAAGGGGATTCAATTATACCTACTAATTTCATATCTTTGTTCTGATGAACTAACCGAGCGACTGTGGAGCCCATTTTTCCACAACCACCACAGACAATGACATTAATCATTTGTTATTCCTCCAGTAAACCAAATTTTATCAAGTCTACTTTTAATTTAGCCAGATTATTTTCACTCATTGGACTTAGAGGTAACCGTAAATCGCCGGAAGGCAGCCCCATTAACCGGGCACTGGTTTTAACCGGGATAGGATTAGTTTCGTAAAACATGGCATTACTTAAAGGATAGACTTTAGATAAGAAAAGTTCTTTAGCTTCCTGATAATTTCCTTCTATGAATTCCCTGACTACATCGGAAACACCCCGGGGGATAATATTGGCTACCACCGAGATTACTCCTTTACCTCCTATGGATAGCACAGGAAGTAATAATTTGTCATCTCCGGAAAGAAGGGTAATTTTGTTTCCGCATAATTCCATTATTCTGGTCATCTGATCTAAATTTCCACTGGCTTCTTTTACCGCCACAATATTTTTTAATTCGGCTAATTCTGCTAATGTTTCAGGCAGTATATTTACTCCGGTTCGGGAAGGGACATTATAAATAACAATAGGTAAATCTACTTCTTCTGCTATCTTTTTAAAATGCAGATACAATCCTCTCTGAGTAGGTTTATTATAATATGGGGTGATTATTAGTACACCGTCTGCCCCCGCTTCTTTAGCATGAGAAGTTAGATCTAAAGCTTCTTTAGTGCAATTTGAGCCGGTTCCGGCAATTACCGGAACTCTACCCGCTACTGCTTTTATGGTTAATTCCACTACTTTTTTGTGTTCCTCATGAGAAAGAGTAGGTGATTCTCCGGTAGTGCCACAGGGGACAATGCCGTTTGTTCCATTTTTAATATGAAACTCCACCAATTCTTTTATTCCTTTTTCATCGACCCCATCATTTTTGGTAAATGGGGTGATCATAGCTACAAAAGATCCTTTAAACATTTCTGTTCCTCCTTTTTATTTTCGTATATCGTATATCGTATTGCGTATATCGTAGGACAAGCGTCTCGCCTGTACTAATTCGCCAATTGACCAATTTACCAATTAAATAGTTTTAGTTTATAGTTCTTGGCCTGCAGCTAAAAAGTTAAAACGAAAAGCGAAAAACTATAACTCAAAATTAAAAACTTTTTCACATAGTAAATTCTATTTAGTGTGGGGGCGGATTTATCCGCCCTGAGTACTTTGGTATTGTTTTCAGTGGGTTCGGTGAATCAAACCCTTAAAAATCACTCATCACTTACTATTTATTCCTATCCGCTAAACGCTACTAGGGCGTATGCAATATGCCCCTATTTGCAACTTGTACCTTGTATCTTGTAACTTCTTTTTCTCTTTACGCAATACTCGATACTCGATACGCGATACGAATTTAGCTCCATGCTAAATTCAATTAGTTACCATAATTCCTGCTTCTTCTAGTGATTTATTGATTATATTGTAGGCGAACTCTCTGTCTTTCCATTCCAAAAAGATTAAAATATCTGTTTTGATAGTAGTCATTTCAATTATATTTATATTGTTTTCAGCTAAGGGCCGGGTAATCCTTTCGATAATTCCAGGCGTTTCAATAAAATCCCTGCTCCTTGCGATGATTAAAGCAATATCATTTTTTAAAGTAACTG
>Ga0210003_1003592_pt1 | contig 12552 bp, 9 predicted proteins | sample LantaG_FD_182804 | JGI IMG/M metagenome (GOLD analysis project Ga0210003, IMG submission 182804) | Deep subsurface microbial communities from Baltic Sea to uncover new lineages of life (NeLLi) - Landsort_02402 metaG (SPAdes) (version 2) | ecosystem: Environmental > Aquatic > Marine > Oceanic >...
GGGGGGGGGGGGGGGGGGGGGGACGGGAGTTTAGAAAAAGCGCTGCGTCTTGGGGCTTCTCCCACTCTCACAACTCTTTCTTTTTTCCGCTTCTCCTCCCTCGACCTCCTCCTCCACCCAACCTCTCTCTTTGCTCCTTCTCGCATCTTCGCCTCCCCCCTTCGCCTCTCGCACTTTTACCCTACCGATTCCTCTTCTGCCAAGCACGGTAGGTAGCTCTCGATCTCTCTTCCGCGTCTGCCACTTTCGGCTTGCGAAAGAGAGAGCGGAAGAGCTCTCTCGCGCGCGCGAGGAAGCGGTTGAAGAAAAGAATGGTTTCGCTCTTTCGACCCCTCCTTCGGCGACGTCTAGCGGGCTGTCGTGGGCAATGTCGCGATGGTGGCCCTCGATGGAGAAAGCGAGCGCTCGCTCTCGCTCTCTCTTCCTTGCTTTTCTCTTCCTTCCAATGGATATAAAACATTGTCTTGTTGCAATCAAGAACAAAAAGCGGAGCATCGGATGCCTCTCTCGACTTGACGCGAGGCCCCATGTCGATTCCGAAACTGACGCCGCGACGTGCTTCCTCTCCTTCCAAAAAAAACAAAAAAACAGATGGCCCGCCGCTCCTCTTCCTCTTCCTCGAAGCTCCTCTTCTCCGCGGCCTTTACGGCCTTCGTCTTCGTCTCAATGCTCTCTTCGTCCTCCGCGGCGAGGCCACTGGCGGAAGCGGAGGTGGGTTTTTTGAAATTGGAAGGGAATCGAGAATCGAAAATCCCCACGACGCAGCTAGCCTATAGCTCGTCGTCGCTCGAGCTCTCTCGACCCCCCTTCTCACTTCCTTTCTTTCCTTCCTTCCTTCCTTCCAAAAACAAACAACCCAGCCCTCCAACTCCCGCGCCCTCAAGCAGTTCAACTCGACCCAGAGGACAGGCCCTTGGTACCCCATCACGGGCACCACGGCCTCGGCCATGCCGGGCTACTTCCCCCGCCTCGACCTGACGCGCAACGCGACGGTGTCGCAGGTCGCGCTCTCTGCGTTTCCCCTCACTTCTTCGAGCTCGTTCCCGGGGCTGGGGGTCTTCCCCCCGGACGCTGTCCGCTCCGGGGACTCGGGGCTGCAGACCGGGGGTCTGTCGGGTTTGGAGAACTTTGACGGGACACCGATCGTGGAGACGACGGGGTACAGCAACTGAATAGATAGAGAGAGTTTGGTTTCTTTCTTTCTTTCTTCCCCGCCCTCGATTGTTCGAGCGCGTCGTTGTTGTTTTCTTCTTCTTCTTCTTCTTCTTCTTCTTCTTCTTCCGCTCGCTCCTTCTTGCTTACCTTGTCATTTTTCTGTTTTTGTAAACTATTTAAAATCATTGCTTTCTGTCTAGTATTTTCACACACTTAGGTGGCATAGAAAAAAACGGAAAGAGGTAAGGAGGAGGAAAGAGGAAGTGAAAAGAAGAAAGAGAAAGAAGAAGCAAAGAATTATGAAACTAGAGCCCGCCGCCGCCGCCGCCAACCTTTTCTTCTCCACCACCCCCGCCGCCGCCTCCGTGGCACCCCCTCAGATCGTCAGAGACGCTGCGCAACTCGTTCGCGCTCAGCACCGCGCCCGGGCCGCGCTCCTTGAGGGTCGCCTTCATCCTCGCGAGCGCCATCTCCTCGCAGGGGGAGTAGGGGGAGGGCTGGAGCGGCAGAGGCGGCGAAGAGGAAGAAGAGTTGTTGTCGTTGCGAGCTGCCACGGCTGCCTCTTCCGCTTCTGCCGATGAGACAGAGACGAGGAGGAGGAGCACGAGCACGAGCGACGCTGGCAGGAGAGGCGTCCGGCGATCCATGCTCTTGACCTTCTGCAGGCGTGTTGAAGAGAAGAGAAAGAGGTTTTGAGAGAGAAAGTGAGGTGAAGCTGGAAAAAGAGGGGGGAAGAAAACTCGTCTTTCTCTCCACCGCCGCATTTTGTCTTTGAGTGGAAAGCAGAACCCTTTCCCTGTGCTAGAGGAGTCCCGAAAACTCACCGCAGAGCGCGGGTTTGGAGGGAAGAAGAGAGTGGAAGGAGGAGAGGGGGGAAGCGGAGAGTGGAGAGAGTGAAGAGTTTGTTTTTCTCTTTTTCTTTTTTCGATTCGTTTCGTTTGAGAAAATTTGTTTTTGGATTTCATTTCTTTTTCTTTCAACCACCACCGACCAAAAACACGAGGAGGAGTTCTCCTCCTCACAAAAATTCGAAAGATACAAGGCAAAATGTAAATGCGAGAGATGGGGACAAAAGAAAAGGCAGTAATTCGGGAGAAGAAACAAGGCATTTTTTTGAATTTTTTTTAACTTTTCTGCAAAACCATCGTCACTTCTCGACCATCGACCGCTCGAGCGCCCTGCGCACCAGCTCCTCCTCCCTCGAGGCCTGCACGGCCCGCTCCAGGGCCTCGCGCTCGCGACGCGCAGCCGCTACGGCGGCCGCGTCGCGCTCTCGGGCCGAGGCGGCGAGGGCGGCGGCCAGGGCGGCGGCGTCGGGGTCTTGCTGCTGCTGCCGAGGGTGGTGCTGCTGCCGGTAGCGAGCAGCAGCCGAAGAGCTCGAGCTCGAGGAACAGCAGCAGCAGCAGACCACGGTCGCGAGCAGCACCGCCAGGGCGACTCCGCCACCGATCACGGCCCAGAGCCTCCACCCCTGCAGCGACGAGAACCAGTCAGAAACGGCAGAGAAGAAGCTGCTGCCCCCGTTGTCTCCCCCGGTGTCGTTGTCGCGGGGCAAGGGCAAGGAAGCGTCGACGGCGAAAGTCGAAGCCTTGGTCGGCGGCCCGACGTTGCCCGCGGCGTCGGTCGCCCTAGCGACAAACGAGTAGTTCCCGCTCTTGAGGTTTTTGAAGACCATCGGGGAGGAGCATTTCTGCCAGGATCGGGGCTCAGAGAGAGAACTGCCTTCTCCTCCTGCTCCTGCTGCTCCTCCTCCGCGCGGCGCCGCTGCGTTGGAAACACCTTTCTCGCCCTTCTTTTCCTCTCCCGCAGCCTCCTTCGCCAGCGAGCACTCCCACTTAGTCACGGGAGCCGAGGCAGCGTCCGGCGGCGCAGCGAAGGCAAAGGTCACCTTGGAAGGGGAGGGCTTGTCCTTTGGCGGAGAAGAAGTGACCGCGGCCCCTCGAGGAGGGGAGTCGTCGACGTAGAACGACGCCTCGGCCGACTCGGCGGCGTTGCCGGCGGCGTCCACGGCCCGCACCGTCAGGCCCCACCTGCCCCTGGAGAGGTTGGAGGCCACGAAGGGGGAGGAGCAGTCCTCGAAGGCGCCTCCTTCGGCGTTCTTCGTCTTCGAATCGTCATCTTCGCCGGGGGCGGCGAGCAGGCGGAGGCGGCACTGCGTCTTGGCGACGCCGCTCCCCACGTCCGAGACTCCACTGAAAGTGGCGGCGAAGTTCCCGGCCTTCGAGGCCACGGGCGGGTCGAGCGTGGGCGCCGGGACGACGGGGGGCAGCGTGTCGACGATGAACGAGAAGGTCGAAGGAGAAGAAGAAGTTGGGCTCTTTGTCGCCGTCGCCGTTGTCGGCGGCGGGAGAGGGCTCGTGTTGCCCACGCCGTCGGTCGCCACGACCGAGAACTGGTAGGAGCCGTCGGGAAGGGAAGAGTAGTTGGCCGGGGAGACGCAGGGGAAGGTGGTGATGGAGAGGGGAGGAGGCGGCGGGGGAGAAGCGGCGGGCTTTTTCTTGTTGTCCTTTGCCGTCGTCGCAGCGAGCGCCGCCGCCGTCGTCGTCGTCGAGGCCAGGAGGCAGGTGAAGGCCGCGGGCTCCTGCGCCGAGAAGGCCACCTCGAGAGCGCCCGTGGGCAGGACGGCCGGCGGCGGGCCGGTGATGGTGACGTTCGGAGGGATCGTGTCGACGCCGAAGACGGAGAAGGCCGACGGAGCCGAAGAAGAGGCGGAAGAGGACGAGGAGGCGGTTGCCTTTGTCGTCGCCGCCGTCGTCGAATTCGCGGCCGAGAGGCTTCGTCGTCGCTTTCGTCCACCTCCTCCGCTTCCGCTCCCCCCAAACCGCACGGCGAACTGGTACCCCCCGTCCTCCAGCTTCCCGTACGAGGCCAGGCCGACCTTGCTCCCGCAGGAGGTCCAGGCCTTTTCCTCCGCCGAGTCGGCGACGGGAGCCGGCTGCCTCCCCTCCACGGGGGCTCCGGGAGGAGAGGACGAGGAAGAAGAGGAAGACTCGAGGGGCAGGAGCTGGCACTGCGGCGCGTCCGAGGCCGCGACGGCCTCCAACCTCCCGTCTCCAGTCAGCGCCCGCAGCTCGAACTCGGCCGACGACGCGTTCGAAGGGCCATAGGGTCCCGCGACGATGAACGGGGATCGGGAAGAAGGAGGCGAAGAAGGCTGAGAGACAATCCATTCGTGACTGAGGGGTTTCGGCGCGGCGTTGCCCGCGGCGTCGCGCGCGTCGACCGACGCCCTCCACCTCCCCGGGGGCAGCCACGCGAACGAGGCCGGGCTGGTGCAGTTGGGGTTCCACTCCCCGAGCTTGATGGGGCGGGCTCTGGCGATGCCGGGGACGGAGGCTGCGGTGGAGAGGCGAGGAGGACGAGGAGGAGGAGAAGAAATTTTCGTCGTCTTCGCTGTCGATGTCGTCGCCAAACTCAAACCCGAAACGGCGGCAGGAACGGCCTCCGCCGCAGTCCACAGCCGTATCATCCCCGCCGGCGCCCCCGCGGGCAGGGGCCTCGCCCCCTGCCCCTCGGCCACGAGCTCCAGCCTGCACCGGAACGAGACGGCAGAGGCGTCGTCCGCCCCGAAGGAGATCGTCGCCGCGGAGGGCAGGAAAGGAGAAGAGCTTGAAGAAAGCGAAGAACTTGAGGGCAAGTTGCCTCCGTCTCCTTTCTCCCTCCACCAGAGAGAGGGAGGGGTCGCGTCGACCTCGAACCCCCTCGAGGCGGCCGAGGCCTCGCCTTGGGCGCGCACCTTGAAGACGTGCCTGCCGTCTTCAAGGGCCTTGAACGAGACCGGGGACTTGCAGGGCTTCCAGTTTGACGAGGAAGAAGACTTTTCGTTGCCGTCGCCGCTCACAAGAGCGCACTCGAACGATCCGGCCCCTCCGCCCGCGGCAGTGCCAAACTCGAACTCGACGTCCCGCCTGGCGACGACGCCCTCGGGCCCCTTCCGCACGGTCGCGACCACGACGTCGCAGCGGCCTCCTGCTGCTCCAGAGGCTGCGGCGGCTGCTTGAGCGTTCACAAAGGGGTTGTGGGCAGAGGCCAGGACGCCCGAGAACTCGCCGAGCGCGGCAAGCGCGTACGGCTGCGGTCCCCTCGGGACCGAGGAGCCTCTCACCTCGATCGAGACGTCCCCGGGGGGCAGGTAGGCAACGGCCACGGACTCGACGTTGTTGAGGCGGTCTGCTGGGGGAACGCTGTTGGGGTTTGAAGAAACGTCTCTGTTCTCTCCTTTCCCACCTCCGCCTCCCCCGCCGCCGTTGCCGACGAGCGGCAAACCCCCGAGCCCCGCTGCCCTCACCACCAGATCCAAATCGTTCACCAAGGCTCTGCCGCTCGAGGGGGCCCCCGGGGCGTCGTGCCACGCCAGCACGACGGTCAGGGGTCCCCCCGTGGATCGCAGGCAGAAGCGGTGCGTCTCCCCGCCGGAGATCGGCGCTCGGTCGACGACCTGCAGCGCCCAGCCCGTTGTTGTCGAAGAAGAACCTTTTTTGCTAGAACCCGAGCCAGCCGCCAAGGGCAAACTCCTCGCCAAGTGCACCCTTCCAAACCCCATCCTGTAGGAAGGCGGGGGAGCCAGCGGCAAGCCGGTATCGGACTCAAACCCATCGAGGGGGGCAGCCCCGGCAGCCAGGACAGCTTTCACCAAGGCACCTCCCGGCTCGAACGAGCGAGAAGGGTCTGGGGTACCATCGGGATAAAAGCCCTGGGAGAAGTAGGAGCGGACCAGGGCCGCGGCGCCGGCGACGACGGGCGTGGCCATCGAGGTGCCCTGCATCGTCCGCAGGGGGCACTTGAAGTTGTTGTTGTTGTTGTTGTTGGCGGCGGAAGAAGAAGAGGCGCCACGGCCAAAGAAACCTTCGTTTTCACCTCCTCCCTCGCCGACGGTCGACGCCGCGGCGGCAGACTGCAGCACCCCCGGGGCCACCAGATCCGGCTTTATCCTCCCGTCCGGTGTTGGTCCTTTCGAGGAGAAGTCGGCCAGCGAGTCCCAGGGGTCTCCGGCGGAGGGTGGAGGGCCGAAGGAGACGGTGATTCGAGTCGGCGAAGAAGAAGAAGAAGAAGAGCTAGAAGAAGTACTTTTCGCTCCACCTCCTCCGTCACTGCCGCTGCTCGCCGCGGCCGCCGAAGCCAAGAGCTGGCCGACGCGCCTCGGAAGCGCCGCGGCCGGGATCATCAAATCCTTCCCGGCATCGTTGCTGTTACCGTTGCCATTGCTCGCCGCAGGGATGAAGAAGTCCGAGATGCGGTCGTCGTAAACCAAGAGAGCGACGGCCCCGGCCGCCTGCGCCGCCGAGGCCTTGTCGGCGAACGTGCAGCCGCCCCTCGCGGCGATCAGCGCGGCCCCGGAGACCGACGCGGCGTTGTCGAGGTTGCCGCAGGCATCGGGCGGGGAGGCCGCTGCCAGGGCCAGGCGCTTCCCATAAAGAGAAGAGAGGCGGCCTCCGAACTGGGCCTGGACGACGCGGAAGGACTCGACCTCCGTCGGCGGAGAAGAAGAAGAAGGAGAGGAAGAAGAAACGTCAGCAGCAGCACTACTTTCATCGCCGCCGCTGCTGCTCTTCCTCTGCTGCTGGCTCACCGTCAGCTTGTGCAGCGAGAACGCCGACCCGGGGGAGACGGCCCCATGGGCGTACGCGGACTGCGACGCGCCCACGGCGATGCAGTTCTTGGCCGTGGCAGGGGCGGTGACGGTGGTGACGCCCCTGTTGGGGCTCGCCGAGGCCGAGCCCTCGTTGCCCGCGGCGAGCACGGGGACGAAGTCCTGCCTCTTGAAGGTGAAGGCGTCGACCTCGGAGGCCATGTAGTCGTACTCGAGGGAGGCGGAGCCCCTGTGGATTTGGTTTTGGTGGTGGGGGGGGAGGGAAAGAGGGGGGAGAAGAAGAAGAACATGTGAGGTTTTTGAAGGTTTGAAAAAGGTTTTTTTTTTCTGTCGAAGAAAAACCTCTCTACCTCGAAGAAAAAGAGAAGAAAAAGTTCAACTTTCAAAAAAACCCTTCCTCTTCCTCACTCACCATGAATCAGAGTGCACGCGCGCTCCCGCATCGTAAGCGAAACGGTAGTAGTCCCCTCCCATGTCCCCCGGGACCAGGATCGCACCGGAGGACCTCCCGCTCTTCGAACCCGAGTTTGCCTTTTCGGAGCTTAGGTCAGAGAACGCGAGCTTGGCGTCCGGCGCCATCCCCCGGTAGGCCGTCGCTTTCGCGTTGGCGCCTGAATCAAAGGGGCTCCCGCAGAGGGAGCCCATGGTGTGCGTTCCGTGGCCGTTGCCCCCTCCTCCGTTGGGCGAGGCGTTGGAGGTCGAGCGGTAGAGCCTGATCTTGCGGTGCTTTTCCGACTCGAAGACCGAGCCCCCGCCGCCGCCGCCGTTGCCGCCGCCGAAAAAGCCCCTCCATCCTCCACTGTTCCCCGAGCTGCCCACCGACTTCAGCTCGATCGGCACGTCCGGGTCGGCAAAGAAGCAGTGCGACAGGTCCAGGCCCGAGTCCCCGCCGCCGATGACCTGGCCGCGGCCCGTGACGTCGGCTGCCCACAGGGGGTGCGTCGCCGCGTCGGCGACCGCGTTGCCCGAAGCGCTCGGCGCTCCCTTGCCCGACTGGATGATCGCCGAGGCCTGCCAGTTCATGGTGGAGGCTTCGAGCGATGCGGGCGAGAGCCAGTGCGTGGCAGGCTGGGCGGCGAGCCAGCGCGTGACGCGGGAGGCCAAGGAGGAAGAAGGAGAAGAGGTCGAAGAGGAGGAAGAAGAGCTCGCTTTAACTTTTTCTTCGACGACCTCGACGAGGAGGACGTGCCTCCCCTGCCTGCCCGCGACCCGGACGGAACTTCTTCTGCCTCCAGCCAACAGGGACAGCGGTTCGGCCCAGTCGACGGCGGCGGCGGAGGAAGGGTCGTAGCCCTCGTCGCCGCAGCGGGGGAGGAGGCGGCTTGCACTGTCACCTCCGAGCCCTCCAGCCGCGCGCCCGAGCCGCGGGAAGACAACGGCGAGCGTCGTCGTCTTCAGCTCCTCCTTCTCTTCTCCTTCTTCCTCGTCTTCCCTATCTTCTCCAGGCAGCAGCACGTCTCCGATCAGCTCGGGAGCCAGCTTGCTCTCCGGGGGCAGCTCGCCGACGGCGGCGACGCCCGGGACGAGCCTCAGGACCGCCGCCGCGGCTTTCGAGTTCCCGACGGCGACAAAGGAGGCTTCCGGTAAGAAACTGCCGAGGCTCCCCCCGAAGCGGTGCAGGACCCTGGAGAGGGCCTCTGCGGCGCCGTGCGGCGGCGGGGAAGAGGAGAAGGCGACGACGAGCTGGCGAGGCGTGGAGGAGGAGGAGGCCCAAGAAGACGAAAACGAAGAAGAAGGAGACAAAGAAGAAGAGCTGCTGCGCCTCTGCTGCAAGGAAAGCAGGCGAGACGCCAGGGCCCGCGGGGACCAGGCGGAGCCGCTCCGCAGCGGGCCCCACCGCGCGTCCGTCGTCGCCGCTATTGTGACAACGTCCGGCGAAGAAGAGGAGCTCGAGGCCTCGGAGAGGAGCCTGCGGCCGACGGAGTGGCTGTTGTTGATTTTTTTTTGAAGTTTGAGTCGTGAGAAGAAGAGAGAGGCGACATTTGGAAGGCCCTTTTTTTCTCATCTATCTCCCTTTTTCTACTCCAATTCTCCGTACCTGAGGCGTGTCGCGACGAGGCCTCTGCCCGGTCGCACGTCAACCGTGCCCGAGCGGAGGAGCAGCGGAGGAGGAGGGGCTGCGAGAGAAGAAGAAGAAGAAGAAGTAGTAGAAGAAGAAGGAGAGACCATCGATGCCGACACCGCCTCGGCTGCAGTGGCGCCAATGCCTTGGCCTTTGACTCCGAAGCTGCCGCTTCTCATCAGCCTCCTCGCCGCGCCCGCGAGCAGCAGGAGCGCCAGCAGGGACACCAGAGCGGAGGCATGAGTCCAGCCACGTCTCCGCCTCGCTCTCGAGAGGGGAGGGGCCATGCTCGGGGGAGTCGCGCCTGCCAGCTTCCGGGCCTCTTCTTTCTCTTTTTCTCGAACAGCAGAAAGGAGGGAAGAAGAGGAGGAAAAAAAATTATAAGTTCGGCCTAGCTCGACGACTCTCACTACTTCTTCGACTTAGCAAACTCAAAAAAAGAAGAAAGAAAGCTTCCTTCCCCACTCGTTATCCGAAATGGCAGCCACGCTGCTGCCCCTCGCGGCGGCGCACCCCTTCGCCGCGGCGCTGCTCTCCTCTCTGGCGCTGGTGAGTCTGAGTCGGGGTCGTTGAAGAGCGAAAGCAAGGGCGCGGCGAGAAGAGAGAGAGGGATTGGAAGTTTGACTTTGACAAAACGAGCAAGCAAGCCTTTTTTCTTCGACGATTACAAAACATCCACGAAACCGCGCCCTGCTGCTTCTCCGTTCGCTCCATGGCCCTTCTCTTTCCCGTTCTGCGTGCGGATCAATGTCCAGCAGCTGCTGGAATTGAATAAAGAGGAACAGAAGCGCTTCTTGTCGACCAAGTTTCGGAACATCTGGATTGGCCATTCGATCGAGCTTCAGCTTCCTCGACCCGATGACAAAGAGCGAACCTTCGTTCATCGTCGACCTCGTCACTCGCGTCCATCGACCCTCTTCCTCCTCTCTCTCACCCTTTCCTTCTTCTCTCCCACCCCCACCACCCAACCTACCAGCTCCTCCTCTGGTCCTTCCACCCCTTGGCCCGCTTCCGCCTCCGCCACATCCCTGGCCCGAGACCTTCTCCCTTCGTGGGGAACGCCCTGGAGCTCAAGAGGCTGGGACAGGTCGAGGCCTACTCCCGCTGGGCGCGCGAGTTCGGTCCCGTCTTCAAGGTCTGGCTGGGTTCCAGGCCCGTGGTCGTGGTCGCCGACGCCGCGGCAGGTAAAAAAATCAACCTGCGCAACCCCACCAGGCACCCGCTCTTACAGCCGATGACCTACAGCAAGTTTGGCCGCGTGGCAGGGAAGGGGCTATTTGTCGTCGGAGCCACGGACCAGGAGGCGCACCGAGAGCTGAAATCGATCTGGCTGAAAGTCTTCAACTCGGCCTCTCTCTCTGGCTTCGTGGACGAGATGGCCCTGGGCGCTGATGTGCTCTGCGCCAAGATCCAGCGCGCCGCCACCGACGCGGTGGCGATCGACGTCTGGAGGGCGCTGGGCGCGATGACGATGGACGTCGTCGCCAAGTGCGCGTTCGGGCTCGACCTCAACACGCAGCGCAACGAGGGGACCGAGGCCGACGAGAGGGCTGAGGCGAAGGCCAAGGCGGCTGGTCTGTCGCCTGGGTCGTCGCCGAAGGCGTCCACCGCTGCTGCTGCTACCGTGGCCGCGGCGAGAGCTGCTGCGCTGTCTTGCTCCTCCTCCTCCTCGTCCTCTTCGGACGACGACGACGAAGTCGACCCCGCCTCCTCTTCTTCGGAGGAGCGCGACCTCTTGGCTCGCTCGATGCTCTCCTCTGCTCGCACCATCTTTGCGACCGGATCGACCTCCTCGATCTACGGCCTGCTGGCGATGGCCCTACCCGAGATCTCCAGGCCGGTGCTCAAGCTGTTCGGGACCCTGTTCCCCGGGAAAGTGCTCCGCGACCTCGAGGCCGCGCGCGCGACGATGTTCGAGACGAGCCTGGCCCTGACCAGGGCAGCAAGGGCCCGCGTCGAGGGAGGCAGTGGCGGTGGCGTCTCTTCGAAGGGCTCTGGTCCTCGCGGCGTGGCCAAGGGCGCGTTCCCGGAGCTGTTCATCACCGCGAGCAGGAGCAACGGCAGCGGCACCGGAGAGTCGGCGTCGCCATCGCCGTATGACGACGTCACGATCGCGTCGCAATGCCAGACTTTTCTGCTTGCGGGTTACGAGACGACGGCCACGACGCTGGCCTTCTGCGTGCACTGGCTGGCGGCGCACCCGGCGGCGGCCGCCAAGCTGGCCAAGGAGCTGGACGACGCGGCCAGCAGGGGAGCCGAGGAAGAGGAGGAGGCAACGACAACCTCGGCCGCCGAAAACCTGGACGAAGCGGCCGAGGCCGCGACGGCCTCGACCTCGGTCGCCGGGATCGGCGCCTCCCGCGTCGCCCGCCTGCCGTACCTCGACGCCGTCCTCAAGGAGGTGCTGAGGCTGACCCCGGCCGCTCCGATCACGCTGCGCGTCGCGGCGCAGGACCAGGCTGTCTCGGTGGCTTCTTCGAGCTCTTCTCCGACGTCGTCGAAAAAGGACGGCGGCGAGAAAACGTCGACCAAGACCTTGGTCATCCCCAAGGGGACCTGGATCCACGTCGACTCGTTCCACATCAGCCGCGACCCGCTGGTCTGGGGCCCCGACGCGCTGCAGTTCAGGCCCGAGAGGTGGCTCGAGCAGAAGTCCTCCTCTTCGGCTTTACAGACCTGGGCCTTCGGCGACGGGTCGCTGGCGTGCGTCGGCCGGAGGCTCGCAGAGTGGGAGTCGAAGCTCACCTTGGCCGCCCTGTTCCGCCGCTTCGAGTTCTCGCTCGAGGGAGCGGGCAAAGAGAAGCAGGGGGAGCAGCTGGAGCTCGAGTGCAGGCTAACGCTGGGCCCGAAGGCGGGCGTGAGGGTGATGGCGACGGCGAGGAAGGAAGGAGAAGAAAGGAAGGCTGAGGACAAACCCTCGTTGGCGAAAAAGCTGAGCAGCGGGCTGTTTGGCTCGAGCAAGGCCCTGCCTGCCGCGGCCTAGACTCGTGTTTTTTATTTACTTTTGGTTCTCCATCATCAATAACGAATAACATCTCCCATTAGAAAACTGAATTTGAACTTTTTAGAGCAGAACATGGCGGCTTTTTGAGCGTTTTTCTCCTTTTTTCAAAAAAACAAAACGGCAAAGAAGCCGCTTCTTCTTCTTCTTCTTGCTTTTACCTACTTTGAACGAAACCATCAAAACAAACCGCATTGCCTCTTGTTGCCTGACATTTGCGTTTGCCCAAGACACACCTTTTGCTTCCTCATATTGTAAAAACGAACCAAAAAAAAAAGAGAACTCGCCGGCAGCGCGAAGAAGAGAAGAGGATCACTTGAAAGTTTTTTTCCTGTTTTTTTCTTTCCTCGAGTTCACAACTCGCTCGTCGCTCGCTCTCAAAGAAAGACCTCGCTTTCTCTTTCTCCAGCCCCCGCGCGAACGAGAGCCCTCCCCTTGTTTCTCTCTCTCTTTGCTCTAGCCGGAGCGTCTCGACGTCCTCTCGCTCTCAGTTGCAAAAGCTGAGCAGGAGAGGCCGAGAACGAGGAGCAGAAGAGAGAGACAAAAACAACGAGAAGAAGAGAAACGACGACCGACGTCGACGACCGACGACGGACGAAGACGAAAAACTTCAACCACTACCACCACCACCAAAAAAAACAAAAAAGAGAAATGGAAGCTCCAAACTCGCCCCCAATCGCCCTCTCTCTCCTCGACCAAGACAGACGCAAGGTACCAAGACGTTGCCGCTGGGGCCGGGGGGGG
>Ga0210003_1003593_pt1 | contig 12551 bp, 9 predicted proteins | sample LantaG_FD_182804 | JGI IMG/M metagenome (GOLD analysis project Ga0210003, IMG submission 182804) | Deep subsurface microbial communities from Baltic Sea to uncover new lineages of life (NeLLi) - Landsort_02402 metaG (SPAdes) (version 2) | ecosystem: Environmental > Aquatic > Marine > Oceanic >...
TCTTGACTTTTGCTCCGGTTCTCCTGTCGGTCGTCTCCCTCACCAGAGGGTAGATGCGCTCCTCGACGTGCGTGCCGCGCTTGAGGTTGGCGTTGACGTAGGCCGTCGAGACGTGGACCATGCCTCGGAGGCGAGGCTTGGGTTTGGGTTTGGAGGGAGAGGGAGAGGGAGAGGGAGAGGGAGACGGAGAGGGAGAGGGAGAGGGAGAGGGAGACGACGAAATTCCTCCATCGTTCCCCTTCTTCTCCTCCACCTTCTCCACCTCCTCCACCTCCACCTCCGTCACCCTCATCGCCTCCGCGGCCAGGTCGAGCACGTTCCTCGTCGCGACGTAGTTCTGCTCCAAGAGGACGTGCACGTGCTCGAAGAAGGAGATCGAGGCCGCGCAGTGCACAAAGTAGTCACACCCGCGAGCGACGGTCCGAGCGTCGGCCTCGGACAGGCCGCAGCGGGGCTTGCAGACGTCGCCAGAGAGGACGCGGAGCTTGGCCCGGAGGTGCGGCAGTAAGAGTCTGCGCGGGGCCTTGAACTGGAGCACGCCGTCGGTGATTTTTGTGGTTTTGCTGGAGGGCTTTGTTGAAGCGGAGGAGGAGGGCCTCTCGCCGCCGCCGTCGTTTGCGCTGTCGACGTCCGAGGAAGAAGAGTCGGCAGCAGCCTCTTCCTTGTCTTCCTCCTCCTCTTCAGCCACCCTCAGCGAGTCGAAGATCGGCCTCGACAGCAAGCGGTCGAGCCTCGCCTCGGGCTCGGCGCCGTGCTTGGGCCTGACGAGCAGGTAGATCGCCTCCAGGTCGGGCACTCCTCTCAAGAGCTGCTCGATCAGCACCGAGCCGACGTAGCCCGTGCCTCCCGTGAGGAAGATTGTCGCGCCCGAGAAGGTCGACGCGAGGGAGGGCTAGTAAGTAGTAGGAGTTTGTTTTGTTTTAGAAGACAGAAGAGAAAGAAGAGAAGAGAAGAGAAGAGAGGAGAAAGGAGAAATCGTTAGCTAATAGAAGAGGAAGAAGGGGGGGCGAGGAAAGAAGAAGAGAGAAAGAAGAGCGAGAGAGAGGAAGCGCTGACGGCGTCTCAGTCGCACGAAAAAGAAATTCGCTTCTTATCTGTTTTTTGGCACCTTTCCGCACGCCCCCGCGCTCGGCAAAGCAATTGCTCAAAGTCCGATCTTTCCACGTAGAACGCTTTCATTCAACGTTGATCCCCTCTAACTGCAAGCAGAAGAACGAGGGGATGCCAGCAAGCATCACGAAGATCACCAGCTGCGTCTAGCTGCCACGCGCCGACATGGCGCAATTGACGTCGGAGTTTGACATGCCTCTCTCTCTCTTTCTCTTTTCCGCGTCGCCCGATTCCATCCGTCACCCGCTCTCGATCACTTTTCTCTCTTGCTAGCGTGAGAGACGACATCGAATTCTCGCAATCGAACACCACAATCAAGCATCCTCTCACCTTGATCCCGAGCTTGACCGCATCGCTCATGAGCTGCTGCGCCGTCGCTTCGTTTTCGCAGGACGGCACTTTTATTTTCGACTTTTCGACTTTGAAGGAGCCGTAGTAGTCCGTCGCTGGGCCTTTCCGAAAGCTGCCGTAATGTTTTTGGTTCGAAAGATAGTGTCGTGAGCATGGAGACAAGAGGAAATCGAACGACGTCAAGTGGGGTGGCGGAGCGGGATCCGACGAGGAAGGACCGTCGCGATGCTTGTTCTTCCTCTGCGGCGGAAAAAAAACTTGATCTCTTCATGCTTTTTTCTTCGCGCAAACTGGCTGCACTCGCATGCTCGTTTGACCCCTTTATCCACATTGAAACCCCTTTTTGCATGTTTTCTTGCGTTGAGCGAAAAGAAAAAGGGAATTGGCATTCTTCAAGGCCATCAGCGTTGCCGGAAAAGTGTCGCCGTCGTCGAGAAATTTCGACGGCAAAGCAGCGGCGACGACGGCACGCGCGGACGAATTGAAAAGGAAAACTCTTTCTGCCTTTCGCTTTCCCCACCCTCCTCACCATGACACGAAGCGTCCCATCGCGCCTAAAGGCTGTTAAAACGTGCACTTTCTATCGCGTGGCGTGGTTTGATCGGCAAAAAAAGGGGAGAGAAAGCGTTGAAAGCAAGTGGGAAGAGAATGTGAGAGAGAGCTTGGAAAAAAGAAAGAAGAAAAAAAGTTTCACTTTCGAACTTCTCTCTCTCCCTTTCTGATGACTAGCCAAGGGCAGCAGCACCGGTCGAGAGCCACCCTCGGTTTTTCGATTCTCTCCTTCCATCAAAAGGCTGACGCTAGGCCGACTAATCTTTTTGGAATTTTCGCCTCTCTTGCCCTCTTTTTCGAGCGAAAGTTCGCTCTCGGGTTTTTTTTTCTTTCCCTCTCTCTCCCCTCTTTCTTCTTCTTCTTCACTCTTTTCTTCTCTCATTCTTCTCCTCTTGTCACACACGAATACGGCAAATCAAAACAAAACCTGAAACAAAGGCGCGACCTTTTCTGCTTTTCTCTTTCTCTTCTTTTTGACGAACAGACTCGTCACGCGAGCGCGAAAGTTGAAGAAGAAGAAGAAGAAGAAGAAGGAAAGAAAAAACCCTTCTCTCTCTCATCGTCTCATCAAACCCAAGCGACGACAAACCCGCCGACGACCACGGCCGCGACGGCGGCGCAGCAAGCCACGGCCACGCCGAACGCGGCCCTCCGCGTCGGCAGGTCCATCCTCTTGCGGATCCAATCAATGAGATTGTCCGCAAGGGGCGCCCCCAGGGCAGCGGCCCCGATCCTCGCGGCCTTCGTCACCTGCGAACCCGCCCAGGCGAGCGCGAAGACCTTGCCGGCGGCCTTGGCGCTCGCCGCGAGGCCGGCCCCCTTGGGCACCTGCGCGACGTAGAGCCACGCCGTCGCGAAGGAGGAGGCGTACCAGAGCGTGTTCAGGATGCCGTAGGAGAGCACGCCCGCGAGGCCGTACCTCCGGAGGCTGTCGAGAGGGGACGGGGAGCCCAAGCTGTTGGAGTGGAGGTGGTTGAGGTGGAAAGAGGTGGTTGAGACGAAAGGAACGAACGATCAAAGAAGATTATTGAAGAAAAGTGAAATAAAAAAAACTCCTTCTCTTCTTTCGCCTCACCGGCTCGCAAACGCCGCCTTGCCTCCGGCGACAAACTCGGCCACGCCTGGCTTCCCAGGCGCCTGTCTCTTGAGTGGGGGCAGAGCGGCGGGAGGCCTGAACAGGGCGACGCCAGAGCCGTCTTCGAATTCAGCAGTCCCGCTCGCGGGCTGCGAGTGAGGAGGGATCGCGGCAAGCGTCGTCGTCGCCGTCGTCGTCAATGCCGTCGATGCACTGCGCCGCGGCGCGCAGGGATTCCGGACGACGTTCAGAGCTCGTCGCTGATCAAGCAGCAGCTGCCCAGGGGCCGCTGGCCGCAGCGCGGAGGCCATTTGGAGTGGAGAGAAGGAAGAGAAAGATAAGGCAAAAAAGGGAAAAGAGAGTTAAGATCAACGAGAGAGTGAGAGAGAGAAAAAAAAACTCGACCTCGACCTTTTCTTCGTTTCTTTTTTTTCAGTTCGGGTTTTTCTTGCGTTTCGTTTGTTGTTGTCACATTGTTTGTTGGATTTTTTAAGAAATGAACAAAGAAGAATGGCGACATAAGCCAGCACAGCAGCAATTTTGAAGAGAAAGGAAATCGGGGATCGGTGAAGGAAAGAGAAAAAAGAGAGAGAGAGAAAAAGCTCGCTCGCTCTTTCTCTTTCTTCTCTCTCTTTTCTCTTCCCTCTCTTCTCTTTTTCTTCAACAAAGCTCGTCCGGCTCCATCTTGTAGCTGACCATCGCGTCCACCCTGTGCACCTTGGTCGTGAAGCTCCTCAGCCTCACGTTGTTCGCCGACCCTTCCTCGATCATCCTCGCGTCCGAGTCCTCCCACTCCAAAGGCACGGAAGTGTCCTTGTCGGCGTAGACCAGCAGGTCGAACGAGACGGGCCTGGTGAGCAGAGGCAGGAAAGAGACGCACGCCGTGATCTGTCGCATGATGGCCTGGATCTCTGCGACGATCTCGGACTCTTCCTTGTCCGGGGCGGGGCTGGTGGTGGAGTTGGAGTGTTGGAGTTGGAGTTGGAGTTGGAGTTGGAGTGAGGGAAGAAAAAAAGAAGTGAGCTTTCTCTCGCTCGCTCGCTCGCGCGTCCCTTCCCTTCCCTTCCCTTCTCTTCCCTTCTCTCTTCCCTTACCCTTCCCCGGCCACCACTTTGGCGTCCGTCTGCACGTCGAAGGTCCACCTCTCCAGCACGTCCCCCTCGGGGCTGCCCGCGATCACCAGCACCAGCCTCTTTAGCGCCCCCGCCGCCAGCCACCGCTCGAGGTGCTCGAGGACCGTCGCGAGGTACGAGGCCAGCTTGTCGTCCGAGGTGACCGTGAGGGAGAGGCCGTACTGTTTCTTCTGCTGGAAGGACTCCGGGGGGTAGACGCCTCGCTGGTAGAGGATGCTGTTGGGTGTGTTTTGGTTGGTTGGTTGAAGGTGGAAAGAGGAGGGGGTGGAAAGAGGTTGAGGTTGAGGTGGTGGTTGATGAGCGACGACGGCGACGGACGAACGAACCTCGTCGATCGATGGCCTTTTCTTTTATCTCCTCGCGCACACAGAGCAATCCGCGAGCTCTCTGCTTCTATTCTGCCGTCGATCAGCAAGAGCAGATCCGCATCGACGCCTCCGAACGCGAAAAGAAGCCATCAGAGGCCAGCAACGCGGCGCCGTCGAGCATCATCGTGCTCAATACGATGAATCGAATTGCCATCTGCTATCGCTCTTTCTTTCTCCTCTTCTTCTTCTTCTTTCTCTTTACCTGTTCACCGCGTACGCGAAGAACTCGGTCACGATCTTGGAAGATCCCTTGAGCGTGATGGTGTTTCGCGTGGTGGTGGCCTGGAGGGACATGGTGTTGAATGAAGTAGGAGGAGGAAGGAAGGAAGAGAGAGAGAGAGAGAGAGAGAGAGAGAGAGAGAGAGAGAGAGAGAGAGAGAGAGAGAGAGAGAGAGAGAGAGAGAGAGAGAGAGAGAGAGAGAGAGAGAGAGAGAGGAAGAGAAAGCGAATTCTTGTCTTCGCTCGAGCGAAGAAGAAGAAAGAAGAAGAAATGAAAAAACCGTTCATCTTCTCCTTCTCCTCTCTTCACTCTTTTCCTTTCTTCCCTCCGCTCCGCTCCTCCGCTCCCCCTTCCGATCTCCTCCTATCATAGCACCTCTCTAAAAAAAACGCCATGACCCCGCCAAAGGGCGCAGCTGCAGCAGCTGCAGCCACCAGCGACCCTCGCCGGCGCTGGCTCGCGAGCAGGGTGAGAGAAAGAGAGTGAGAGAAAGAGAGAGAGAGAGAGAGAGAGAGAGAGAGAGAGAGAGAGAGAGAGCTGCTGGTCGAGGTCGTCGTCGGTCTTCTTCGTTTTTCCCTTCTCTCAACCTCCTCCACCTCTTCCACTCACTCCCCTTCCCAGCTCTCCGACGCCTTCTCCTTGCCTCTCGCCGAGGCCGCCGCGGCCATCGAGCGCTCCTCTTCCGCGGTCGACGCCTTCTTCGACGCAAAAAAGGCCAGCAGCAGCAGCGGTGGTGGAGGAGCTGGAGCTGGAGCTGGAGAGGAAGAAAACCAGAAGGACGACGACGCCAGCTGCTTCGAGTCGCTCGCGTGGTTCTACCAGCCTCGGGCGGCGACTTCTTCGACGACCGCGGAGCTCTTCCTCTCCGACCTCTCGGTGAGATAAAACAGTTCTTTTCTTGAACTGGCTCGCATTGATCTTCGAGCTTGACTCACCGTTTTCTTTCGACTCCACGCCTCTCTCTGGGTAAAAAAAAACAATCAAACAGAAAACCACCGCGACGTCGACCTCGCTGCTCGTCGTCCGCGCCGCTCCCGGACCCGTGCCGAGGCAGCAACAACAGGGCTCCATCGACGACCACCTCGCCGTGCTGGAGCTGCCGTTTTCCTGCGAGAAGAAGGCGAGCACGACGACGGCAGCGGCGACGACCGCGGCGACGAAACCCAACGACAAGCAACAGCAAGGCCGCGGCGGTCCCTCGTCGGCGGCGCTCCCTCTGACCCCAACGACGAAGACGACCAAGAGCGCTGCCGATGGAGCCGCTCCCTCTCCGACGCTCAACATCACCGCCACCAGCGCTTCGAGCTCTTCTTCTCTGCCAGCTCCTGCTGCTCTCCCTTCTTCCTCCTCCACCCCGGCTGCCTCGGCCGTGGCCACGGCGTCGCTCGTCACCAGTCTCCTCGTCGCCGGTGGTGGTGGTGGAGCAGGGCAGAGGCAGCAGAGCGCTTCCGCTTCCGCCTCTTCTCCTGCTTCGTCCTCCCAGGAAGACCACCTGGCGACCGCTCGTGGCGCAGCAGCTCGCCTCAAGGACTTGCTCACTGGCGGCGGCGTTGGCAGCGGCAGCAACAGCTCCTCGTCCTCTTCCTCTTCCTCAACCACCACCACCACCACCACTTCGGCCCTCCGCCTCCCTTCGGGCGACGTCGCTCTGCTCGAGCAGCCCGACGCAGGGCTGATCGCCTCCATCGACACCAGGCGCGCGGCCCTGGCGCGCCTGGCCAAGGCCACCGGTGGCGGGGGCGGAAGCGGCTCCAACAGCGGGGGCGCTGCTTCGGCCTCCGCGTCGGCGACGCCGCGCAGGCGCAGCGCCGGCGGAGGAGGTGGCACTTTGTCCTCCTCGGGCTCTCTCTCCGCGAGCGTTGCTGGAGCTCCCACCACTTCCCCCACGGGCTTCCTGGGAGTCGACCACGTTCGGTCCTGGACCTCGGACTGGGTGGAGAAGCTCGGTGCTGCTCTTTCGGAAGAAGCCTCGGCGCCTCCGCCTCCTCCGCCCGCGGCGCTGTTGTCGTTTGCTGCTTCAGCTGGATCTTCTTCTTCTTCCACCAACTCTTCTTCGTCTTACTCTCCCCCACCGGAGCACCTCTGGCCCTCGACCGAAGCGTCCTGGTGGCGCGCCAGGTCGGAGATGATCTCCTCCGTCGAGACGGCGGCGGCCGCTCCTCCCGCTGCCGCGGCCCTCGCCCTCGGCGCCGCGCTCGCGCCGGCGGACAGGGCTCGCCTCGGGGCGCTCCTGGGGGACGCCGCAGCGGCGGCGGCCGGCGCCGCGGGCTCCGCCGCCTGCCTTTCCACGCTGGCGAGGTCTCTACATGCCGTCGTCTCTGCTGCGGGTGGTGGTGGGTGCGGCAGCGAGCGCAGGCTCGAGGCCCTGGCTTCCGACGTCGCGACGAATCTGGCGCTGGCCTCGAAGTTCAGAAGCAACGCCTCTGTTTCTTCTGCTTCGAGCTCTTCTGCTGCTGCTGCTGCCACCTCTTCTTCCGGGGAGCTCCTCTCCCGCGTCGGGGCCCGAGTCGTCTCTGCTCTGGCCGCAGGCGTCGAGTCCGGGGCCTCGAGGGCGCTGGCGAGGGAGCAGCAGAGGAGAAAGAGGAAGAACAACAAGCAAAAGATTTCTTCTTCGAGTTCTTCTTCTTCTTCTTCTTCTTCTTCTTCTTCTTCTTCTTCTTCTTCTTCTTCTTCTTCTTCTTCTTCTTCTTCTTCTTCTTCTTCTTCTTCTTCGAACTCCAACAGCAACAACAGCTCCGACTTGCTGTGGTCTGCTCCGGCGAGGCCCACGGCGCACGCGCTGAGCTTGGCTGCGGGCTCGGCAGAGGCCTTTTGCGAGGCTATGCGGTGAGGACGAAAACAAGTTTTTGGCTTTGTTTTTTGCTTTCCGCTTTCGCTCTTGTTCTCTCTCTCACACACACTTTCTTCTTCTTTTTCCTTCTCCCTCTCTCTCTTTCGCAGCTCCGCCCTCGCCTGCACCTCGTCCTCTTCCACCTCAGCACCAAAGCCATCATCTACGCCCCTTCCTCCTCCTCCCCCTTCTCTGCTCCCCATCGCCCTCGTCGACGAGGCGCTCGCCCCCACGCGCGCCTTCGCGGCCAGGGCCAGGGCGCTGGCCGACCTGCTCGTCGCCTCGGCGCAGTTCGAGAGCCTGGGTTCCCTCCCGCCGGCGCACGTGCCGGCGATGCGGGGGCTCGCGGCGCAGGCCGCGGCGCTGGTCGCCGCCGTGAGGGAGCGCGCGAGCTCGGCTGCGGTTTCCTCTTCTTCTTCGAGCAGCAAGAACAACAGCAGCAACAACAACCAACACCTCCGCCTCCTCCTCAACCCGAAGCGCGACCTCGACAGGGACCTCCTCGAGGCTGCCGTCGGGATCCACTCCCTTGAGGTCAGGGCCCTGGCTGCCGTCGACGAGGCCCTGGCTGCTGCCCCCTCCGTGGAGGCGGCGACGACCGTGCTTTCTTCGGTCGTCGGGGCGGCGTCGTCGGTCGACAGAGTGGTGACGACGAAGAAGAATTCTCCTGCTTCTGGTTCTTCCTCTTCCTCTTCCTCCTCGCCATCTCGCTCCCGATTCAAAACGGCTCTCTTGGAGCGCCTCCAGCCCCTGCTGGTGCGCTTCGCGGAAGCCGTCGAGGTGACCCTGAGGAACGAATACGAGGCGGGCAAGGCGGACCCGAGGGCTCCCCCGGGGGCTCCGAGGGGGGCCGGCGGCGTGCTGTGGGCCCGAGGGCTGCTTGAGCGCGTCGAGGGGCCGATGAAACGGTAAGAAGAGAGAGGTTTGTTACAGAAGAGAGGCAAAGCGTTCTTTTTTGTCCATCTCGAAACTCACAACACGGCAAACAAGCTTAAAAAACCAAAAAAAAACTCAGCCTCGTCTCCGCAGGCGCGCTCGCGGTAGACACCCCCGCCGCCCGCCGCGCCGTCGCCGCCCACAACGCCATGGCCCGCGCGCTCGTCTCCCACGAGCAGGCGTGGGTGCAGGCGTGGTCCTCGAGCGCCGAGGCCACGCTGGCCGCGGGGCTGGCGGTGCCGCTGGTGGTCACTGCAGGAGGAGGCGCGAGCTCGAGCAGCGTCGGCGGCGCTGTTGCCTCCGGCCGCGCGAGGAGGAGCAGCAGCGGAAGCAGCAGTAGCCGAAGCAGCAGCCGAAGCAGCAGCAGCTCCGGTGACGCCGTTTCAACCGCTCCCTCTTCTTCTTCGAGGATCTCAAAGGGCCAGGCAGCGGCCAACAACACCTCCACCTCCACCTCAATCACCACTCCCAAAACCCTCTCCGTGGGCCTCGACCGGCGGGTGCTCGCCGCCGCGGCAGACGCCAGGTGGATGCTCCGCCTCGGCTGCGACGTCCCTCCACGTGCCGCAGCCGCCGCGGCCTCCGAGAGGGAGCTCCGGCTGCTCTACGCCAGCCTCAGCTCCAGCGTCGAGACCGCCGCGAGCCTGCTGAGCGACGAGAACTCGACGCCTCCGCGGGTCTGCGCCCTCCTGTCGCCGCACGTCGCCGCGTTCGAGGCCTGGCTCGCCGCCAAGGGAGGGGAGCTCACCTGGACCTCGCCTCGGGCCCGGGCCCTGGCGAAGGAGGCCCAGGAGAGGGCCTCGTTCCTGTTCGACCTGCACGAGAGGCTGCGGCGGGCTCTGGAGGGCGGGATCGACGAGCAGCTCGAGCGCGCCGCGGCCTTCGACGTGCTCGGACTCTCTTCTGATTCGAATCCTTCGTCTTCTTCTCGCTCATTTTCTCCCTCGGAGTTCGCCGCCGCGGCCTCCGAGGCGGCCGACGCGGCAAGGCACGAGTTTGCTCGTCGATCGCGGGCGGCAGCTGCTGGCGTGCAGGAGATCGCAGCGATGCTCTGCGACGCTGCGGCCGAAGTGACGGCAGCAGGAGCAGCAGAGGGTGCTGCTTCTTCTTCTTCCTCTTCTCCTTCTCCACCTTCCTCTTCCTCGTCCTTCTTCGCGCAGCAGCCCGCCACGCTCGCGGCGCTCAGGACGCACGTCGAGCACCGCTTCCGTCGCGCCGTGGCCTCTGCCGTCGCTACGTCGCTCGCCGAGCTGCGAGAGCGCGTTTCGAGCGTTGTCGTCGTCGCAGGAGAGAAGACTTCTTCTTCTCCTCCTCCTCTGTTCACCGCCACGCTCGAGCTCGGCGCCAGGGGGCCCGAGCTGGATCCCAAGCCCTTGGAGCTCCAGCGTGCCGTCGATGCTGCCGTCGATGCTGCCGTGGCTGCGGGCGCGAGCCTGGCTCCTTGGGCTGCTGCTGAGAGTGGTTTGAGTTCTTCGGTGGCGGCGACGGCGACAACAACAACAACTCCAGCAACGCCGCAGCAGCAACCTTCTTCCGCTCCTCCTCCTCACGGTGCTCCTCTCACGATCGCTGATGCCATCAGCGGGGACGCCCGCGTCCTTGGCCTGGCCTTGGCGCTCTCAGGGATCTTTTTGGAACAAGAAAAACCGTCTTCTTCTTCTTCCTCTTCTCCTTCGCCCCACTCTGTCGCCGCTGCCGCCGCCCTCGCTCCCTTTGCCCGCTTCTCCCACCTCTGGACCCGCGACGCCGTGACCGACGTCGACGCGTTCGCGGCGACCTCCCCCGACGTCGACGCCTTTGCTCCCAAGCTCGCCGAGCACGCGGCGATGATGACGGAGCTCGACCGGCTGCGGCAGCAGGAGACTTTGAGCTCTTCGTCTTCTTCCTACTCTTCTTCGTCATCGTCCTCGTCGCTCTTTGCCGTCGACGCGAGGCCTCTGGTCTCCGCTCTGCTCCGCGAGGCCTCTGCCTGGAGGGACGGGTACCTGCGCTCCCTGAGGGCTCTGGCCTCTGCGGACCTGGCCAAGGCTAGCAAGTTTGTGCGCTCGCTCGGGGCCAGGCTCGGCGGAAGCGGAAGTGGAGGAGGAGGAGCAGCTGGAGGTGGAAATGGAGCTGGTGGTCGAGGAAACGCCTCTTCTTCTTCTTCTTCCGAGGCAAAGGTCGACTCCCTCCTCGACGCCCGCGGCCTCGCCGACGCGCTCGACGAGCTCTCCTCCAAGGCCGACGAGATGGAAGAGACCGCTACCCGCGTCGAAAAGGCCTACGAGCTGCTCGAGGCGCACAGAGGGAAAGGAGGAGGAGGAGAAGAAGAGGTGGTGATGGATGCTTCTTCTTCTTCTTCTGAAACCTCTTCCTCTTCTTCCGAGGCCGACGCCGCCGCGACTCTCTCATACGAGCTCAAGAAGCTCCACCGCGCAGGGATCGCTGCTTCTGCTGCTCTCGAGGGCCGGAGGCCCGCGCTGGAGCAGGACCTGGCTCGTGAGGCTGCACTGCTGGCCGCCGACGCCGACGCGCTCTGCGCAGAGTGGGCCGCGGCGACGGCGGCGCTGCTTTCGAGCTCGACTTCGAGCTCCACTTCTTCTTCGACTTCTTCTTCTTCTTCTTCGACCTCCACCACCCCCACCGACCTCTCTTCTTTTTCCTCTCCCTTTGCCGTCAAAGAGAAACTGAACAAGTTCTCCGAGTCCATCGCGGCCCGTAACCCGCGCTGGGAGGCAGCCGCGGCCGCTCGGGCAGTCTTCGGCCTGCCGCCACTTCGGCACGAGGGGCTGGTCCAGGCCACCGCCGAGGTCACCAGGCTTTCCCGCCTGTACGCGCTCCACTGCGACGTCACGGAGGCCATCGAGAGGTACTCGGCGCTGCCCTGGGTGCATCATCATCATCGTGGAAGCAGCGGAGGCAGCGGAGAGGCTTCTTCTTCTTCTTCTGTTGTTGACGTCTTTGACGCCACCGCGGAGATGGCCGAGCGCGTCGCGGGCTTCCAGGCCGCCGCGCTCTCTTTGCCGAAAAGCCTCAAGGAGTGGCCAGCGTACGCTGCCTGCCGCGCCTCCGTCGACCAGGTCGCGGAGCGTGTTCCCTTGCTGGTCCTGCTGTCGAGCAGGGCGATGCGGGCGAGGCACTGGGGCGAGGTAAAGGCTCTGCTTTCGCAGCAGCAGCAGGGAGGAGGAGAAGAGCTCCCTTCGACGCCCTTGCTTGCCGACGGCGACAACGACGAAGGAGTTCCTTCTTCTTCGACTTCTTCTTCCGCTCCTTCTTCTTCCTCTCCACTTCTGCGCGTCTCCCACCTCCTCTCCCTGGACCTCCCGGCCCACCGCCCCGCCATCGAGGACATCTCCGCCCGCGCCCTGAAAGAACAGGCCATCGAGGCCAAGCTCTCGGCGCTGGAGGCCACCTGGGCCGGAGCGCGCCTGTCGTTCGCCGACCACAAGGACCGGGGCGCCATGGTGCTCAAGCCCTCGGACACTGCCGAGCTGCTCGAGGCCCTGGAGGACGCGCTGGTCACGCTGGGCTCGCTGGCCTCCAACAGGCACGCGCTGCCCTTCAGGGAGCGCGTCGTGAGTCCCTGGCAGGGAAGGCTCTCTGCCGTCGCGGAGACGCTCGAGCGGTGGCTGGCGGTGCAGGCTATGTGGAGCTACATGGAGGCTGTCTTCAGCGGCGGGGACATCGTCAAGCAGCTCCCTGGTGAAGCCAGAAGGTTTGCTGCGATCGACAGGGGGTTTGTGAAGGTGGTTTCTTTCGCCAGGGAGGCTGGTGGCGTTTTGGAGGCTTGCCTTGGTGGTGGAGGTGGAGCTAAAAGTGGAGGTGGGGGTGGCGTTGTTGCCGCTGCTGCTTCTTCTTCTTCTTCTTCCGCTTCTTCTTCTTCTTCTTCTTCTTCTTCTTCTTCTTCTTCTTCTTCTTCTTCTTCTTCTTCTTCTTCTTCTTCTTCTTCTTCTTCTTCTTCTTCTTCTTCTTCTTCTTCTTCTTCTTCTTCTTCTTC
>Ga0210003_1003597_pt1 | contig 12548 bp, 23 predicted proteins | sample LantaG_FD_182804 | JGI IMG/M metagenome (GOLD analysis project Ga0210003, IMG submission 182804) | Deep subsurface microbial communities from Baltic Sea to uncover new lineages of life (NeLLi) - Landsort_02402 metaG (SPAdes) (version 2) | ecosystem: Environmental > Aquatic > Marine > Oceanic >...
ATCACCGGAAATGTCTATAGATGCAACTGGATATAAAGTGCTATGCAAGGAAACAATAATAGATCTGGAAGACGCAGTAAGGGAGTGTATGCTAGACGGCTGGGTATTGGTAGGGGAGGCACATTTTCGGCACCCAGCACGACAAGGTAACCTCCTAGTATTAGAGGCTTGGTACCAAACTATGGTAAAGCGGGGTGACCTACTCACCAAGTAGTTACCAGGAGAACAACAAGATAGGATAGCACGATGAAACTCATGGACCATATGAAATTTTTCTCTGACGTGACATCCAAGATAATCAAGTTAACGAACATCAAGGATGCCGAGGTTGGATGCTCATGGAAGGTGGGTGAACAGGAATACTACGCATACGGCAGATATGCCCCGGAGATGGGATTCGACACCAAGGGGACGCAGGAGATTATCGACATGCTGGAGGCACCGACACTCAGCAGGTTGGCAGATATACTGAGAGTGAGTAACAAGAGGAAATGGGTAAGGCAGAAAGAATGGGACATCGATGCACTGAAGACGCTGAAGAAAATTTCCAAGACATTCGACACACATGAAAAATGCAACTACAAGGTGGCACAGTTGATCCTGTGCGTGGACGACTATCAAAAGATTCGGGATATCCTTGATAAATATCCTGATGTGCTGCCAGTCAAGTTGAATGACAAAAGCCGCTACCCACTCCGAGCATTTTGCTTAAAGTGGGAACCGTCGATGATAATCGACTCCGATAAATCCTGTGCCTGTGTTGGTACCCTCTGGGGAGCCGAAGTGTATGTGGACATGCTGGCTGGGGAAACAAGGGCCGTATCGGAAGAGGAAGTGAAAAGGGACAAACTGGAATGAGGACGACGAAGATTAAGACTGGCAGTGACGATACTAGATTCCCTCAATGTTGTTAGACCTCTTGATAAGCCGTGATCGCAACTCCTGAATAGCCTTGACGACATCGCCGTGGTAATTGAGAGTCTTGCAGAGCTCATCACCATCCTTCGTCCTTATACATGGGGCACCATGGGCCTCGGAGTCGTCCAACACGGTAAACTCCATGTCGACATCGGGATCAAGCAGGACATCGCCACACTTGAACAACGGACACTTGATGGCCCAGTCCCACAATTTCTCGTCAAATTCACTAAGACCGTAAGGAACACTCATGACAATCTCCCTTGAATTGAAGTTCAATGGAATATACGGCACCAAACGGAATTATCCAATTACAATTCGATATTTCACCTGCCATTAACAAACGGTAATAAGCCCGTATAAGACTCCCAGATCCATAACGGGGGAATATGCGTTGGACACCCAGAACGGCTCAGGAAGCCGCAATAGCGTCCATCAGGGGATGAAAATCACAATAATGCTTGAAACCACGACAACCCATGCTATATTCATGAAGTAACATAAACACAGGAGAGAACCATGAGCAACACTAGAGTATCGACAAGTCCACTGACAAACACCATCTATGCCGGAAAGGTCCTCAAGGACGGAACGTGGGCGACCAACAAACAGGATGTCACCATGGATGCACTTGTCGCAGTGGCACAGCACGTCATCCGCAACAATGAACCAGTCACCATCAATGCGAACGGTGAGCCAGCATACCGGATCACCGTGGAAGAACTGTCAGAATGAGCCACTACGATGACGAGACTCCCCCAAGCAGTCGCTGCGAATGCTGTTCGTGGGAGGGAGACTTCAAGGACTGCGGAAGCACCGGTCACCTGAACGGGGATCTGCCGATCTGCCCGCAATGCGGTGCCGTAGACACAATTGACGACATTGAGGAATAGTAGACTGACCCCTTGACAATTGAATTATGCATGCTATACTTATGATAACCTAGCAAGCAAATCCAAAGGAGAACCGTGATGAACCTCAAGGGCTACACAAGACACAAGGCAAACCCTGTAATCTACCCGAATACCCAGATATTCTGGCAAAAGAGGGTGAGAGACGAAGACGGCAGGACCAAGTACTTCATCCAACTTCCTGAATACGACTTCTCGAAATATCCGGACGTCCCCATCAACACCTCATACGAGATGCATGTGCAATTCAACGGGGAACAGACAGTCAACATCTCGACATCAGTTCACACGCAGGAAGACCTTGAAAAGGCCGAGGAGATGGTCGAGAAGATGTTTGTCAGAATGGAATTCGAACATTACGAATAACCCATTGGGCCAACAAAAGGAACAGGAAAGATGATAGCCTACACTCTCAATCAACATGGGATCTCAGTCATCACCCGTGAATACATCACCCATGGGTCATTGACGGTAAAGGAGTTGTCTCATATTTTTCAGGCAGCTGACAATAACATGAATGCGATCTACAAGACACTGGGGAAGTTCAACGTTGTTCGCAGGGATAATGCACCCAAGCTTTATGACGGTACCTATATCCAGGGTTCCGTCTCTGTCAACGGTCTAACTGAAGAAGAGGTAAATGAGATCACCGCCCATCTGAAAGAACAGGGCATAGGCAAATTCTGTCGCACTATCGCAAGAAAGGCATAACAACCACTGGAAATATTCACATGGATATCGCACAACCCCCATTAACGGTAAGGCCACTGCTCATCGTCATCGGAAAGATCGTGCCAATATGGTCATACGACTGGAAGACCAAGCACCCGCAACTGGAATTTGAATTCAATGCCGCATATAACAACCTGCACTTCGTATTTAATTGCTGCAGAAGCTCCAGCAGGGAAAGTAACAATAATCTGCTCGGATTCGTCAAGAGAATAAATGCCATACCGAAATTCCTCGACTTCCATGATCGCGAGATACTATGGGGCGGACTGCAGGACATGCTCTACAAACTGGGGGAGAGGCTAGACCACGAACTCGAATACAACATCTTCAATGTGAAGGACGCACACATGAAGCAGGAATACGATGAATTCGAAATGTGAAAGAACATTCGAACCCGATAAACGGGACGTGGGAGAAAATGGTGATGAATGAAATAACCATCAAAGTCAACTACATGCCGAAACTACCCAATGACGGGGATATCTGCCTTATCTGGTATGATAATGCCAGGAATTCGCCATATGGATCTATGATCACACAAGTAGCATATTCGTAAAAGCACTTGCACGCGAACTTGTGAAGATCATGATAAATGGATACGTGGAAACAAAAGATCGGAAATGGGCGAAGAAAAGAAAGATAAGATGACTGAAGGATAAAAATGACATCTGATATCTTGAGATCACTGGCAATTGGCATTATCGCTGCAGTCATGAGCACCGTAATTGGTGTGGCTGCATGGTGGATAAGCTAAAGCCGAGAGTTACAACCATCACAGAGATAAACAATGAACGCACTAGAGATCTTGAATGAACTTCACCCCTGCAAAGACAGCAAAGAATGGTCCGAGGAGAACGGGCATCTAACCGCATACGACCTGTGGCGCAAGTGCCCGCGGGGCGAATGGCTGCTCTGGTTGGCGAGTAAGATGGAGGTAGATCGTAAGAAGGTTGTGTTTGCTGCGTGCCAATGTGCACGCACGGCATTGAAATACATACCAGAAGGAGAAGACCGCCCGTTAAGGGCAATCGAAACAGTCGAGATGTGGACGCGCGGAGAGGCAACACACGAAGAATTGTGCAAGACACGTACTGATGCTTATGCTGCTACTAAGGTTGCTCCTGCTGCTACCACCGCTGCGGCAGCCGCTTATGCTGCTAATTCTGTTAATGTTTGTGCTGCCGCTTATGCTGATGCTGATGCTGCCGCTGCCGCTTATGCTGCTGCTGATGCTGCTACTGCTGCCGCTTATGCTGCTGCTGATGCTGCCGCTGCTGCTGCCGCTTATGCTGCTGCTGATGCTGCCGCTGCTGCTGATGCTGCTGATGCTGCTGATGCTGCCGCTTATGCTGTTAATGTTTGTGCTGCCGCTGCCGCTTATGCTGCTGCTGATGCTGCCGCTGCCGCTTATGCTGCCGCTTATGCTGCCGCTTATGCTGCTGCTGATGCTGCCAATGCTGATGCTGGTGCTCATGCCAAAACCGCGGCAAGGAAGCAGAATGCACGGATCGTACGAAAACTGATCCCATGGAAGATGTTCAAAGAAGCTATTAAGGCCTACCAATCGGAAAACAGGATAGATGATCATGGCCAGCAAGGAAATAATTAATAGTGAGCGGGTTGTCGAGATGCAGAATGGATCGTGTGACGTAGCATACAATGGGGAAACTGGAAGCTTTCACACTAAGGAAGGTTCGCACATCCCTAAGGAAGACCGTGATGGGTGTGTTTGCCAAGTATGCAGCCAACGGTATTATGTGGATCTAATTATTGATGATACTATTTGGAACCGGATAAGACCCGAAGGGAAAGCTCCAGGTGCCGGCCTTCTATGTCCAAACTGCATGTGTGATAGATTAGCAACTCTCCGCCCAGGTGACACAAGTGCGTCCATAAAATGTGGTGGCGGAGGTGCATTGCAATCCAATCGCGGAGTTAAAGTTTTCACAGACCCAGATGGACGTTCATACTACTTTGATGAAAACTACAACAAGGTGTATGAGGCAGTCAATATCGAGGAAGAACCGCAGGAAGAACAACCATGCAAGGTGATCGGCCCGGAAGAAGCCAGGGAAATATACAGGGACAACCGTGCAGGAAGACCTCGAAAGACGGTGTGAACTACTGAACCACAACTTGACACAGAACGAACGGTGCTGGACCCTGAAAACGACAAGCACGGTCGTGGCTATTGGGAAGGTCAAGTCACCTTTCATGAACATATCGGAAGCCACCCTCGAAGGGATCATCACACTATATAAAAGGGCGGGATGGAAAATCACCGTGAACAACTCAATATTTTGTAAGTCAAGCAAGTCAATCAAGTTTGATGATCCCATGACAAATGGATACGTGAAAACAAAAGATCAGAAATGAGAGAAGAAAAGAAAGAGTAAAATAACATGAATTGTCATTCACATGAAATCAAGGTGGTTTCCCGTACCGGTAAAAAGGCCTTCGACAGGGATATCCAAGCACTATGGAAAGCAGGCTGGGAACTCCATGGGGAAATCAAGGTGAATACAAACTTCAATCCAGCTTCCACATGGCCACAAGAAGAACCAGTGGTAACCTACACACAGGTGATGGTGCGTACCGTACCTAAAATGTCCGAAACAGATTGAAACTCTCCACCCACGTGCTATATTGGCACACTGGGATACTGGCGGTATCTCAGGGGAAAATAACTAAATAGGAGAGTACCATGTCCAGAATCAAGAAAGCACTGAAACGAGTTGCAGAAGGACGCCACAGGGGAACCGCGCTTGCAAGGGGATCATTCCACGAATGTGAATGTCTCAACAAGTGTGAAGTTGAATGCCCACACGAACCAACCGACTATGCAATCATAAAACTCGATGACGGGGGAAAAATCACCGTTTACGGGTCGGATCATGAAATATCCATAGATGGAGGTGTGAAGAACGGGGATGAAGTCATGCTGCACATCATTGACAATGAGCACGCATACTGGGGACCGGTAATAAGCCAGGGGAAAACAAGCCCGCAATTCAAATCAGCATACGAATACTGCAACACCTTACGAGAAAATTATATCGGCAGGTCAGTGTGGGTGAAAGATCCAGACGGAGGGGAAATACGCATAGGCATCGTGGTAGACGCGAAAGATATTCCCACATTGGGATGATACCAGTGGGGGGCACCCAGTACGAATTAACATGAACAATGGATAAACACGGGAGTATACCATGGGAGTTGACGTAGACGCAGTAGCCGGATGGGGAGTCGAGATCCCTAAAAAACTGATCAAGAAGATTAAAAACCAGGAACATGACAGGCTAGAGGATGTAGATGACCTGATTTATCAAGTGGAAGAGCTTTTCGACCCGCCTGCCAAGGTCGAGGTCCTGCGACACGGCAGTTCCTATTCGGGAGATGAAACCCGGGTAATCGCCAGCAGGCACGAAAACGCCGTAAGGAAAAAACTCGATCAGATAAACGAACTGCTGGGTACCACCTTCACCGAGTCTGATGTAAAATGGATCTGTGAAGTCCACTGGTGGTAGGGATGAAGATCAAACAAGGGAATAACAACAAGGAGTCTTATAAATGATATTTCTCATATCATGGTATCAACCGACAGAAGATATAAGACCATTAACCTGTCCCACAAATAAAGAGGTTCTTGCATGGTATCATAATGGAGATAAGGTAAAATTTCCAGAAGACGGGAAGAGGGGTGATAATAACGCCTTAACCGGACGTAGCAAACGATGAAGCAAACGATAAAGAACTCAGACGAATATGGGGAGTACTTAGTGTTTGAAGGGACACATGAGGTAGGCAAATCTACCATGTGCCCTCCCTTTCCTATGAAGACTATTATGTGTAGCACAGAGTGTGGCACGGCCACGGTAATGGCTATAGGGCTCCCTGGGTAACTATTTGGAGCAAAGAATTATGAGTATTATATTATGAGTATGCTAATGTTGGCTCACACTTACGACGGACCCTCACGGGTCGGCAGTGGTGGGTGGTTGAAGTCTGTAAAATATGATGGAGTCCGAGCTGTCTGGGACGGTGGACGTCGGTTAGGGTCCTTGAATCGGCGAGCGGACGGTGTGGCTACGGGGCTATGGTCCCGCTATGGTGGAGCCATACAGGCGCCCTCGTGGTGGTTGAAGGCTTTGCCCTCAGGAGTATGTCTGGATGGTGAATTGTATTCTGACCGGTACACCTTCCAGCAGTTATCCGGTATGGTTCGACGGAAAACGGGTGGCATAGAATGGCATGGTATATATTTGCTAGTGTTCGATGTCGTACCATTGGGCTGCTTGACGGCTCGGCGAGAATGTGACTGTCCCCGGTCGTTGGATTTTCCTAAGGGAAAGTGGCTAATATCCGGTGCGGACCTAGAGGTTGATGGAACTGAAGGGTCGAACTGGTTCTCACGAGTGGAGTGTTTGGAGCGCAGTAAAGTGGTCAGACCTGTAGAGCATTTGGCTTACGATTTGGATCTTGCAATACCCTCGGGTCAGGAAGGTTGGGTCTTACGTGATCCCTCGTTGGCTTACGAGACGGCTAGGTCTTGGGGACTGCTCAAGGTCAAAGGATCACTAGATGCTACTGCTCGTATAGTAGGCTTGGTCGAAGGGAAGGGGCGCCTGGAAGGTATGGTTGGCGCTCTCACTTGTGAAGGTTCAAAGGGTGAGTTATTTGAGATAGGTACCGGCCTGTCGGATGAGGATCGAGTGGAGGCTCGTGGTTGGGTCGGTTTGGATTGTGACTATACGTACATGGAATTGACGGAAGACGGCATGCCTAGGCATCCGGCTTTTGCCCGTTTGCGAGGAGTAAAATAAATGAATTACTTAAGAGCGAAATAGGCGGCCGAGTCCTATTTAGAGCTGTGCCATTTCCCTATTGAACGCATGAAGGGTGAGGGCATTATCCGAGTAGAAGATCTCATGGATGAAGATGAACAGGCGATGATGTTCGCCGCAATAGAAGAGGATGACAAAGATGAAGACTTACCATAAAATCCAGACCGTATTCAAGCGGGATCCTGCCACTAAGCACAAGACTCTTCTCGAGGGCGAGTACTCCCTGCCCGAGTTCGAGTATCTGAAGGATAACGAGTGGGTGTTCACCGAAAAGGTTGACGGTACGAATATCCGCGTGATATACAGCCCGTTGGAGGCAGGGTTGCCAGTCATTGAATTCAAGGGCAGGGGCGAGTCCTCGCAAATGCCTGCCACTCTGTACAAGGCACTAGAAAAGATCTTTGATCCGCTCCATGGCAAGCTTGGGGAGCTATTCGAGCAGGCGCCAGTGTACCTATACGGCGAGGGATACGGCCCGAAGATCCAGACGGCTGGGAAGCGGTATCGCCAAGATCAGAGTTTCGTCCTGTTTGACGTCAAAGTCGGCGAATGGTGGCTACACCGAAAGTCTGTTGAGGATATAGCTGGAAAGCTTGGAATTGATGTTGTCCCTGTCATCGGCAGAGGAACGCTTTCTGATATGGTGGATTATGCACGCGCAGGAATAGAATCTACATGGGGCGACTTTCAGGCAGAGGGCATTGTTGCGCGGCCGATGACTGAACTGTGCACCAGGGCAGGCGAGCGGATCATAACGAAGATCAAATGCAAGGACTTTAGGAAATGCAAGGACTTTGAGAAATGAGCAAGTTTGTTGAAATCGGTGGCGAGTTAGTGCGGAAGGACGCATGGGCTATAACATAGTGGAACCCGTTACGGAAGCATGGAGGCTAAGGGCAGGTATCATGGCCACCGTATGGGGAGCATGGATAGTTGTCAGTCCCAAGGTTGAGCCTGGTTGTGTCATCTTCTGTGATACAGACAATCCAAACGATCGAAGGTATGCCAAGATAAAGATGAAGTACGATGACCAGTCAAGTTACGGCAAGCCTGCTAAGGCGGTGGTTGATGATAAGCTGGATGAGATCCTATCAATTCTGAAGAATGCGAATTAATCTCCCATAAGAGAAGGAATCTACATCAAGTAGCCCGTATATGGCCTTGTGGCCCAGCACAAATTGTGCTGGGCCATTTTACTATATTGGTGATACCCTTCTAATATTACATATGATAGGCTTGGATATGTCGAGTACCCCATATGCGAGGTTTAGACCGACAGTGTGCAAGTTTTGGACATGTTTAGGTTGTTTGAAGTGGTGGAGATAGTGGAAAGTAGGGGCAAATAGGTGGAGGCTCGTGTAAATGCCCTGGGAGTTATTTGAACGGACTAAGACTGTCGATGAAAAATCTCATATGAAAATAGCACGTTAAGCCTCAGTCAACCTCGTTTTTTTTTGACGTGTGTCAATATGAATGACTCTTGGCGGCCACATAGGGAAACAAATATAGCAAGGAAGTAACGAAAGTCAAGTCGCATTTGGTGAAATAAATGGAAATTTTATTACGGTATCGACAGGTCACCAGATCAAGAGTGTTATATGCGCTTACTTCAAAGAAAATGGTTGGAGTGATTCACCTAAATTGTCAGCTGTTATAGGCATGGACTACCACTTGGAGTTGTAGGGAACGAGGGGTTAGCAGACGCACAGGCTCCGGCATTGGTATAGGGGCCGCTCATTTCAGTTATGATGTAGGCCGCTCCAGGTTGTTCCGTACAGGTATCGAATCCACCGTAAGTCAAGCTGACTTCTGCCAATGCCATACACTTGCACTGATAGCCATCAGCAGGAGGGGCCAATGTGAGACAGATGGCAGGATCGGCCCAAGCAGCTAGCTGAACGCCATACCAAGGACTGCAGACCAGCCCATCACCGCCACTAGGAGCCGACGGGTTAGCAGGAGCTGAACATTCACCGGGACTAGAACAGCTGCCGGCAGATGCATAATAATTGTAGTAGCCGGTCACTGGGTAGCCGTCTTGATGATCAAGCACCCAACTGTCCAATGTATAAGAATCTGGGTCCTCACACCCTACAAGAGTGGGACCAGAAGTTATGCTGCCAGAGGATCCTCCGCAGCTATACTCACCTTCCCATGTGTAAATACATTCAGTGGCGACGGCAGCTCCGCTGGAACTGCTGCTGCTACTAGAGGAACTGCTGCTGCCGCTGGAACTGCTGCTGCTGGAACTGCTAAAGCTCATTGACGTACTGTTACTGCCACTAGTAGAAAGACTCGTGCTTAAAGATTCACTGGTTGACATACTGGAGCTAATTAACGAGGTTGACATGCTGTTGGAGTCAGATGACGAACTACTGCTAGTTCCAACTGGGATGACCGTGGTGATAACATTTGTCGATTTGGTACAAGGACCACACGACGCTCCAATAACATCCATCTCGTATGTTCCAGAAGGATCACAAGGATCCGTATTGGAAGTGGTACCTGCATTGATATGACAATCATACCCGTCTTTGTACAGGTACATTCGCCATGATCCAGATATCCATCTCACTCGGATTTTGAAACCATCACCTACGTCTCCAAGCCACTCGCAACCGCTAGACCATGAAACCAAGTATCCACCACTGTATTCCTTTGATGTTCCATCACAGGTAGTGAATAGTACTGGTTCGCTGAAATAAACTTCATAATCGAAGTCCATCGATGGGCAGCTGTTACAATCTGGTTTAGCAGTAGACGAACTACTTGATATACTGCTTGATGAGCTAGACGTCGAAGACGACGAGATGCTCGAGCTCGAAGAGCTTATGCTAGTCGAAGAGCTCGAAGAGCTAACACTACTCGAACTAGAACTGGAGCTTATACTTGATGATGAGCTAGACGAACTTACACTGCTCGAGCTTGAACTACTTTCCCCTGTTAACCGGGTGATATTGTGAATGTGGGGGGACAGATCTCGGATGGGGCGGGTGCATTGAGTTTTTTAGACCAATAAATTGCCATCTCATTGCCTCATGAACACAATAGAATAATAGACAAAATCAGTTAGAAGAACCACAAACAGCGCTACAAATTATATTTGTAGCATATGGACCATTGTAGATATATTTGGTCCAAACATCTATAGGCCACGGCCCAGGAAGGTATTCACATAATGTTATTGGTGGTGGTGATGATAGTTCTACACAATCGTATGTATAAATTGGATCGCAATTGCCACACTGATCATCATAACAATATTGTTGTGATACACAATACCACTGTGCAGTGGTGCTTGAACTAGATGAACTAGATGAACTAGATGAACTAGAGCTAGAGCTAGAGCTAGAGCTAGAGCTACTTGAAGAGCTAGAGCTACTTGAATAAGAACTGCTACTGGAGCTACTTGAATAAGAACTGCTACTGGAGCTACTTGAATAAGAACTGCTACTGGAACTACTTGAATAAGAACTGCTACTACTGCTGGAGCTACTTGAATAAGAACTGCTACTGGAACTACTAGATGTAGAACTGCTAGAGCTACTACTACTGCTCGAAGGTCCCTCACACGGGCAGGCGTATTCCGGTGAACCTGGTGGGGTGAGGCTGTTGAACCACGAATCGCAATCTTCATCACCAACACAGCTACCGCCGCGCACATAGTACGTCGCGAAGCACCCGCCCCATGGATTAAGGTATAGGGTCCATCCGTCGGGAGGTCGTCCTGTCGGGTCTATGCAACCCTCCAGGCTGAAAGGTATAGACTGGCCGTAGATATAGTCGTGGATGACGGCAGCCTCGATCAGCTCCGTCTCCATGGGATGGCCGATGACGCGCCATAGGAATCTCGGGATCGACGCACCGTCGGTCTCGAAACCGGCGGGAACCTCTATGCGGCGTCCCATGTAGTCGATGGCGACCAACGGCTGTACCAGCCGCCAGTATCCCCGACGGTTGCTGCGCTGGATCATGAGTTCTGACAATATCACCTATCACCTACCATTTAGCTTCGGGACAGTGTTCGGTAGCCAGCCTGATCTTCGCCTCGGTCTTGCACCCGCATTTACTGCAGCGCTTTTGCTCTGGCAGCCAGAGCGGACACGTGGCACAGATCCCCTTTCTCCGTTCATACTCCTCAGCTGCTACCAGAATCGGCTTCTGTTTTACCGCGGCAACCGCTACCCGTTTCACAGCTTCCGCGGCGTTAGCGATCTGTGCAGTGAGCGGGGGCAGACTATGACGACGTCTCTGTTCAGCATGTAGTGTCATGTTCAACATGGATACTACGCGGAGATCGTCAGCAAGTTCTTGATCGGTCAGCTTATCCGGAGGCAGCAGTATCGACAGTGCTTTCACTACCTGCTCAGTATGTTCTGTCATATGCTCTCCGTTACTACCGCGTTAACAAAACGTTGTGATTCTTCACCAAATGGATCGGCATAGCACACCGCTTCCCATGTTCCCAGTGGTGTACTTCCTCCAACCTTTTGAGCACTCGGGTAATCTCCGCCAAAGCTGAGGTAATGGCCATATATAACCCATGTGTCTTCAGGAAAACTGAAAGTATCCAATTGCATCCCTCCATGACTGCTATACAAAAAAGGTAAGAGGAGTAGTGGATTAGGTCCACTACTCCTCTACCCACGACTGGTGAACTTGTTGTAGACGAGTTAGAACTTGAAGAACATCATAAACTATGGCGTTCCTGCAGGAACGACCAGCAGGCGGCGTCACCTTCGAATGGCCCGGAAAGGACCTCATCAATAGCCAAATAATGACAATCACCGGGTCCCAATTGGTACTCGAAGTCTATGCAGCCACCGGCCACTGGTGGGTTCGGCGTACATTCACTTCCCCTCCAGCACCCATCTAATAACACGAGCCTGGACCCAAGATTATTGCAAATATCCCCGGGTCCATACCAGACGTTAAGACAGTAATACAGCTCTCCTGCCGTTGAGCTACTACTACTGCTGCTCGAAGAGCTGCTGCTCGAAAAACTGCTCGAAGAGCTGCTGTTACTACTGCTACTGGAAGAGCTGCTGCTACTGCTACTGGAAGAGCTGCTGACCGATTCACATTCTGCCAAGGTAGGGTATAATCCATCCAGTTCTGCTGCCGTGTGTGTAGGTGGCGAAGA
>Ga0210003_1003598_pt1 | contig 12546 bp, 9 predicted proteins | sample LantaG_FD_182804 | JGI IMG/M metagenome (GOLD analysis project Ga0210003, IMG submission 182804) | Deep subsurface microbial communities from Baltic Sea to uncover new lineages of life (NeLLi) - Landsort_02402 metaG (SPAdes) (version 2) | ecosystem: Environmental > Aquatic > Marine > Oceanic >...
TTCCCTGGGGATAGCATCTCATTTTGACTGCGGGGCTGTCGGCCGGCACGCGAAAATCCAGCCCGGAGAAATCGTTGACCGTGAACTCTGCCGATTTGCTGCCCTGTTCGAGCCCAAGTTCCTCTTGAATCTGCTCCAGACTCTGATATCTCTTGTTCTGTTTCCAGGTGACTCCCCAGTTGAACAACTCGGCGCCGGGGGCTGCGAAGTAAAGATTATCCCTGAGGCTCAGCGCGAGTTTTTCCAGCGACAATCCGTCGGCGTTGCTATTGCCTCCCATAGCGGGCCAGTGGCGATTGTCCGTGACATCGAACCAGCCCCAGGTCTGCGCATCGCGATTGAGGGCGATTACATTGTTGCGAATGATATGGTCATGATTCCATACCGGCACGCTCTTCCTGTCGTCGATTCGGGGCGTCGAACGACTCTGCTCGCGGAAGTTGAAGCCTTCCTTATTACCGACCAGCAGATTTCGCTCGATGAGGCAGTCCGGCGAGCTGGAGATACTTATACCCGCACTGGCGCCCCAGGCACCGGACGTGTCGGCCAGGCCGTTGTTCACGATGACATTGTCATGGGCGTGCAGGCCGTAGGAGATTTCGTAAAAGACGCCGGCGTCCTCGTTGAAGGCGACCAGGCAGTTGCGGACAGTGCAGTCTTCGTTGCCGATATCGAACCATATACCGTTTCCGCGGTTTTCAACGAAGGTGCTGTTTTCGAGCACTACTCCGCGGGCCAGACATATCTTGTTACCGCCCGCCTCCCAGCCGCGATTGAATCCTTTGATATTGTTGTTTCGCACCGTGCATCCGGTCATCAGGAGCCTGTGAGAACGTACGGCCCCAAAACCAAGCTGACCGTTATACTGGAACGCGCAGCGGCGGACCGTGACATCTTCGCCTCCGAATGCGGCGCCGCCGGCATTGGTATATTCGAAGATACAATCCTCGACGGTCAGATGATTGCCTGAGAATTCGACGGCTCCGTGTTGCGCCCGGTTGGCGGCGTATCGAAAGCGAATGCCTTTGACGGTGACATAATTACCCTTGACGGCCAGAATGCTGCCTCGAACGGAAGCTTCAACAATCGCCTTTTTGCTGATTTCCTGATTATTGTAATTCCAGACGTATAGGCGTTTGCCGTCCAGGTCGGCGTAGAAAGTACCTCGTGACAACTTGTCACGTTCGAGGACCTGCCGGAGTGCGTAGCCGTTGATAAAGACCTGCTCGCACCGGCCGATTAAGCGATGGAAGTCGTCGTCGGGATGCGTGTGGTTCTGGTTGAATGTAATGAATTGGTGCGGCCAGGGCGTGCTGTAAATATGGCTGTCGCCCTTCACCCGGGTCCATTCAGTGATGCGGTCGGCGCCGGTCATAATCACGCCGGCCCCGGCGGCAGTCTGAAACGTGATCGGATTGTCCGGCCGCCCGCTCTTTTCGATTACGACAGCCTCGCGGTAGATGCCGCCGTGAATAATCACCGTATCGCCCGGCTCGGCGAGCGCCGCGGCCCGGCCTATTGTTCGCAGTTGTTCCTGCTGCTCGATGCCGGCCAGCGTTTCTCCGGAGACATGCCACGTTTTACCTTCCGCCGCGGCACAGAAAGAAAATCCCAGCATTAAAACAAGCCCAATCCGTATCCCCTGGAAATGTCGATTCTTCATATCGCCTTACCTCGTCATTTTTCGACGAGAAGTTGTTTGCCGCACGCCGTATTGCTGCGAATATATAGACCGAAGGCCGTAGGGTGTGCATCGCACACCATTTATTGGCGATGATGGTGTGCAGTGCACACCCTACATCTCAATGACTTACAGGTCATTCGGCATTACGAAAGGTTCGCGGTAGGAGCACGTAATGTACTTGTTGGCCTTCTCGGCGTCGGCTCCGACAAAGCGTTCGGTCTTGCGGTCGTAGGTAAGGGCCGGCCCGAGGACAAACTTATCCTTGGCCGGATCGATTCCGTTACCGTCCAACTGCTCAAGCATATCGTTTAGCGTATTTACGGCGTCTTCGTGCTTCTTGACGCTCTCGCGGACCTCGTCAAGAGAGGCCTCGGCCCCGGCCCGCCAGGCGACGTTGGCCTGGTGACACACGGCAGTGCCGAAATGCCCGACTTCGATCTCCGCCGCCAGGTCCTGCCTTCGGCCGCTGCGGACGCAATCGATGAAATTCTGGGCGTGATTTTCTCCGGCATCGCCCTTGTATTGCTTGATACGCTTATTGTCGTTGTCGTAAGCCCAGCCGCCGCCGCGTGAAATGCGAATCGAGCCGTTCTCGCACTGGATCCAGTTTCCGCCGCGAGAGGACAGATAAACCGCCCCGCTCTTGCCACCCTTTCGTTTGGGGTCGGGCAGATTGCGAATATCGACAACAACCGGCAGGCCGTCATAATCGAAAAGCGCGAAGTGCATGTTGGGCGTCTGGCCGTTATCGTCCCAGGCGAAGCGATTGCCCGCTGCAATAACCTTGGTCGGCACATCACCCCAGCCGAGTATATGACGGAAATCGTCAATGTAATGAATTCCCCAGTTGGCCATCTCGCCATCGCCCCAGTTCCACTGCCAATGCCAGTCGTAATGGAACTGCTTTCGCATCACGGGTGTCATCGGAGCGGGTCCGGCCCAGAGATTATAATCGATATTGCTCGGAACGGGCTGAGGCGTCGTTACTTTTCCGATTGTTTCTCTGGATCCGAGCTTTGAGCAGTGTACCCAGAGAACCTTGCCGTACTTGCCCGCCTTGATATCGGCAGCGGCTTCGATTACCGACTGACACGAGCGATGCTGCATGCCGGCCTGGACGATACGTTTGTATTTTCGTGCCGCGTTGACCATCTTGCGGCCTTCCGCGATCGAGTGGCTGACCGGTTTTTCCACGTATACATGCTTGCCCGCCTGGCAGGCATAAACCGTCATCAGCGAATGCCAGTGATTCGGCGCCGCGATTACCAGGGCATCGATGTCCTTGCGATCCAGCAGCTCCCTGATGTCGGCGTAACCAGTTACGGAAGAACTATAATCATTTTTGAACTTCTTGACCCAGTCGCCAAGGATCTTGCTGTCGGGATCGCAAAGGGCGACAACATTCACGCCTTTCAAACCCTGGAAATGCTTGATATGGGCACCGCCCCGGCTGCGAATGCCTGCAACTGCGATGCGGACTTCATTGTTGGCCCCGCGGGCACTTGGCATAAAGCCGGCCTGCGAAGACAGAGCCAGACAGGATCCCGCCGTGGCCGTTACACTACGTTTCAAAAAATTCCGACGACTGATTCTATTCATAATCTGATCCTTTATTCGAATGTAATGCACAATTACCAGGTTCACACGTTGCGGACTTCTGTCCTATGCTGCGGGCAATAAATCCCGAACGCCCAAGTTCACTATATTAACAAATATATCCGGATAGTCGAGCCTTTTTTCATATTGCATATAAAGAAGATTTGTTCGTCGAATGGCAGTTTTTGCCGTATTGGGTGAAATTGTGCGGCCCCCGCGATATAAAGATTCCGGCAACTCCCGAAATCAAGCTGTAAAAAACGATATAAAAAAGCCCCTGCTCTGCACTGAAGGAGAAAACTCCCAGTACGAGCAGGGGCTCAAAAAGGCCTGTAAATATTGAACTCACCGCCTTTTCAAAATCGCATTGATAACACGATATGTGTTACAACGTTTTTCGCCTGCGAAGCCAACTTACAACACCGACGCCGATACTGCCTAACAGAATAGCACCTGGCGCGGGAACCGCAGCAATACCGAACTCGCCTATGGCAAAGCCGCCTTCACCGTCCAAGTCAACCTGGATCGATGAGATCAGGCTTCCGCCGGTCCCGTAGAAGCCATAACCTGAAGCACCAGCATTACCGTCCACAATCTGGGATAGAATAGTGCCATCCTGGGCAGTTGCCGTGATTGTGTAAGTCTCGCGGATAAAATTCGGCTCAGCATAAAGATAGAACGCTCCTGTCCCGACCGGCATTGCCAGGTTTATCGAGCTTGCTTGAGGCCCAAAATAAACATCGCCTGTATAGCCATGGCTCCAGGTTGCCCAGCCTCCCCCGACAGTCCGATGGTCCAGAGGAATACTGAAGCCAACACCGCCGCCAAGTGGGGACGGAACCGATGAAACAAGTGAGAAAGTCGGTCGTATGTCAGGTGCAAAAGGCGTCATCGTGAACGGGCCCAACCCCCCGGGCGGAGCAGCTGTTCCAAGGGCTACCCCGGTAATGGCGGCTTGCGCGCCGCCGACGGTCAGAATCAGCACCGCCAAGGAACAAATCAGAATTCTTTTTTTCATCATAATCCTCCTCCTCATTAACGTAGTTGTATCCGTACAAACAATCTGTTTCGACATAAGTCAGGTCAACCTTCTATTCGAAGGGCCTTGCGCAGTGACCCTCCGTGTTGTACATAGGTAATGTTACCAAACAGGCAAGATTGGACGGATCCCAGACACATGTGGTTAAGAAAGATGTGGGCGAAAAACAACCATTCCGCCTGACACCACCCTCATCCATTTTTTGTCGTATTACCTAACTTCCAACTGATGTCCCATACCTGACTACACATCAGGCTTTGCCCAGGAACTATGGATACGTAATACATCGTGAAGCTGAAAATTCACGAACAACTGCCAACCTTACCTACCTATTTATACCAAACCACCCATACCTAAGTCAAGAAAAATTTCCCGAAATGCGTTTTTTTTCAGCTAATGTCACAAGGGGGTTCGGAAATAATGATTTGGGAGCATTCTATACTGTTGTAAATCGCGATATCCGAAAATAGCAATCTTATCATTCAAAATAAAATCGTCCATTCTAATAGCTCAGAGCACCTTCCGGCACAAAATCTTGCGTGTCGTGAATCCATGAACTCCGTATTTCACCAGCAAATAATCACCATCCGTGCCCCACTCGCTAAGGCTCGGACTTGACTGTAGCAAAACCGAACACTCCTCCGGCAATACTTCCCTCGTGGCCGGCAAAGCGGACAATTATCGATGTTTTATCCCTGGTCAGTTCGCCCGGAATGTCATACTCGACATCGAAGAACTCGCCGGGCCGGTTGTCATTAAGTTTCTGCGTGGCGATTTGCCGGCCATCTACGAAGATTTCGAAGGAACGCCCGCCGTCACTGCCCCAGTAGGTGCACCATAGTTTCACGGGTATTTCGGGCAGAATCTTCACGCGTTACTCGAACCAGCCCCCCGGCCCGGCATCCCGCCAGTTCCGCCCGTTGTGATTATCCGAGCGGGTTGTCTGGCCCTTCATCTGGTGTGACTGCTCGGAATCCGAAACGCCGATATCGACCGAGTCAATTTTGCGCTTATTGAGGGCGGCTTTTCGTGCAGCTTCCCGTGCCTTTGCCTGCTGTCTGGCTTTACGCTCAATCTCGAGTTGTCTAAAGCCGGCCTGGTCTGTCAACCGCAAGTAGACAGCATATTTCTGGTTCCACAGGCGATGGTATGGCACCAGCGTTACGTCATTGGGGCGTCCGACCCCATCCGTGCGGAACGTCAGGGGCCTGCCTTCCACCGGCTTGATCCATGAGGCCGGATCTCGCCGGGCCGAAACCATCACCGGAGCCTCAGCCAGGCGCTCTTCGGGAAATTTGAACCAGTTATTCAAAGTGTAGATCATCTCCCGCGGGACATCGACCTGATCCAACCGGCCGGCCAATACCATCGGCCCGTACATGACCGCTGCAAGATTCGCATCGTCGGGCATGGGGCACAGTCGCAAACTCATGGGCATAGTCATCTCGATCCGGTCGCCATCTTTCCAGGTACGCCGGACCGACAGGAATGAGGCTGGCTGTGCTGTAACCGGCTGCGGCTGGCCATTGATCTTGAGCGTAACACCACTAACGGCCCAGTACGGCACACGAAGGCGCAGATCGAATGCTCTCGGCCGAGACGTCTTAACTGTAAGCGTGGTAGTCTCGCCCTCGGGAAAATCTGTCTCCTGACAAATGGTGAGGCCCTGCTGTTTCCAGTTCAGCTCACTGGCGATGAACAGGTTGACCCAAAGCGTATCGCGATTATGAAAATAGATAGAGTCGCCATACTTGGCGTGGTTCTCCATTCCGCTTCCGGTGCAGCACCAGAACGAATCCCGCGGCGTGTTGAAATATTTCCAGCAGCCGGGGCCCATCGTAACGAAGTATGTCATCATTCCCGTCTGCGGGTCCTGGGTCGCCAGAATCGAATTGATAAGGTTCCGCTCGTAGTAATCGAAATACTCGGCGCGGGGCTGCCAGGCGAACAGGTGACGCGTCAGCTTGAGCATATTGTATGTGCAGCAGTTTTCCTGGGTTTTGCCTCCGAGCTGGTCGGCAAGTTTATACGGCGGGCTTTTCCAATGCTCGTCTACAGAGGTGCCGCCGGTGCAGTAGGTCCGCCCGTGAACGACGCAGTTCCAGAAGAACTCGGCGATATGCCGGTCGTCAGGCTCGCCGGTCAGTTCATACTGCCGGGCTGTACCGATAATGTTCGGAATGAACGAGTTGACATGCTCACCGGTCAGCTCATCCCGATGCAGAATCAACGGGTTGTTATACGCATCGGAGTTGAACCTCCCGGCCAGTTTGAGCCATTGCCTGCCGCCGGTAAGGCCATAAAGGTTCGCGAGCGTCTCATTCATGCCGCCCTGCTCGGTATGGTCGAGCATATCCTGCATCGCGCTGCGGTCGAGCGGTTCGAGACGCCCCTTGGCCCACGAGGCCATTCCGCCGGCCACTTCCAATGCCTGGTCGTTATCGCAGTAGACAGACATATCAATCAGGCCGGCGAAGATCTTGTGCAGCGTATACCACGGAGCCCACACAGGCTTCAGGGCGATTACCCGGTCGATCTGTTCTTCCGGATAGGCGCTGAGATAACCTGTGCCGATTGCCTTCTGGCATTTGGCTAATTCAGCCACGATTGCATCGGCTTTAGCCTTAAGTTTTTCATCAGAAGTCCCGGCATACATCAGGGCGCATGCCGAGAGGTAGTGGCCCATCGTATGTCCTCGCAACTCGGTCTTCTCCCAGCCGCCCATTGGCTCGCCGGGCGTCTGAAATCCTGCGGTTTTGCGGAAATACCACAGCAGCCGATCCGATTCCAGCTCGTGCAGGTATTTCTGTGTACGGAGCATCGCGTCCCGGAACGGCCCGTCCAGGAGATGCACATCTCGCAGATCGAACGGCACGGCCTGCAGCTCGACCGCCTCTCGCCCGCTCGGCCATACCGCGGCATCGACAAACACGCAACAGAGACACAATAAAAGAGTTGCTGAGGCAAGACATATTTTGCATTTGCTCGACATGATATTTTTCTCCACTAAAAAATACACAATCACCGGCTTTATGGCGAATGACAGTGAAAGCAAAAGCGGCACAGTCAATGCAGGATGCTTCTATATCGCTTCAATAGGGACTTAAGCTCTGCTCTTGCCGCCTGAGACATTGACGACGGTGCCGTGGATGTAGCCGGCGCGGGCCGAAGCCAGGAAACATACGGTGTTGGCCACCTCGCTGAGCTTGCCGCTTCTTCCCAACGGTATGGAAACCTGTTCGTATTTTTCGCGGAACTGTTCAATGGTGATTCCTCGCGTGTAGGCGACGGCACGTTCATATTCGTCGGAGCGCAGGGCGGTTGCTTCGACAATCCCCGGGGCCATCCCGACAACGCGGATGTTGTGCCTGCCGAGTTCCTTCGCCCACGAGCGTGTCAGAGAATAGATCGCCGCCTTGGTCGCGGCATAAACACTCTGGCCTTCAGAACCTTCCAGGCCGGATTCGGAAGTCATATTGATGACAACGCCCCCCCTGCCCGATTTAATCATCACCCGCGTGACGGCCTGGGCACATAAATAGTATCCTTTCTGGTTTATGGATACCATCTTGTCCCAAATCTGCTCGGTCAGCTCCTCTTTTCCGGCAGGGTCAACGAGCAGCCGCGGAATAAGAATGCCGGCATTATTTACGAGTATGTCAACCTTACCGAAAGCATCGAGAGCCGCCGCGACCATGGCATCGACACTTGCCTTGTTAGTCACATCTGTTTTTGCAGCGATATGCTCGCCGCCGAACCGCTCTTTCAACTCGACAGCAAGTTTCCTGGCGCCTTGCTCGTCTATATCGGCGATGACAATATTTGCCCCGACCTCGGCTAATCCATAACTAACAGCCCTGCCGATGCCGCAGGCTCCTCCTGTAACGATTGCGACTTTTCCTTCCAAACCAAGCCAGCTCATTTGGTCCTATCTCCAAAACAATTCTGATGCGAGCATAAATTTACATACTAATCATGGCTTTGATAACGCCATCGTGATAGCCGGCGACCAAATCGAAGGCCTTTTGTGTTTCTTCGAACGGGAAATGGTGCGTTACCATGAAGTCAACGTCGACCTGCCCGGAAGCGATCAAATCAACGGACTTCTGCGTGAATTCATTTTGCCTTCTTATGTTTACAATTGTGATCTCTTTTCTTCGCATCAGATCGATGGCTAAAGAGACCCTGTCAAAACGCGGGATGCCGGTTAGAACCAAAGTTCCGCCGGGCCTGAGCATATCCATGCACTGATCGACCGTATCCTGCTGGCCGGCACATTCGAATGCGAAATCCAAACCATCAGGCTGCTGATCGAGTATTTCATTGACAATATCCTGCTTGTCCGGATTTCCGACCCAGGTCGCGCCGGCCTTTTTCGCCGTATCGATACGTTCAGAAATTTTTTCTGTCATATAGCAGGTATTTATATCTTTTGCCTTCGCACTGACGAAGGTGCATAAACCGATAGGGCCGGCACCAAGGATCGCAATGTTCGCATTTTTCGATACCTTTGCCCGATCTACCGAATAGGCGCCAATCGACAATGGTTCACATAAGGCGGCTTGTTCGAAAGTAAGGGCTCCTTTGGTCGGATAGCAGCATTCCTGCGACATAACAATATACTCGCAGAGACAGCCGCCGCCCTGGCCGGGCGTACCGAGAAAACGCAGGTTGTAACACGTATTCTCCCTGCCTATATTGCATTGAAAACAATTATGGCAGTAAACCGCAGGATCAACAACTACAGCTTCGCCGACTTTAACGCCGGTAACCGATTTGCCGACAGCCGCGACCGTCGCAGCACATTCGTGGCCCACAATGAAAGGATATTCGACAATTTGCGAGCCGATTTTGCCGGTCTCGTAATAGTGCACATCGGAGCCGCAAACACCCACCATCTCGATTTTCAGCAGAACATCCGTGTCTTTTTCCAACTTCGGCTCAGGCACGTCCCTGAGCTCCATTTGATTCAAACCCGTAAGCACAACAGCCTTCATAAAATCTCTCCAGAAAAATTTACGCCGGCGTCATAGATTCGTAAGGCACAATGCACATCGCGCAACGCCGGAATATTGTGCCCTTATACCAAAATCCCGCATTTTATGCCACCATTACTTGGTAGGAATAAGCTTAATCTCGTAGAGTTTCGGATAAAATTTGCCGGTCACGAATAATCTGCGATTGGCAGGGTCATATGCAATCCCGTTAAAAACATCGACCGGCTCGCTATGGTCCTCCTGGGGCAGGATACCCTCGACGTCGATCCAGCCGATTACCTCGCCCGTCTCAGGCTCAATTTTGACGATACGTTCGGTCGGCCAGACGTTGGCATAGATTTGCCCGTCGATATACTCAAGCTCGTTAAGCCCCCAGACAGGAGAATCCTGATCGAGGACCATGACTTTACGATTTTGCACAAACGTTTCGGGGTCCAGGAAATACAGCATTGGAGTCCCGTCGCTCATGATGAGATTCTTGCCGTCATGTGTAAGGCCCCAGCCTTCGGTCGGATAGCTGAACTCGCGAAGCAGTTCGAAAGTCTCTTTATTGTAAACAAATCCGACATGTGACAGATACGTCAACTGAATTATACGGTTGCCATAAATAGTAATCCCCTCGCCGAAGAACTCATCCGGCAATTTGTGGGTTTGCAGGACATTGCCGGTCTCCAATTCGACTTTGCGAAGTTCCGAACTGCCATTAAGCCCCGTCCCTTCGTATAAAAAACCGTTTTCGAAAACCAGGCCCTGCGTGAAGGCCTTTGGATCGTGAGGGTAGGTATTGACGAGTTTGTAAGTCCAGGCCGCAGGAGAATAGGACTTCCTGGAAAAAAGGAAGAACAAAACAAACGCCGCCGCTAACAGCACTATGAATCCCGAAATGAATAGCCTTAAGGATCGTTTCACAAACACTTCCTTAGAAATTTATTAAGCTAAACATTAAACCTGAAATTGATAATGTCGCCGTCCTGAACGACGTACTCTTTGCCTTCGAGCCGGATCTTGCCGGCAGCCTTTAGAGCTTTTTCATCGCCAAGCTCCCGCAGCGCATCATAACCGAACGTTTCGGCCCGAATGAAACCCCGCTTAATATCGGTATGGACCTTTCCCGCCGCATCGAGTGCCACTGTACCTTTCCTAATAGGCCAGGCACGCAGCTCATCGGAGCCAATAGTCAGAAAGCTGATCAAACCCAGCGCCGAATAGCAGCTTTGGACGAACTTGCTCGCCGCGGATTCGGCGATTCCCAGGTCCGCCATGAACTCGGTCCTGCTTTCGGCGTCCAATTGCGAGAGTTCGTGCTCCAGTTTGGCGCAAATTCTAATGACGGGAATAGAATCACCAAGCCGATCGGTAAAATCGAACTTCTTATCCAACTGATCCTCGCTGACATTAATCGCAACTACGATCGGCCTGAGTGTCAAAAATCCGAGAGATTTAATCATTTCGCGTTCGGTCTCTGTTTCGATCGCCGAGCTGATCGGTTTTTCCGATTCGATTGCTTCGGCCAGTTTCTTTTGCAAAGCCAGCTCCGCTTTGTCCTGAGCCTGTGATTTGGTCGGCTTGTGGACCTGCTTTTCAAGTTTGTCTATGCGCGTGGTCACAAGCTCCAAATCGGCGAGCAGTAATTCGGTCTGTAATTCAGCCAAATCTCTCGCCGGATCTACCTTCGCCCGATAAGGCGGCACGGCCGGATCATCAAACGCCCGAACAACCAGTACGAGCAGTTCAACCGTTCTTATCTGATTAATTATTCGTCTGGCCGCAACCCTACCATGATCATCGGTAAAGTTAAAGCCCGGCAGGTCCAGGCAGTCGATTGTAGCGTGAACCGTTTTCTTGGGCTTGCAGTAGTCGGCCAGCCAGTCGAACCTGTCATCCGGAACCGGTATGACAGCTTCTTCGATCGATGCCGATCCGAGCGCAGGAATCGCCTTGCCGCTCAGGCTCGCTAAAATCGTACTCTTACCCGACTGAAGCAGGCCAATCAGTGCTACTTTCATATTAATGCACTCTCCTGTTTATACACACTATTTCCATAACAGTCATACGCAACGACGGCGGGAAAGTCAACCACCTGAAGCTTTCTGACTGCTTCGGTCCCCAGGTCTTCGTAGGCGATAACTTCCGAAGCAACGATGTGCTTGCTCAGCAGCGCCCCTGCGCCGCCGAGAGTCGCAAGATGGACCGCGTTATATGTTTTCAGAACCTCTCGGACCTTTTCGCCCCGATATCCTTTTCCAATCATTGCCTTAAGGCCGTTGGCAATCAGCGTCGGGCTGAATGGGTCCATTCTCGATGAGGTAGTAGGCCCGGCGGCCCCAATTACCCTGCCCGGCGCGGCAGGTGTCGGGCCGACGAAATAAATAATCGCCCCGGCAAGCTCGAACGGCAGCTCCCGCCCCGCTTCTATCGCCTCGCACAGCCTCTTATGAGCCATGTCCCGGGCGGTATAAACAACGCCGGAGATAAGAACCTCATCGCCCGCTTTCAACGATCGCACATCCGCATCCGCCAATGGGGCCTGCAATTTCCTTATTTCGCTCATATCTTCCTACGAACTATGAACACTCAACTACGAACTACGCGACTTTACAGTATACCACCGATTTTACGATTTGAAAAGATTCAAAAATCAGTCCAACTCAAACCGGCCGATTTTGAGGGAGACCTGCTCGTGTGGACAAGGGTTTGGTATGCAAAATATCGAATAAATGATTGACACACTACCCCTGCTCGGATTGTAATAAATGAGCCCACGGCGGTGTGCTGCTGCTTTGGTGTAAGCACGCTAAGGGCTTGTCAGCGAAAAGCTAATAGGAGGTTACTATGAAAAAGCCGAATTTATCAATAGCCTTGATGATATTAAGTGTGACTCTGATTAACTCAGGCTTGGTTTTCGCACAGAATTGGCCCGGCTGGCGTGGCGACGGCCGGGGCATCTCACCCGGGAAGAACCTGCCACTGAAATGGAGTGAGGACGAGGGTGTCAGGTGGAAAACACCCATCCCCGGCACCGGCCACTCATCCCCCATTGTCTGGGGCAACCGCGTTTTCGTAACCACCGCCGTCGCCGAAGACCCTAACGTCGAAACGTTTAAAGGCGGCGTGTATATGGGAGGCAATCGTAACAAGCCCGATGAATCGGAGTACGCCTATCGCGTAATCTGCCTCGATGTCGATCAGGGAAATGTACTGTGGTCGAAGGCCGTCGCGAGGCAAAGCCC
>Ga0210003_1003599_pt1 | contig 12543 bp, 9 predicted proteins | sample LantaG_FD_182804 | JGI IMG/M metagenome (GOLD analysis project Ga0210003, IMG submission 182804) | Deep subsurface microbial communities from Baltic Sea to uncover new lineages of life (NeLLi) - Landsort_02402 metaG (SPAdes) (version 2) | ecosystem: Environmental > Aquatic > Marine > Oceanic >...
TTTTTAACCGCGTAGAGAGAGAGAGAGAGAGAGAGAGAGAGAGAGAGAGAGAGAGAGAGAGAGAGAGAGAGAGAGAGAGAGAGAGAGACTAAAAGAAACGACTTCTTCTTCTTCTTCTTCTTCTTTTGTCAAAAAAAAAACCCAAAAAACTTTTTTCTTTTTAATTTCAAAACTCTTTCCCTTGTTCGTCTTTTTCGCTTTCATCATCGTCGTCGTCGTCGTCGTCATAAAAGCCCTCCTCTTCTTCCTCGTCGTATTCTTCTCCTCCTCCTCCTCCTCCCCAGCTCGACGACGACGCCATCGCGGCAGCCTGCTGCTGCCGGAGAGGCATCGCCGTCGCCCCCCTCTTCCCGAACGCCGCAGCGGCGGCAGAGACCCCCCTCAGCAGCGTCGGCGGCGGCGGCCTCGAAACCAGGCGCCGGCGCGCCGTCGTCGAGGTCGAAGAAGGAGCTTTCTTTTTCCCTTTCCCTCGCGCTCTTTCTTCTTCCTCTTCTTCCTCCTCGCGCAGCAGCAGAGGCAGAGTGAACGGCGCCGTGACCGGGTCTATCGAGTCCACCATCGCCGGCATCGACTCGCGGACGCCGCGCGCGTCGAGCGACGCGAGCCACGTCATCGACAGCTTGTGGTGTTTCGGATCGTAAGAAGCATTCGACGACGACGGGTGCACGGCGGCGTTGAAGGCCGCCTCCGCCTCGGCCTCGGGCGTGTGCAGCTCGAAAGCCGCGCGCTGGCCCACGCGCACCCTCGCGAGCTTATCCACCGGTTTCGGGCCTAACAGAGCTCCCAAGAGAGCGCCGGCGCTGCCTGGACCGCAGCACGCGACGAGCCGCGCCCTCTCGGCCGCGTCGGTCACGGGCTGCGGCAGCGACGGGTCCTCCAAGGGGTCGACGGGGATCCCCCCGAACTTCCTCCACGCGTCGACGAGAGGAGAAAAGAGCTGCGAGACCGGCCCCTGCTTGGGTTTGGGAGGAGGCGCGCCGCCGTTGAGCCTGGCTGCGTGCGCGTCCTCCCTGAACCCACGGGAAGGCGGCAGGGCCTCGACGACGAGCCCACCTCCGGGGGCGGCGGTGAAGATGAGCTTGCTTCCCGGGCGGATGTTTCCCTGCGCGTCGATCCAGGGCTCCCCTTCGGGGATCACGATCAGGTCCTCGTCGATGTCGCCCTCGTCGATGGTGTCGAGGAAGGAGAAGGGGTCGTTGGAAGCTTTTACGTCTTCTTCTTCTTCGCCACTCTTTTTCTTCTTCATCATCTCCTTCTCCTTCTCCTTCTTCTTCTTTTCTTCTTCCTTCTCGTCCTTGGGCAGAGCACCTTCGAACACGCCCCTGTCGACGACGTAGGCCGAGTCGGGAAGCACGGGCCGCGGGAGCGCCGAGCCCATCTCCGAGGTGCCGATTTGGTTGGCTTCTCCGCCGAGGCGGATTCCCAAGCCCAGCGCCATCCGGCGCCAGAACCGGTCCGAGAGCAGCTCCCCCCGGGAGGCTATCGCCGTCCGCGCGGCGTTCCTGCGCCTGCGGACCTCGGCGACCTGAGCCAGGGCGGCCTCGTGGGCCGCGGTGGCCCTGGCGGCGGCGTCGGCGGCGACGGCGAGCTGGAACGCGGCGCCGCGGGCGAGGCGCTCGGCGCGCTTTCCTGCGCGGAGGCACGGCCACGAGGGGCCGAGGTCGTGAGAAGGATATGATTCTCCTCCTTCTTCGTCCTCTTCGTCGTCTTCGTCTTCGTACGCGGCCGCGCCGGCGCCCTCGGAGTAGTCGACAACGTCTGCCGGGCTCGGTAAGGGAGGCAAAGCACCGGAAGCCAGCGCGCGGCGCCTCAGGACCAAGTCGTCTCGGAAGGCCGCCGCCGACGCCGCGGCAGCGTTGGCCGCCGCCGCTTCCCCCAAAGCCCTCGCCAGTGCCGCCGCCGGCAGGGGGCGCGGCACCCACGCCACGACGGTGAGGCCGATTTCGGGCGCGACGCGCATCAGGTCGGCGTAGAAGAGCGGGTCCTGGACCGCCTGTAAAGGGTGAACCGAGGACCAGCGTGTCTCCTTGGTCGGTTTAAGCATTTCGTCGGCCGAGTCGTCATCGCCGCCGTTGTTAAAGCCGTTCTCGTCATGGTCGTCAACGTACTCCCTGCCCAGAAACTTGGCCACCGACCTCGGGCGAGCGTAGACGCCGAATCCCACCAGCGGAGGTTCGGGACGCAGCTGCCGCGGCAGGAACTTCAGGAGAGGATTCCTCGCCTCTGCCGTTCCCTCGAAGAAATCGCGACCGCCTTCGGCCTCTTCGAGCTCCTCGGGCACGCCAAAGATCCCTCGGCCAAACAGGCTCAGCGACAGCCGTCCCGCAAACTCGCGCTCGAGCACCGAGGGGGCCATCGCCGGCTTGACACCGGAAGGGCGGGCCTTGGCGCTGCTCCGGTCCAGCTTGCGGCCCGAAGAGGAAGCGGTGGGCTCGCGCTCGACCGTCGAAGGGGTGGGTTTTTTCGCAAAGACGTCCTGCGGCAGCTCTGCCCTTCCCGCGGCGTCCTCCTCGTCCGAGAGCGACGCCGGCGGCGCCCCGAGCAGTGCCTCCTCCGTCATCCTCGCGGTCTCGTCGGCGGCGCGCTGCGCGTAGGACCGCGTCCTCAGGATCTCGAGCTTGCGCTGCTTGGCGCGCCAGGCCGCGAGGGCGCGCGCGTCGGCCGCGGCGTTCCTGTCGGCCCTCTCCCTCCCGAGAGCGGCAGCGAGCCTCTCGGGTCCCATCGCCACTTTCTCCTCGAGCGAGAGAGAGGAGACGGGACCGGGGCCCGGCGGGGTGCCGGCCTTTTCCCTGCCCAGCAGAGGCGTGGAGTAGCTGAACTCGTTGCGGCCACCGCCGGCGCTGCCTCCGCTGCCGATAAACTCGCTGCCGCTTCCGTTCCTCCGTCCGCGGGAGAAGAGGCGCAGCGGGGCAGAGACAACGGCGCCCGCTGCGCCTCCGACGGCGCCTGCGGCACCCCTGAGGCGGCTGCCGAGGCTCCTGTTGCTGCTGCTGATGCGGTGGCGGCGCTGCTGCTGCTGCCTGCCGTTGGCGCCGCCTTTCTCGGGGGCGAAGATGCCGCCAAAGCCAAAGCTTTCGCCGCCGTCGTCTTCCTCGTCTTCCTCGTCGAAGTCGTCGTCGTCGTCTTCGCCGTCGCCGCCGCGAAGCGTCTTCTTCTTCCTCTTCGTCTTCAGCGCTCGCCCGAGGCCTGGGACGAGCTCGATCCCCTTTTTCAGCTCGCTCATCTCGACGTCGATGAGCTCGGCGCGGAGGTCTCGCTGCAGCTCCTCCTTATCTTCTTCGTCTTCGCCTTCGCCTTCGTCTCCTCCTTCGTCGTCCGCTGCTTTCGCTTTCGCTTCGGCAAGGGAAGCGCCGTGCGACTCGCGGAGCCACCTCCTAGCCGCCTCCCTCGCTGCCTGTCGCGGCAGAGCAGAGCCGTCAGCCCCGAGGTCAGCGGCGCCGGCGGCTTTGCTCCTATTCTCTCGCACCCACCGCCTCTCCGCCTCCTCGCCCTCGGCGAGCCACCGCTCAAAGTCGGCCGCCGTCGCCGGGAGCCCGACGCCGCGCTCTGCCTCCAGAAACCCGGGCAAGCTCGGGAGAACCTTGACCTTGCCCTTGGCCGACGCCGGGATCGCCCCGGCCTCGGCAAGGGCGTCGACGAGGTGCCTCGAGGAAGGGCTCGACGACGGGCGGGACAGGAAAGAAGACTTCCTTACGGCGGCGGCGGCGTCGACCGCGGCCTCGAGCGCGTCAAGTCCCGCGCTCAGCCTCCCAAACAGATCATCATCGTTTTGTTCTCCTGCTTTCTTCTTCTCCTTCGGCTTCTTGTTCACGGGGGCCTGGACGGGAAGGTCGAGCCTGGGCACGCCCTCGACCGGGAGCAGAGCGGGCGGGACCCAGATGCTCGGAGCAGAAGAGGAAGAAGGAGACGAGGAGGTCGAACTGCTGCCGAGCAAGGTCCTGACGTCGGCAGCCGAGAGCGACAACGCCGCCGCCGACGGCTCGAATTCGTCAACAAAGGAGCCGCCCTTGCGCGGCGCTTCTCTCGAGCCCCCTTTTTTCTGCGCCGCCTTCGCCGCCGCCACGGGAGCGACGCCCACGTCCTCTCGGAAGTCGTCGCGGTCGTCGGAGAAGGACAGGTCCTCGTCGTCTTCCCCACTGGAAGGGTCCTTGCGCGGCGGCATTGGAGAAGGAATTTCGATGCGAAGAGGAACGTCGACGACGACGACGACGGCTCCCTGCGATTCCCAGAAGCACGGCGCTCTCTCGCTCTCGATAGAGTGCGAGCGAGAGCAGGCAAGTCTCAGGCGTTCCTCGGGAGCGGCCTTGCTCGCTCGCGCTCGAAAGAAAGAGAGAAAGAGAGAGAGAGAGAGAGGAGCCTCCGCAACAACAGAAAAGAAAGCTAGTAGAGTGAGCAGAAGAAGGCCGACGAGCAAGGGAAAAAAAAGTTCGCTCGAAAAAAATTTCGCTCATCGACTCCCATCACAAACTCCACAAAAAAAACGACTCCTCCCCTTCCGGCAGTTCTTTTCCCCCCCGAAAAGCAACTGCAACAATGCGTGCCAAGGTCCGTTCTTCCGTTTATTTTACGTTTGTCGATCTCGTACCGTGGAGTGCAGGCGCAGGCGCGCGGTGGAAGAGCCGTCCGCGGGGGCAGAGAGGCGATTTCGTGACGGCTCTCTTTTCCAGAGATTGATGAGATCCACCTCGACTTGGATATCTTTTCCTCGCATTCGAGCCTTGTTTCCGACGCTTTCTCTCCTTGATTCAACGATCAAGGGGTGCCTCACAGTCTCCAAACCGCATCGCGATTGAAATCGAGCCGATACAAGGGCAGCAAGGCAGTCGGCGCGGCGCCTCTTTCTGCTCTCCCGTCGTCGCGGAATCAGACGCGGCGGCTGCGATCGCACGATGGAAGTCGTTCTGTTTTCCGTCCGCTCGCTCGCCCTCGTGCTTTCCTTCTCTGCTCGCTCCCGTCCGCGGGACGCCTCTATGGCGAAGGTTTGCTGCCGCGGAGCGAGGCGATTGAGAGAGAAAGGGCCCTTGACGCGCGCCTGCTCGAGTTTTCAGTTGCACTCCTTCGCGCGATCGATGCAAAGGAAAAAAAACTCTCGAAACGCGAAAACTCAAAACCTCTTCTTCTTCTTCCAAAAAAAAACTCCACCTCCACCTCCCACCTCAACCACAGTGGCGCAAGAAGCGCATGAGGCGCCTGAAGCGCAAGCGCCGTCGCCAGCGCTCGAAGTAGACTACTTGTCGGGGGGATCAGCGAAGGGAGAAGCGGCGTGAGCAGAAGAGAGGAAGGAAGGAAGGTTGGAGGCTTAGGGAGGGAGAGGTGGTGGAGGAGGAAAGAGGAGGAGGAGAGGGGAGAGCGCGCGTTTTTTCGCGTCGCTCTCTCTTCCTCTTCTTCTTCTTCTTCTTCTTCTTCCACCACCTCTCCCTCCCTCAGCCTCTTCTTCTTTCCTCCCTTCCCCAACTCTTTTCTGCCGAATTCAAAACGCCCTCTTCGACCTGTCGCCCCTTGTCTGTTTTCTGCTTCGTCAGTTTTTTCTTAAAGTTTTGATTTCGGAAATCCGCCCCTTCCTGTTTTTCCCTGTTTCGAGTTTTTTTGAAAAGGGAGAGAACTTCTTCTTGTAAAACGAGAGAGAGAACTCTCCGTTTCTTCTTCTTCCCTGCGAGCCACACGAAAAAAGTTGAGGAAGGGAGCGCAAGCTTTTTCTTTCTTTCCTTTTTTTGTTTTGTGGTGTAACAGGGAACTCGATGACAAGGGAGAACGGGAAAAAAAAGTTGTTTTTTCTTTAAACGTTTTTCTCTCTTCTCTTTCCGTTTTTCTTTTCTTTCATTCTCCGCCGGGAAAGACCGACCTCACCGCCGCCGCCGCCTTGCGCAGCGGGCTCAGCAGGAACGTCTCGGCGAGGCCGACCGGCGCCTGCGTCTGCGTGAGCTGCTGTCCTGTGCCGACAGCTTGCGTGGGGGCGAGCAGCAGCGGCATCAGCAGCTGCGGCGGCGGCGGCACCGCTTGGGTCGGCGCGAGCGCCGTCGCTTCTCCTCCTCCGACAGCGGCGGCGCTTCTAGGCACCGCCTGCGTCGCCGCGAGAGGGGAACCCAAGAGGCGCGGGCCGGGCGAAGGAATCGGAACAGCAGAAGGAGCCGAAGAAGAGGGCAGGGGCCATCGCGAGACGGAGTCGACAACGGCGAACACGACTTCTTCCTCTTCTTTTCCTTCTCTTCCTTCTTTCCCTCCTCCGCTTCCACCTCCTCCATTTCCTCCTCCGCGGCGCTTCTTGCTGCTCTTCGGAGCCGCCGCTGCCGCCTTCGCCACGCTGGTCTCGATCACCAGCTCGGCCCAGGGCCCTACGCGCCTGCTCGGGTCGGCGCCGGAGACGAGCCCGGCGCAGCGCTCGGCGAGCGAGAAGGGGGTCGAAGAGCCCGAACTCGAAGAAGTCGAAGCTCCTCCGAAAAACGCCGCGGCCTCCCTGCCCGTCAGCGCGGCCTCGACGACGCCCGTCGCGTCCTCGAGCACCAGGTCGAGGTCGAGAGAAGAGCTAGAAGAAGAGGAAGCGTGCGAGGGTTCGGCCTTGACAACGCGGCAGAGCACGCGGGCGCGAACGACGGCGCTCCGCTTCCTTCCGTCTCCTTCGTCTTCGCCGTCGCCGCCACCACCTCCGGCCTCTGCCAGCGCGCGGGACTTGGCGCGCAGGGAAAGCGCCCTGAGCGTCGCCCTGGCCGGGAGCGGGGCCAGCGGCGCGGCCTCCTCTCCGCGGCCGCGCTTCCTCTTATCCTTTTTCTTGTCGTCGACGTCAGCGTTCGTCGTTCCCGGGACGGCCACGAGCAGCGAGCGGTCCCTCGGGGCCCACGAAGCCGTGTCTCCCTCCCTCTCCCTCACCGCGGGGTCCACCCGGAACATGGAAGGCGAAGAGGAGGAAGAAGAAGAGCAGGAGACCGCGGCGCGGGCCCAGTGCGACGACTCCAGATACACCCCGACGGCCTGCTGCCCGACCCCCCCTCCTCCGGCGACGCTCGCCACCGCGAGCTTGTGGATCGTCACCCACTCTCCCACGGCAGGCAGAGGAGGGGCGGGGGCCCCTCGGGGCAGCGCGAAGACGACGGGGAGGAGCGTGCCGACCGGGGGAGGGGAGGAGATGGAGGCCGGGGGCACGCGGCAGCGGCGGCGGCGGCGTCCGCTTTCGTTATCGCTTCCACTTGCTCCGAGGATCGCCGCGCGGACATACTCGGGCAGCTCGGCGACGTCGCGCGCCGGGCCAGATGGGACGACGACAAGGTCGGCGTTGTTGCCCGGGGCGCCCGTCTTGGTGCCCCCGTTGACTGCCGCGGCGGTGGCGGCGTCGACGACCCTGTTCTCTCCTCCGTCACCACCGGCGGCGTTGGCGGCGGCGGCGTTGGCGGCGAGCGCGACCGAGAGGCGCGCGAGCGTGACCTTGGCTTTCGTTTCGGAGGGCAGTGGCGGCGCGTCGCTCCCGTCGAAGACCCAGAGCACCACCGTCGTCGAAGAGCCTCCGCTTCCGCTGTTTTCCCTTTTCTCGACCGCCTCGACGCGCACGGGGCCCAGGTCGCAGGAGCCCGCCTCCCCGAACAGGACGTGGCCCACGTGGCGCACCGCGGAGGTGCGGGGGCCCATCAGCTGCAGAGGGGCCGGGAGAGCAGCAGGAGCTGCTCCTTCTTTCCCTGCAAACGCGCCGAAGACCACCTCCTCTCCGCCCTCCTGCTCCGCCGCGGCCACGGCGGCGGCGAACGCTTCCTCGGCCTCGACCACCTGCCTCGCCATGAACGTCGAAAGCATCCTCAGCGCCTCCAGCATCGCAGGCTCGGCCTGGGGTTCCCAGGAGAAGCTCTGCGACGAGCACTGGTAAGGAGAAGTCGCGTCCTCTCCGAAATCGTTCTCCGAGGGGTCTCGGCCGTCAAACATCAGAAACGAAGCAGGGTGGCCCTGGGAAGGGCCTACTTTCGCGACAAGGTTCCGTCCCATCACGCCGTTCCAGACGAAGTCGCAGACCTGGGCCCGGTGGATGCGGATGATGTCGCACCCCTGGGCCACGACCGCTCCCCCGCCGCCGCGGCGCGGCTGCGGCAGCGCCTCGGGCGACGGCCCGAAAAAGGTGATCGAGGCCGGGCGCCGCAGGACATTGACGTTGTGGACAGTTGTTCGGTCTCCTCCTCCTCCGTTTTCGTTCTGGGAGGTGACGATTTCTGTCGGGGAGGAGCACCAGGTGCCGTCGACGAGGCGCGCCTTGACGAAGTAGTCTTTGTTTTTGGGGAAGAGAGAAAGAGAGAGAGAAAAAAGGTTGAGAGAGGTTTCCGCGTTTCGTGCGCAGCGTCGTCGCTCGTTCGTTTCGCAATTCGTGCTTCGGCTCTTTTCTTTTTCCCTTCTCTCTCTTCCTCTCCACCTCTCTCCAACTCACCGGTGCCCTTCGACTTTATGGGCAGCGAACAGTGCGACAGCAGAGCGTACACGTCCACGAGGTGGTGCCCCGAGCTGTCGCCGTTGGTCCGCGCCGAGCCGAGCGGCAGCGAGACCGTCATGGCCTCCTCCAGGGAGGTGTAGCGCGGGGCCGCCGACGCCGCGACGGGGACGCGGACCGGCGGCTTGGGGCGGGGCGCGAGAAGCGCGACGGCGCCGGCGTCCCCGGGGCGGGAGGACGACATTGTAAAGAGGAAGAGAGCGAGAGAAAGAAGGCGGAGCGGCGAGCTCTCCTTCGAGAGAGAGGCGCAATCGAATGTGAGACGATGACGTCGAAGAAAAAATCACTCCTTCGATTTCTCTCCAAAGCGGGGGAGCTTGCTCTCTCCTCGTCCCTCTCTCCCCCTCCCTTGCACATCCAAAAAAAATATGACCTCCTCCTCGGCCTCAGCCGACGACTACGCCCGCGCCTGCCTCCGCGTCGCGTGCGCGCAGCTCGCCGAGGCCGCGGGCTTCGCCTCGGCGCGGCGGACGGCGCTCGACGTCCTGTCGGATGCGACCGCTCGCTACGCCTCGAGCCTGGGGCGGGCCGCCAAGGCCTACGCCGAGGCCGCGGGGCGTGGAGAAGGGAACGTCTCTGACGTGGTAAGGAGATTGGTCGGAGGAGGAGAGAGAGGGAGGGAGAGAGAGAGAGAGAGAAAGGGACGAGAAAGAAATAAAGCTTCGATCGAAGATCAGCTTGATGATGCTCGACCTCTTTCTCAAACGCCTCAACCCCTTCTACCTCTTCTTCTTTCCCGCCACCCCCACCAAACCAAACCCACAAACCACTCAGCTCATGGCCCTCGAGGACGCGGGCGTCACCACCGAGGACCTCCGCACCTTCATCGCAACGGAAGAGGAGCTCCCGTTCCCGCACTCCGTGCCCAACTTCCCCCTGAAGAGGCAGCCCGGCGTCGGCCTCGTCGACGCTTCCGTTTCGACTCCGACTCCGACTTCGACTTCGAATCCAACCATCTCCGCCGCGCCTCCCGTGGCCTCCGCCGCCCCTTCCTTCGCGGCCCTGGGCGAGAGGCCCCCACCACACGTGCCGGCGCACTTCCCTGCCTTCCCGGACAAGCACACCTTCGTCTCGACGCCGCTGTTCGACGGCGCGGGCGCCGGCGCGTCGGAGAGGGCCGGCGGCGGCCGCGCCGGGGCTGCCGCAGCCGCAGCCGCCGTCGCCGCCGCCGCGCCCACGGCGGGCAACCTGCTCGCCGTGGCAGGTAGGGCCGGAGAGGATGCGCTTGTGGCGCTGAGCAGGAGGGCCGGGGTGCCGGCTGCGGGCTCCGTCGGGGTCGCGGGAGCAATCGCCGCGGCGACGGAGCATGCTGCGGCGGCAAACGCTCCTCCTCCTCCTTCCTCTGCAGCTCCTCCTTCTTCTCTCTTGCTCCCTCTGGCCCCGACGCCTGCGCTGGTTTCCGATGACGGCGGGCTCGACGCGGGGGCGGCGGCGGCGGCGGCCGCCGGCGCGCCTCCGCCGGCCGCGCCGCACGCGGCCGCGCCCCTGCCGGCGCCGCCGAGGCCGAGGGACCGGAGGGCAGCGGCCGTCGCCGACGCGGCCACAGCGAGGGCGGAGACGATCCTGGCGGCGGGATCGGACGCGATGGGGCTGGAGGACAGGGGGGACTAGAAGCTTTGTGTTCTTTGTCGCGGCGGGGCGGGTTTTCTTTCAAGTTTTCTTTTGAAACACACAGAAAAACGAAACGAATGTAAAAAAAACAACATAAAAATCAACACTTCTTCAAACTCATTTGCTGCCCTTCTTCACCACTCGAGGGGACACCAGGCTCCTCCTGAGGTCCTGCGAGATCTGCGGTGGGACCGGGGAGACGGCCCCCGCGTCCGCGGCGTCGCAGAGGGAGCGCAGCGCTTCCGCGGAGGGAAGAAGGGAAGGAGGAGAAGGAGAAGGAGAAGAAGGAGAAGGTTCGGCCTCTTCGGCCGAAGGAGGCGGAAGCTCCGCGCAGCCGACTGCCAGCTTCCCCGTCCCTTCGTCCGCGCCCGCGGCCCAGATCAGCCGCCTCCGCGCGTCCAGGGCCAGCGAGGTCGGGCGCGCGACCCCGGGGACGGAGACGCGGGCGGCGACGCGTACGGAAAACTGAGGAGGAGGAGGAGAAGCAGGAGGAGGCGAGGTTCCGACGCTCTTCTTGTCGACGACTTCGATGACCAAGAGCTCGGACTCACCCTCCACCGCCGCCACGAGCGTTTTCTTTCTGTCCCCGGCGAGGCACACGACGGCCGGAGGCGGAGCGAGGCTGGAAGGGAGGTCGATCCCGGCAAAGTCGTCTTCGTCGTCGCCCTCGTCCTCTACTTCTTCTTCTTCATTGCCGTTTGCCGCCGCCCCTCCCTCTCCTCCTGCTCCGCCTTCGCTCCCTTCGTCCTTCTTCGCCTTCTTCTCACCCCCCCCAAACGGCAGCGCCGCCGTCACCTTGGCCTTGGCGGCCCGCCGCGCAGCAACCACCTCCGCCACCTTCCTGCAGGCTTCGCCACGCCTCCTCGCGGCTTCGGAGGCTTCCGACGAGCACGGCAGCGCCGCCAAGGGCAACCCACCCCTCGAGTCCGAGAAGCAGCCCCAGAGCCGCACGCAGCCGTCCCCCGAGGAGGAGGCGACGAGGTAAGGTCGAGATGGGGCGGGCTCCTCTTCTTCCTCCTCGCCGAGGAACTGGACCCCCGTGCAGAACGCGGAGTGGCCGAGGCAGAAGGCCAGCGCCTCTGGCGCGCCGCCCCGAGCAGTCAGGCCCGATCCGGCGTCGGGCAGCCTCGTGACCCTCACCTTCCCGTCGCGGTCGCAGGAGGCCAAGGCCGCGGCGTCGCCCGAGAGGGAGAGGGCGGTGACTACCGTGCAGAAGTGGCCGAAGAGCGGGAGGGGAGGGGGCGTCGCAGCAGCGGCGGCAGCAGCAGCAGCAGCAGCAGCAGCAGCGGGCTCTTCGACGGTAGCGGCGGGAGCAGCAGCGGCAGCGTCGTCGCCGTCCTTCTTTTTCTCTTGGCCGCGGCCCCTGTCCGGGGCGAGCTTCTTCGCGACGAAGATCTCGGGCGCGCCCCTCCAGAGGGGCCTAACCGGCCTCCTGGCCGCCTCCAGGGCCTCGGCGGCGGTCGCGGGCCCGACGACCACGTCCCCGAACTTGTCGGCGGCGATGGCGTGCGGCGAACGAGGGCCAGCAAAGCAGGCGGCCGAGACTTTCTTCGCGGCGGCCCAGCGAGCGACGAGCGGCCAGATTTGTTGCTCGTTTTCTTTCTTTTCGCTCTTTTCGAACACTTTCACGACCTTGTCGTCCCCTCCCGAAAGGACGCGCGTGGAGGTGGCGTCGAACGCCAGGGCGCGGATGGGCGCCGAGTGGGTGGAGGCTTCGGGGGAGGAGACGGTCCCGGTGCTGAAGAGAGGTTTTTTTAAAGAGGTCGAGGTTGAGTTTTTTTTTTTTTCCCCCTGTCGGCTAGCGCTCGATTGCCATCTCGTTCTCTTTCTCTCCTTCTCTCTTTCTCTCTCTCTCTCCTACTCCACCACCAACACTAAAAACTCACGCCACGTCCAGCAGCAAGACCTTCCCTCCGTATGCTGCCGCGACCGTGCTCCCGTCGGGGCTGAGCGCGAGCACGGGTCGTGGCGGGTCGGGCGTTTCTTCGAAAGGATTCGGCGTTGCAGCGGCGGCAGCGGAGTCTGCATTGTTATCGCCTGCTGCTCCAGCGCCTCCTCCTCGTCGCTTGCGTCCCATTATGATGCTCAAGGGTAGAGTTTAAAAGATAGCGTGGGTCTGACTTTTTGGAGTAGGTGGTCAGAAGAGCCTGCGCCGAGAGAGAGAGAGAGAAGAGAGGTGTACTAGAGAAACAGGAGAGAGAAAGCCGTCGAGTTTTTTTTTTCCCTTTTCGATTTTTTCTCTTTTGATTTTTTGACATTCACTCCCGGTTTTTCATTTTTTCTTCATCTTCTCTTTTCTCTCTTCTCTCTTCTCGCTTCTCTCTCGCTCTCTCTCGCTTGCGAGACCCTCTGCCGCTCCAGCGACACGCGCCTGTGAAGCGCCCACCCGTCTCCAGAAGAGGTTGACGAGCTCTCCGAGCGAACGACGACAAAGAGAACACCGAAAGAAGAAGAAGACAGCGAAAAAAAAAACG
>Ga0210003_1003600_pt1 | contig 12533 bp, 10 predicted proteins | sample LantaG_FD_182804 | JGI IMG/M metagenome (GOLD analysis project Ga0210003, IMG submission 182804) | Deep subsurface microbial communities from Baltic Sea to uncover new lineages of life (NeLLi) - Landsort_02402 metaG (SPAdes) (version 2) | ecosystem: Environmental > Aquatic > Marine > Oceanic >...
TCTCGTCGACCGCGGCCCGTTCTCATCGCTGTGCTGGGGCGAGCGCATGGCCTTCGACAATCCCGAGAGCCTGACGCTGCTCGGGGCGCTGTCCGCCTGGACGGACCGGGTGCAGCTGGTGACGACGGTGCTCATCCCGCAGCTGCACGACCCGGTGATGCTGGCTAAGGCTTTGGCCACCGGCGACATGCTCAGCGGTGGCAGGCTCACCGTCGGTTTCGGTGTGGGGGGCCGCCACGAGGACTACCGCGCAGCCGGCGCGGACCCAGCGACCCAGACGATGCGCGAGATGGCCGACCGCGTGGCGGTGATGAAGCGCGTCTGGTCCGGTGAAAAGGTGACTGACTCGACGCTGCCCGTCGGTCCGCCGCCGCTGCAGGCCGGTGGTCCGAAGCTGCTGGTTGGCACGACGGGACCGAAGACGACGCGTCATGCGGCCGGCTGGGCCGACGGCCTCGCGGGCATCACCCTCGACCTGGATGTCGACAAGCAGAATGAACTGTTTGACGTGGCGCGCGACGCGTGGCGGCAGGCGGGCAAGGCGGCACCGCACCTGGCGACATCGTTCTGGTTCGCGATCGGCGATGGAGACAATCCACGCGCGCAGATCCATCAGCACCTGCTGCGCTATATGAACTGGATACCGTCCGAAATTGTCGATGCGATGGCGCCGACCACCGGCTGGGCAGGCACCGCCCATGAGCTGCGCGCTGTGCTGCAGCGGTTCGCGGACATCGGCACCGACGAGATATATCTGATCCCGACGAGCTCGGACATCGACCAGGTGCGTCGAGTCGCCGAAGTCGTAGAGGAGCTGGATTCGCGATATGATTAACAGCTGGAGCGTTCGCGCTCAACGTGTTTGGGAGTCGGTAAGCAAACAGCCGCCGCCTCCGCTGGCCGATCTTGACGCCTATCCCGTGGGTGCGGTCGCGCAGATGCTCCGCGAGATCGGCATCGCGCTCCTGGAGGGTCAGATGCCCAGCGGATCGGTGGAAGCACAGCTGGGGCACATCGCGCAGCGTTACACCGCCGAGCCTGTTTTGGTGGTCGCGCTGCCGACGGTCCTGATCATCCAGGTGGGTAGGGCCGTGCATGAGGTCGCGGCCTCGACACGCGGGACCACCCAACTCGACCGGGCCGGCAAGGTCGACGAAATCGCCAGGCTCGCCGAGGCCGGGGCCATCACGCCGGCCGACGCCGTTCGAGACATCATCGCGGCGCGTACGGCAAGTCCCCGCTTTGGCCCACTCACCGCCCTGGCCGGCTACGTGCTGACGACGCTGGGGTTCGGCATCGTGATGAATCCCGCGTGGACGGCCCTGTGGGCCTACGTATTCCTCGGCGCGGTGGTCGGCGCAATCGTCGTGGTGGCCGGACGCCTGCCCGCGCTCGCCGCCATCGTCTCCTCGCTTTCTGCGGCCGCGGTGACGATGTTGGCCGTCTGGTTCGTTGCCGATGCGGCTGGCGATGACCTGCTGAGGATCATCGCGCCGGCTTTGATAGCCATACTGCCGGGGCTGTCGCTGACTATCGGTGCGATGGAACTGGCCGGCGGAGCGGTGATGGCGGGATCGAGTCGCCTGGTCTATGGCGTTGTGCAGCTGATGCTGTTGGCCTTCGGTGTGGTGATCGGCCTCGCGATCGCAGGACAGGTGGCACCGCACCAGACGGCAACCAGGATGGGGCCACTTTCGTTCTACGTGGCCATCGTGGTCATCGCTGTGGGGCTCTACCTATACCTCTCGGCGCCCCGCGGATCCCTGCTCTGGCTCATGGCGGCCGTCGCGGTGGCACTGATCGGCCAGAAGGTGGGCGGCCTGTTTCTATCGTCGGCGCACTCAGGCGCACTAGGCGCTCTTCTAGTTGTCCCGTTCGCGATAGTCGCGGCGAAGATGAAGACCGCACCGCCCATGCGCGTCATGCTGCTTGCGGCGTTTTGGTCGCTGGTACCCGGAGCGTTGGGCTTCGAGTCGATCAGCGCTGCGGCAACGACTCGATCACTGGACGCCAACACCCTGGGCAGCACATTCGCCGCGGTCTTCTCTATCGCGCTCGGCACACTGTTCGCCTGGAGCATCTACCAAACTGTGCACTACCGCTCCAAGGCGACGATCTGAAGCTGCGGCGAAACCGGTTCGCGCTGCCCTATGTTGGGGGGCGTGTGCACCCGTGTGTTGTGGAACTCCAATGACCTGGCCGTACTGACCGGACGCAGCATGGACTGGCCCGAATCCACCGAACCGCTGATTGCGGCCTTCCCTCGCGGCCGGAAACGCGATGGCGGGGCGCTGGCCGGGGTCGACGTGGTCGGCGGTAACGCGCTGCGCTGGACCAGCAGATACGCCAGTCTGGTCACCACCGTCTACGGGCTCGGTGGCATCGATGGGTTCAACGAAAAGGGGCTTGCCGCGCACGGGCTGTATCTGAAATCCACCAATTACGGAGTACGCGATCCGGCGAAGCCGGGCCTGCACGCCGGGATGTGGTTGCAGTACCTTCTGGACCAGTCCGCCTCGGTGTCCGAGGCGCTGACGCTGATGGATGGCCTCGACATCGTCATGGTTGGCGCGCATGGTCACGATGCGACCATCCACCTGGCTTTGGAAGACGCCACCGGCGACTCGGCGATCATCGAGTTCGACCACGGCACACCGGTCGTGCACCACGGCCGGGAATACACGCTGATGACCAACGACCCCACCTACGACGAGCAGTTGGCGTTGCTGTCCGCGCAGGACTTCTCCCATCCGTCGAAAGAGATGCCGCTGCCGGGCAACGTCAACGCCGTCGACCGATTCCAGCGCGCGGCCTACTACTCGGCACTGCTTCCCACACCGCAGGATTCGCGCCAGGCCGTCGCCGGGGTGATGGCGATCATGCGGAACGTGTCCGTCCCGTTTGGCGCGCCCTACGGCGAATTCGGGGTGTACAACACCGAATATCGGACCGTCTGTGACCTGACCAACAAGACTTACTTCTTCGAGCTCACCACCAGCCCGAACACGATCTGGATGCAGTTCGACAAGCTCGACCTTCCCGACGGGGGAGATCCGCTGATCGTCGACCCCTACGACGACACGATGGTGGGCGATGTGACCGCCCGGCTGTCGCCTCAGCAGATCGGGTTCTGAGGCGCTACGTTGTCGATTTCGAACCGACCGGCGCGGCCGCGGTAAACCCCTGGGCGCAGCAGAGGTGCCTAGAGAGGACGACTGTCAGGGCGGACCTCGCCTCAGGGCGCCTGCCGATTCCGACGACCACCAAGTAGTGTCAGCTCATTCTTGGTGCCAGGTCTTTCGCTGCCAGTGCGAGAATTTGGTCAGCGTGACTGACAGCGATGAAATGGCCGCCCCCGGTGACCGGGTGCCAGATGGCCCCAGGGGTCTTGTCCGCCACCATCTTGTTGATGACCTCGGGCACCAGGGTGTCCGCGTCACCCTGCCAGAAGTGAACCGGACGCATCACCATAGTCATGTCGAAGGGCCACGCCTTGTAAAGCATCGTGGCGTCAACGACGAGCCCGTCTGCGCCCTGTCGGAAGCACTCCTGACTTGCCGCTAGGAACGACGTCATGACCTCCGGGTCGGCCAGCACTTCCCGATCTGCGGCGCTCGTTGACTTCACGATCGCATCCGCATAGCGATTCCCAAAGTGTTTGGCGCTCATGCCGAGCATCTCGTACATGAGCTTGAAGCCAGGGTGGAAGTGCAGCGCCAGGCGGCCACCCAGCGCGTCCAAGCTACTCAGATACTGCGCGGCCCAGTTCGCGCCAAACGTCCCGTAGTTGCCGCCGGCGACGCACGCGACGTGGACGAGGCGCTCGGGGTCCAGGTACGCAGCGGCGGCTAGCGCCCAGGGTCCGCCCTCGGACCAGCCGGTCACCGCGAACTGGTCTGCGCCCAAGGAGTCGGCCAGCCGCACGAGGTCGTCCGCCCAGGACTCGAAGGTGCGGTCCGGCTGATGATCGGACCCTCCCATGCCCGGCCGGTCCGCGCACACGAATCGCAGCCCATGGGCCTTTGCGGCCGAATCGAACAGCTCGGCCTCCAGGCGGCTCGAGGGTCCCCCGTGGTTGTGAATTATGAGTGATCCTCTTGGGTCGCCGGCATCGAGATAGGTGATCGTCCGGTTGTGGACCCGGATGCTTCCCTCGGTGGGCACGTGCATTCCTCCCTGTGCTGGTCCTTCGACTGTCGGCTGACGCATCGTGCCCATTCAAGCCCCTTGACGCAATGATCGGGCTGATATGCAGACCCATGGGAGTGGCGATGCCCGTCGCGATTGACGACATTTCATTGGAAATGCGGCCGTACTGATTGGGATGCAACAGAAGTCGGTACTTCGTCAGGTCGACCGCCGGTCGACGTCCACCACACATGGCGACTTGTCCAGCCGCTGACTGATCTGACCCGGCGGAAGCCAACGCTGACGAAGGTGGCGGCGTTCCCAATCGAGGCATATCGGCCCTACCGGTCCGATCCTGAGCTGGGACGATAGGACGATATACAGCACACTGCCATGCATTGAGGTGAGGTGATGATGGCGCGGTTGATCACTCGTCGTGCAGCACTCGCGGCTTTGGGCGCACTGACTGCGGGAAGTGTCGTGGGCGTCGGCTATGCCGTCCGAAATATGTTCGCTGCCCCATCGTCGGGCGTACGGCTGTCCAACGGGCCCGGTGGCGGACCGATGGGCGTCGGCCCCGCTGACATGCGCAGATACCGGGATATGTTCATGCGGCACAACCAAATCGATCGTGTCGTCGAGGAAATCCCCGGCGGTGTGCGCACCACGACCGAATCGGACTCCTCGGATCTGGCGGCCCAACTGCAGGCCCACGTTTCCAGCATGTATGCCCAGGTGGCGCAGGGTCGCGAGGTCATGTGCATGAGCCAGAGCCTGCCGACGCTCTTTCGAAATCCCGCCGGTTACCGCCGGCAGCTGACGTTCACGCCGACTGGCGTCATCGCCGAAGAAACCGCCGACGATCCCACACTCGTCCTAGCCATCCGTGAGCACGCCCAAGAAGTCAGCGGATTCGTGCGGGACGGGATGCCGGCGATGATGCAGCAGATGATGGGCGGCGGCATGATGGGACCGGGCGGCATGATGCCACCCCGCTGAGTTCGACGACCCTTGGTGGCTCGACGTCAGATGCTGACGACCTCGTAATCGCCGAGCTGGTCGATCAGCACATGCAGCTGGTCCTGCGATGAACCGAGCGTGTGCTCGATCGCGGTGAGCCGCGCTGCGTAGTGCCCGACCGGGTATTCGTCGGTGACCCCGATGCCACCGTGCAATTGGATGGCCTCCTGGCTGATGTGGCGTCCCGATCGGCCGATCTGCAGCTTGGCCCGCGCGGCGATCGTCGGATCGAGGTTGCCGTCGGCGATCGACATTGCCGCATACAGCGCCATGCTGCGGGCCAGTTCGAGTGAGACGTACATGTCGGCGGCGCGCTGAGTGAGCGTCTGGAACTTGCTCAGCGTGACGCCGAATTGCTTGCGCTGCGTGAGGTATTCCGCGGTCAGGCGCAGGGCTTCCTCCATCGCGCCGAGTGCTTCGGCGCATAGGGCGGCCGATACCCGCACCAGAGCGGCGCCGATCGCGGTCGAGGCGTCAACAGGTTCACCCAGCGGTTCGGCGGCAGCGTTCTCGAAGTCGATCTGGGCGCCGCGCTGACCGTCGAAGGTTCGGTATGGCTGCCGTCGCGCCGCCGCGGCATCGACCAGGAACAGCCCGGTGCCGCCGTCCGGTAACGCTGCGCTGACCACCAGCGTGTCTGCGCAGTCGCCGGCCAGGACTGGATTCTTGCGTCCGCTCAGCGTCCACGAATCACCCTCGCGCGCCGCCTTTGTCGCCACTTCGGGAGTGGGCAACCTCATCCCTGGTTCTGAATGCGCGAAGGCCAGCAGTCGCTGGCCGGCTGCGACCTCATCGAGCATCGCGCACTGCCCGGCGGTGCCCACTTCGGCGATCAGCGCGCCGGGGACCAACGCTGCGTGCACGACCGGCTCGGGCGCCAGGCGTCGACCGATCTCGGTCAGCACCACCTGGATCTCGATCTGGCCGCCCGCATCTTCGTCGAACCCCAGCCCGAGGATGCCGATCTCGGCCAGCTGGCTCCACACGTCCCGGCTCCAGCCAAGGTCGGTGTTGACGACCCGCAGCCGGCTCTCGGGGTCATAGGTCCGCGACAATAGGTCGCGGGTGGTGTCGCGGAGCAGGACCTGCTCTTCACTGAGTTGAAAGTCCATGATTCACCTCACAATCCGAGAATGGTCGACGCGATGATGGTGCGCTGCACTTCATTGCTGCCGCCGTAGATGGACGTCTTGCGGTAGTTGAGGTAGCGGGGCGCGCTGTGTTGGGCCCATTGCGGCGAGGCGATGCCGTCTCCGGCGTCGAACGGCAGCGCGTCGGGCCCGGCGACCTCCGCCAGCAGCTCGGTGGCGAGCTGTTGCAGCTGGCTGCCGCGTAACTTCAGCACCGACGAGGCGGGGTTCGGTTTACCGCCCTGCGAACCTGACGCGACCCGCATCTGTGTCAGTTCCAATGCGACGATGTCGTTTTCGGCTTCGGCGAGCCGCGCCGCGAACAGTGGGTCATCGAGCAGTCCGCTCGCGGTGGCCAGTTCCTTGACCTCGGCAAGGCGCAACTTGGTGCGACCGACCTGGGCGATGCCGTTGCGTTCGTTGCCCAGAAGGAATTTCGCATAGGTCCAGCCCTGGTTCTCCTCGCCGACGAGCTGATCGGCGGGCACCCGGACATCTTCGAAGAAGACCTCGTTGACCTCGTAGCTGCCGTCCACCAGCTTGATCGGCCGCAACGTGATGCCCGGGGTGTTCATGTCGATCAGCAGGAACGAGATACCGGCCTGCTTCTTCGGGGCGTTGGGGTCAGTGCGGACCAGGCAGAAGATCCAGTCGGCGTACTGGCCCAGCGTCGTCCACGTCTTCTGGCCGTTGACCAGGTAGGTGTCGCCGTCGCGCAGCGCCGTCACCCGCAGCGACGCGAGATCCGAGCCGGCTTCGGGCTCGGAGAAGCCCTGGCACCACCAGATGTCCAGCGCTGCAGTCGGCCCCAGGAAGCGTTCCTTGATCGCCTGCGAGCCGAACTCAGCGATCACCGGGCCGACCATGTTGGTGTTGAACGTCAGCGGTTCGGGCACACTGGCCAGCTGCATCTCGTCGAGCCAGATCTGCTGCTGGGTCGGTGTCCAGTCTTTGCCACCCCATTCGACCGGCCAATTGGGCACCGCGAGGCCGTGGTCATTGAGGATCTTCTGGGTGGTGACAATGTCGTCGCGGTTGGCCTCCGAGGCGATCCGGGTGCGGTCGCGGATCTCCGCGGGGATCTGGGTGCGATAGAAGGTGCGAAGCTCGTCGCGGAAGGCGGCTTCCTCGGGTGTCAGCGCCAACTGCATGGCGGCCTCCTGGGTCCGTCGATGGATCTCCGTGCAGACTAACCACTCGGCGCTGCCGCGTCGACGGGCGCGTCGCTGTGGTCAGAACTTCAGGTGCTGGCTGGTGTCGCCGACCTGGTCGATGAACATGATTCGGGTGTCGAACCACCAGGCGCCGTCAATGCGGTGGAAGGTGTCGCGGTATCGGCCGGTCACGATGACCTGCAACGGCAGGCCCGGTGCCGACTGGGTGACGCAGTAGTAGGCGCCGGCGCGTGCGGTTCCGGCTTCCTCATCGACGTGAATGTGCACGTTGGTGGTGAAGTGCCTGGTCTTGGGCGTGCCATCATCGTGCAGTCGTATCGCCATCTCATACATCTGCCGGACCCGGGCCGTGCCCTCGAAGACCGTTTCGGGCGCGCCATCCTGGCTGCCGCAGATTCGGCCGTGCGCGAACAGTGCGGCGACACCGTCCAGATCGCCTGCATCGATCAGGTCCGCGTAGATGTAGACGAGGTTCTCGATCTCGCGGGTGGAGTCGCTCATCGGCCGTAGGAAACCAGCCAGAATCGGTCATGTCAACGGTTCAGGCACACGTGGGCACCGCTAACCTCAGACCGTGACAGCGCATTGGTCAGCGGCCCGGCTCGGCGATATGAGCGGCAAGCGCATCATCGTCACCGGTGCCACCAACGGAGTGGGGCTGGCGACCGCGACGGCGCTCGCCCGTGCGGGAGCCCAGGTAATCCTGGCGGTTCGCAATCTCGAGCTGGGTGCGCAGCGGGCGGCCGAGATGGGCGGTGACACGTCGGTCGTCAGACTCGATCTCGCCGATCAGGGGTCGGTGCGCGCATTCCCCAGCCTGTTCGACGGCGACGCGGACGTCCTCATCAACAACGCGGGCCTGGTCTCTCAGCGTCGCGGCGAGACTGTCGACGGATTCGAGATGACCTTGGGCACGAACTTTCTCGGTCCGTTCGCGCTCACCAACCTGTTGTTCGATCGGGTGCACTCGAAAATCATCAACGTCGGTTCGGATGCCCACAAGATGTCATCGATGGCGTTCGACGATCCCCATCTGCGCTCGCGAAAGTGGTCGCCATTCCCGGCCTACGCCCGCTCGAAGCTCGCGGTGATGCTGTGGGGGCTTGAACTCGATCGTCGGTTGCGCGCGGCCCGTTCGCCGGTGACGACCTACCTGACCCACCCCGGCTTTGTGGCATCCAACCTCGCCAAGGTCTCTGAGACGCCGATCATGTCCGCGTTCCACTCGGTGGTGAACTCGGTGGCCAACCAGATCGGCAACGACATCGACGCCGGCGCCGCGCCCACGCTGTATTGCATCACCGAGCCGATTCCGCCGGGCAGCTACGTCGGCATCGACGGGAGGCTCGGATACAAGGGCGGACCGACGCTGAGTGGTCGTGCATCCGTCGCTTGTGACTATGAGGCGGCGGGAAGGCTCTGGGAGTTCGCCGAGCGCGAGACCGGAACCACCTTGGGCATGTAGGCACAGCCCCGTGGGCATGTTAGGCACAGCCCCCTGGCCACGTTAGGCACAGCCGCTCTGGGAACTGATGCGTCAGATGTTCGCCGGCTCGGCCTTGGCGGACACTGTGAGAATCGGTGTGCCGACCGCAACCTCGCCTGTCGCCGCCGGCTCCACGGAGGCGAATTTCCTGCCGTTCAACACGATCACCGGTGTGACCAATGAGTAGCCGGCATCTTCGATGACTTTGCGATCGAAAGTTACCAACGGGGCGCCGACGGTGACCCTGTCGCCCTTCTTGACCTTGACGTCGAATCCCTCGCCCTTGAGGTTGACGGTGTCGATGCCGACGTGGATTAGGACCTCCATGCCGCCATCGAGGACCAGGCCGAACGCGTGACCGGTCGGCTGCGCGGCGACCACCATTCCCGAACCGGGGGAGTAGGCCGTGTCGCCGGACGGCATCACCGCGATGCCCGGACCCATAGTGCCCTTGCTGAAGACCGGATCGGGTACGTCGCTGAGCGGCACGATCGTCCCGTCCAGGGGCGAGGCGATTTGGTTCACGACGCCGTGGGATCCAGCGGCCTTGGTTTCCGCAGCGGCGATAATGGTGTCCGTGCTGGCGCCGGCCGGCGCGGTTTCCAGGTCGGCGACCGGCACCTGCGCTGCCGCGAATTCGGCGGCCTGTTCCGGGGTTCGATAGCCGGACATAATCACCAGAATCATGGCTGTGAAGAACGCAGCGCTGACGGCGATCGCGTAGAGGGCCATGTTGGAGAACGCTGGGATGGTGAGCAACGAGGTGAACACGAATGCGTTGGTTTTCACGCCACCGCCGAGGCCGATGATGACGCCCCCCACCAGACAGCCGACCAGCATGCGCGGGTAGATCCGCTTGAACCGCAAATGGATACCGTAGAGGGACGGCTCGGAAATGCCGCCGAGCAGGCCGGCCGCCAGGGCGCCGGTCGCTGTCTGCCGCATCTGAATGTCGCGCTCGCGCCAGGACAGGTACAGCACACCGGCGGTGGCGCCGAAACAGGCGAAGTTCCATGCCCCCATCGGGCCTTGAATGTAGTCGTATCCCAGAGTCTGGATGTTCAGCAGCATGATGGCGTTGATCGGCCAGTGCAGACCCAGTGGCACCATGAACGGGTAGGCCAGCGGGATGACGATGGCGAAAATCATCGGTGAGAAATCGTTGATCGACTTCAGCAGATCGGCCAGGCCCGCACCGGCGTACACGCCGATCGGGCCGATCAGGAATGCCGTCAGCGGGATCATGATCAGCATGGAGAGGAACGGCACGAAGATGAGCTGGACGTTGTCGGGAATGACCTTCTTCAGCCACTTGTAGAGCAGCCCGAGAACGCCGGCCATCAGCAGCGGCGGGAACACCTGGGAGCTGTAGTTGAATACGGTCAGCGGCAGCCCGAAGATGTGCACGATATTCACGTCGGAACCGAACACCGTCATCGGGTCAGCGAAATCGCCGAGCGCGCTGAAACCCGGGAGCATGACGACCGCCATGATGGCGAAGCCGACCCAGGGATCCGCGTTGAGCTTCTTGGCCGCGTTGTAGGCGATCATCAAGGGCAGGAAGACGAAAACGCTCTGCCAGCAAAGGTTGATGAACTGCCACGACGGCGAGAGTTCAGTGCGCGGGTCGGCCCAGTTGGGGATGACACCGAGGGTGCTCATCAGGGCCATGAAGGTGATGAACAGCGACGCCCCCAGCAACGCGCCCAGAATCGGCCGGAACGAATCGGACAGAAACTCGAAGAAGCTGTCCAGCCAGGCGAACTTGCCCCGGGGTCCCTGGGCGCGGGCGGCGGCCTTGATGGCCGCCGCGTCCTCGCCGGTGCTCCGGTTGGCCATCCCGGGCAGCGCCATGATGTCGGTGTAGACGGATTGGACGGCGCCGCCGATGACGATCTGGTACCGATCGCCGGCCTGCGGGACTGCCCCCATCACGCCGGAAATGGCCTCGACATCCGACTGTGTGACGCCGGACGCGTCGCGGAGCTGGAAACGCAGTCTGGTGGCGCAATGGGAGAGACTGTCGATGTTGTCCGGCCCCCCGACACTGTCGACGATGTCGGCCGCGGTACTGGAAGCCATGGGCCATCCCCCCAACTCGATCCGCCAACGGCCACTAACCGTGGACAGCAGATGTCATGCTAACCGCAGCTAGGAGCGCCCGGAGCCGAAATCGTCGACCCGCCTGCGAGTCCCGCGGGCGTGATCACTGCGGGTGGTTGGCCAGGTATTCCTCAACAGGGATACGCGAGTTCGCCGCGTAGCCGATCGGGAGGATCACGTCACCGGCAGTGGTCCTGTAGTAGACGTCCCACCGGTGGTAGGCGGGGAACGCCGCGGGATCGGCGGCGATCACCGCCGCATAGTCATGCACCGCTTGGACGTACTGGTTCGAGTTGTTGTAGCGATAGAGGGCGTAGTCGGGATCGCCGGCGAAGCCGTTTGCGGCGAGGTAGCGGCCCGCCGCCATGACGCTGTCGTGGGGCGAGAGAATATCGCCGCCCTCGCCGAAGGCCGCAAACGTGGACGGCATGAACTGCATCGGGCCTTGCGCCCCGGCGGTGCTCACTCCCTCGATACGGCCGAAAGCGGTCTCGATCAGGTTGATCGCCGCCAGGTAATTCCAGCCGACGCCGGTTGCCGCCTCGGCCAGCCGGTAGTAGTCAAGCAGCTCGCCGGCCGGCGTCGGGGGGATGATCCGCCATGCGGGCAGGGTGGGTTGTCCGTGCGTGTGCATCGCCGCCAACTGCCGGCGGGCGTTGACATTTCGGTCGTAGTCCTCGAGCAGCGACGGTGGGATGCGCGGGCGCATGATCGCGTCCCACTCGGGGTGCCGTCCAATCGCGCGGTAGGCGACCTGCTGACGGCGGGCCGCAGCCACCATGACCGCTTCTGGCGATGACCCGTCGCGCAGCGCCTGCTCGTCGGCGACCAGATCGTCGGCCAGTTGTGCGGGCTCAGAGGCCAGTCGTGGCTGCGCGGTCTCGGGTAGTTGTGGTTCCGGTGCGGCAGCCGGGGGGACTGGCATCAGCGGTCGCTGGGCAGGCGCGAGAGCGCCGGCAGTGTCGGATGGCCTGGCAGCGTCGGATTGACTCGCTGTGTTGGGTTGCGCCGTCGACGCCGAGCATCCCGTCAGCGCCATGGCGATGGTGGCGACCAGCGCCGGCACAGCAGCGCTTCTGGTGATCATCGCTGACCTGTTCATAGGAAGGACCGGGCCACCGGGACGGACCGGGCCACTGGGACGGACCGGGCCACTGGGACGGACCGGGCCACTGGGACGGACCGGGCCACTAGGACGGACCGGTTAGGAAGGACCGGGCCACTGGGACGGACCGGGCCACTAGGACGGACCGGGCCGATTCGCGGACCCTGCGGCGGCTAGCCATCTGTGGATAATGCCAGCCGGCGTGGCAAGGTTTTCTTGCATCGTCGGCAGCTGAAGGTCTTCTTCCGGCTTGAAAGCAGTCTCTGTTTGTGCCCGCACACCCCGCATTTCACGGCGGCAGAGCCCACGCGGAGCCAAGCTAAGGTCAGTGAGCCCAGCAGGGCCACCACGATCCCCGCTATCGCCGCATATTGGGCCATGGTGGG
>Ga0210003_1003601_pt1 | contig 12531 bp, 9 predicted proteins | sample LantaG_FD_182804 | JGI IMG/M metagenome (GOLD analysis project Ga0210003, IMG submission 182804) | Deep subsurface microbial communities from Baltic Sea to uncover new lineages of life (NeLLi) - Landsort_02402 metaG (SPAdes) (version 2) | ecosystem: Environmental > Aquatic > Marine > Oceanic >...
AAGTATGTAAAACTGGAGGTCGCAGTGCATGTTTTGCTTCTACACAAACGCCTTCTAAGCACCCACCCATGGCAGCCGCACACCCCGACGATCCACACCTTGTGGCAACGGCCCCTGCCATGATGCGTACTTGCCTGGTCCCACATTCGACGTAACATCTGCCGACGCCCGGCCTTGCCCCTGAACGGTTTGTTCAGCCCACGCCGCCGCCTTGGCCCCCGCCCACGCGGCTGAGTTGGGCTCAACCGCGCGGCCACCATCACTCTTGTGCTTGACAAACAAAAGCTCTGTCGGAGGCAGAGTTGTGCCATCAAACCCGCCGTCGCCGATTGGCGTGACGCGCTGGTTGCACCACGCGGCCGCTGGGCCGGGGCCGAAAGGCATGGATCCGTTGGCGAGCGGCGGTGCATCCACGGCCGCCGCTTGGCCCGCCAGCGCAGCACCTCGCCAGTCCACGCCAGCATATCTGGGCAGCAGGCAGGCCAGACCTTTACCAGCCGCCAGGATGGCCGCGCTGCTTCCTACCTCACCGTGCGCAACAGCAGCTGCCCGGTCCGCATGGCAAGCAAGCGGTCCTGCATCGACACCAGCCTCCTCCCAGATGGCCAGTCCAACGCGGTCAGTTGCCACGGCCCAGGATTGGACATGGGGCGAAAACAGCCACCCTTGAGTCCCTGGGCCAGCCTGGGGCGCCCCCTCACATGAAATGGCCGGCCCGGCCAGGCGCACGTCGCCCGGGCCACCGAGGAGGGTTGTCAGCAAAGCATGCCATGGCACGACCACACGGGGCGTTGATTCGTCCCCTGCTGCTGCACGAATGGCGGCCGTGGCAGCAGCGTGCGCCGAGGGCGGAACGAAGGGCCCCCGGACCGAAGAGTTGACCAACAAGAAGTACCGGTGGTGGGGACGGACAAGGCCGCCCCCGCCGAGCGACCGCGGCCGTAAAACCCAACCCCACGCGCCCCAGTCATAACAGGTGTTTGGCCGCAGTATCACCCTTGCCCGTGGATGGGCGCGGGCTCGGGCGAGGGCAGATGTGACTGTGGCAGCGGCGACAGGGGGCAGGTTGGACAGGGCATCGGCTCCGCCCTGCATCAGAAAGACATAGTCCGCACCGTCGTCATATACAAATGCCTCGTTGTTGCGTGTGCCTTGCTCGCTTGTCCCTCGCGAGAGGAGGGCAGCGCGGGCATGACGTCCACCATTGGCAGCGTCCCTGCCGCCGTTTGCCGCCGCCCTTTTCGACATTGCCAATGCATCGGCTGCCGCTACCAGGTCATCTCCTAGTGCTCCACCATACAGGGCATGGTCCACGAAGAAACGTAAATTCTCAGCGGCTGCTACGTCCGAAGGAGCAAAAACGTAGGTGACGAGATTTTGGGCGGGCGGGAGGGTGTTCTGGTTTGAGAGCACGGCGCGCGCTAGAAAGTGCCTTGTGACTGCTATTGTGGACACCACCTGTCCTGTTCCACTCTTTAAGACCAGGAAGCCAGTGGCAAAGGCCGCGAAAATTATTGCGCAGGATGTAAACAAGCGGGCAGGAAGATTTAGACCCGCCGCGAAGAAGCTCAAGGCACTACGCCGACGATTGGCGTTGGCGAAGCCCATCTTCACTGTGAGCAAACGCCAGACTACAATACAAAATGCTCTGACAAACACTTGCTGCAAAGTTCCGTGCCGAAACACTCGGCACGGCACAGATTTACGGGCTCCACGCGCGCCTTTCGCCTATGCCGTCACATACCTGACCGTTACTTCCAGGGCTTCATGGCGCAAAGCATCCACGGCTTTGGGTGGCCACCCCCGCCCGCCCTGTCCCGGATGGCCGCCAGCCTCCCCACCTTGCAAAGCTGAAAAGCAGAAAAGGGCACGCATCGCGAGATACTGACAAACCTGCTTTGCAGCGCGCCCGCTCCAGGGGGGTCAGGCTCAGCTGCTGGTGCCGCATCACGCATGCCAGGCGGGTCCTAGGCGTAACCCCAACTTTGAACGAATTGAACAATCATCTCTACGATTGATTGCCAATGAGATGGGATTGAATACCCTCCATTAACTGTCACTAAGTAGCATACAAAACGTACCAGTCCAAAACAAATAAAGTGCAGAGTTTGTGAATGAAAAATACACATTCCCGATGCAATGGAACCATATCAATCATCAATCGCCTTGCCTTAGACCCCATGGTGCCCTTTCTGATTCGGCGCAGCCGCGTCGGCACAATTGTTGTTTGCGCTCTGGTGATAGTCGTCGGTGCTTTACGTATGAGAGAGACCAGCCATCCGCGCGACCTGGGCATGCGGTCATCCCAAGGTGCGGAGGGGGCAGCCCTAGACCCCTGCCTCCTTTACAGCGACCTGTACAAGCAGTATGCCGACGACCTAGTCCGGATGCGTCAGTTGGCGGCCCACTTCTGCGAGGCGGCCACCGACCAACAAAAGGGGACGCCCCACATGCACCACTGCCTGACCGGTGACATGGAGAGTGAGGTCTTGTACCTGCGTATCCGGCATTACCGGCCTTCCAACGTGTTTGAAGTCAGTTCCGCTCTGGGGTATAGCACCATGTGGATCCTGGCCGCGCTCAATGACAATGGCCACGGCGTCCTCCACTCGTTTGACGTGTATGAGACGCCCTTCCCCCACGTCCTCAGTGACGCCCACCGCGGGCGGTGGACGTTCTACCGGGGCGACATGAAGACCACTTTTCAGCCCGTCGCTGATGCCGTACCGGTGGATTACCTGCATATCGATACCTGTCACGACATGCCTTGCATTCAGTGGTACCTGCGCAATGTGATGGAGGTCGTGGCTGCCCAGGTGGGGCGCGCCCGCCCCGTGCACGCATCCATGCACGACATCTACGAGACGTACTACCCGACCGCAGGTATGCGCCCGACCGCAAAGACCAAACGCCTGCCCCTGCGGGAGGGCAACCAGGTATTTGAGTGGCTGGCTTTTTCCAGGGCGGGGGCGCACATGCACACGCTGGGCGCGGGCCTGGGGAGGGTAGGCGAGTGCGTGCGCAGCGCGCGGCAGGAGGCGCTCCAAGGTGAAGCTCCTGTCCGGGTGTCGGGCGTGCGAGCCTGGGATGGCGACCTCGCCGCCAGCATTTACTTCCAGCTCATGCCGTTGACGGACAGTTGCAAGGACTGCATTGTTTAGGCTCGTGGTGGGAGAAGCCTTAAAAACGGCAGTCCAAAATCATCGGGCTTTCAATAAAATAAGTGTACTTGCACCCATCGCAGCAAATGGCGTGAGTGAGCGGCACGGTGGGAGATGCAGGGGACTGTCTGTGGCGTGGATAATGAGGATTCTCTGTCAGACACAAAAACACAGGACATCATGAAAATATTTGCAGTGGACTTTTCGCACAAACACGCACACTTCCTTTTGTTGCATGCGTCCATCACGATGCCAGCGCCCTTCAAAGGCCGCCAGCCACCCCACCTCGCAAGGCTTAAAATGCAGAAAAGGGCACGCATCGGTAGATGCTGACAAACCTATACACGCATTATTGCCAACGGTATTTGGTAAAGTACAGAAAAATTACAACCACGTTCTAAGGAGGGCCGACCAGCGGTCCTTGCTTTCTGAAAATCACCGACATAACGTGCGAAGTAGTTTCCTGTCTCTGTAAAGAAAAAGAAAAAGTGTACTACTACGGATGGTCGATGCAAATGCGTGAGGCGGCCGTTGCATGTATGGTTATAAATCTTTCTCTTCTTTCGAGTAGTAGGCAATGTAGATAGCGCAGCAGAGAGCAGGGACGGGAGAGAGCAGGGGAGGAGCAGAGGAGGGAGAGGAGCGCGCATTTTGCTGAGAGTCTTGCCCGAGCTCATGTTGTCAGGCCGATTCTGCGTGCCCACCGCGCCACACACACACGTTCTTCTTTGCCCCCCCCCACACACACACACACACCCCTTCGCCTGTGCAGCGGCGGCACCCCATTCCTGCATGAGCGCAGCGCCGGCTGCATCCCCACCCCACCACGCCCGCTCCCTGGCCGTCCTAGGCGCGGGCGGGCATGGCCGATCCGTCGCGGACGCGGCGGAAGCAGCGGGCTGGACGCATGTGAACCTGTTTGATGACGGCCTGTGGCCGGGCACGCGGTCTTCAGGCCCCTGGCCCATCGTCGGCAACCGGGAGGCCCTGGTCGCCATGCTATCCCAGTACGCCGGCGTGGCGGTCGCCATCGGCGACTGTGCAGCCCGCCTGCGCACCGTGCGGGAGCTGCAAGCCGCCGGCGCGCCCTTACCGGCCCTGGTCCACCCGTCCGCCTGGGTCAGCCCCCACGCCAGCCTGGGGCCGGGCTGCGTCGTCCTGGCCGGGGCGGCGCTGAATGTGGGGGCGGCCCTCGGCGAGGCGTGCATTATCAACACGGGGGCCACCGTCGACCATGACTGTGACCTCGGGGCGGGCGTCCACATCAGCCCGGGCGCCCACCTGGCGGGAGGCGTGACCGTGGGCGAGTGCGCCTGGGTCGGCATCGGGGCGGCGGTCAAGCAGGGCATGCGGGTAGGAAGGGGAGCGGTGGTCGGCGCGGGCGCTGTCGTTGTGCGGGGCGTGGACGAGGGCGTGTGTGTGGTGGGGTGCCCAGCCCGGCCGATAGGCGTGGCGGCGGCGGCGGCGGCGTTCGCGGCGGCGGCGGCGCACCGACGCCGCAAACCAAAGGGGCTAACTCGCCTGACTGCGTGTTGGCGGACGAGCGCGGTGGATGATCACCGCGATTAGAGTGACGCGGTGTGGAGCTTAGCGAGAGCCTGCAGGCTGGTAGAGAGAGAGGAGGGGGGGGCATGTGGAGTGCCGGGTGTTCTCGTGCGATCTGTTGTTACTGGAGACACGCCCGTGTGTTGTGTGGTGTCGCCCGCCATCAGTGGTGGAGGCGCGAATTCTCTTTGTTCACAGCTGCCACCCTCGCCAAAGCCGCACACATGTAGTCCACATCCCCGGGCGTCATGCCCGCGTGCAGGGGCAAGCACACGCACTGGTCGAACACACGCCACGCCTGGGGCGCGGCCTCCCGGCCGACGAGCGGCCTGTAATACTGTTTGGCTTCCACGGAGCCGCCGGGTAGGGCGCACAGGGTCACCGCGACGGTCTCACCCGTCAGGCCGGCCGGCACCTTGACAAACAGGCAGGCGTGCAGGGTCCCGGCCTGGAGGGGCAGGTGCGTCTCAAAGCCGGCCTGTCGCAGGGCGCGGCCGGCATGGTCCGCCAGGCCGGCGACGCAGCCCACCCAATCCCCCTCCACCACAGTGTCCAGGTGGTCCAGCGTCGCAGCTGCCGCAATGTCAGACATGCGGTAATTGCTGGCCAGGGGGTCGCCCACCCGGCGCCCGGCCGGAATGTCAAACCCAAAGTTCATGGCCCGCCCCACGTAGGCCGCCAGGTCGGGCGGCGCAATGACGGCCCCGCCCTCCCCACGGCCGATGGGCTTGGTCTCGTGCAGGCTGACGATGGCGCCGTCGCCTGCGTCATGCACGCACCGCCCGTCCGGCAGGCGGCCCATAGAAGTAGCCGCATTGTCAAACAGGAGCAGCTTGCGGTGGGCGACGCACCAGGTCTCGTACGCGGCCACGTCGGCCTGGTGCCCAAACACGTTGGTCACCACCACGCCGTCGACGGCGTCCACGCAGGCGTCTAAACCAGCCATGCTGGGCCCCCAGTGCTGTGGGTCCAGGTCCAGGACGACCGCGCCGGTAAAGGGGCCCTGGCACGAGGTCGGAAAGGTGAAGGCCTGGGTCGCCCACCGCAGGTGCCGGCCCTTGCGCAGGGCCCAGGCGGCGGCCAGGGCATGCAGGGCGGCCGTCCCGCTGGCGGCCGGGATGATGGGCCGGCGGGCGCCGGTCAGGTCCGCCAGCTTGGCCGCCAGGGCGGCCTGCAGGGGGCCCCCATTCGTCAGCTGGCGGGCGGCCAGGCTGGTGGAGAGGTAGGCCCCAAACCGGTCGAGGTTAAAGGGTTTGTGCGGGCACCACCGCACGCGCGGAGGTGGTGAGGAAACGTTGAGGGCCCGGGCATCGGCCTGGACCTCGATCGTCACCGCGCTGCAGGCGGTGCGCTGTTTGGGCGGGCTCGGAGCATGGGCAGGGGGGTGGTCGGCCACCACGGGCTGGCCCGCGCCGCGGCCGCCAATGTCCGCGCCACCGCGCAGCTGGCCAAGCGGCGGCGGCGGCGAGGACATGTGTGCAAAAGTGCTGGCAGGGTGTGCGCGTGTTGGCGCGCGCTCCGGGGGCCAATGACAGCTTTGGATCGAGGGGACACAAAAACAAAAAACACAATGACGGGCTTTGTCCCTTTTTCAAAACTACAAAGCAGGGCGCGCGCACGGGCGGGCTCATCACCTCTGCTAGCCCCACTGATAGCCATGCCACCCCCCACCCTGCAGAACGCCGCTTACCTGCTGGCCTGGGCGTGCTGCAGCGTGGCGACGTCCATGTACAACAAGTGGGTGCTGGGGCGGCTGGCCTTCAACTTCCCTATGATGCTGAGCTGTGCGCACATGGTCGGAGCATCGGTCGCACTGCACGCCTACCTGGCCTGGAGACGACAAGGGTGGACGGGCGGGCGGTGGGGCGCCCCCGACGATGCGCGGACGCGAGACTCGGAAAAGGCGGCGGCGACAGCGCCCCCGGGCGCCCCTGCCCCCTTCCCCCCCTCCGTGGCCTGGCACCCTGTCGCCCCAGCCTGGTGGCTGCGCCACCACGGCCGCCACATCCTCCCCCTGGCCACCCTGTTTGCGGCCAGCGTGTGCCTCCGCAACAGCGCGTTCGCGGGCCTGCCCCTGCCGGTCATGCAGCTGTTGGGGTCGTGCGCCCCGCTGGCCACGTACGCCCTGTCCATCGCGGTCGGCCTGGCCCCGCTGGCCTGGCCAGGCCTGGCCTGCATGGCCGCCTGCGTGTGCGGGGTGGGCCTGGCCGTCAGCGGCCGGTCGACGGCCCCGTTCTCCCGCCTCGCCCTGGCCCGCCATGCGACCGGCATCGGGCTGGAGGTGTGCCGGAGCGTCGTGCTGCAGCTGTTCATCCGCAAGGTGGTGGCGGAGGGCGGGGGCGGGGGGGCGGGGGCGCCGCCGCCGCCGCCGCCGCCGCCGCCGCCGCCGCCGCCGCCGCCGCCGCCGCCGTCGCCGCCGTCAAAAAAGTCACCTGCCTGCCTGCAGGTCAAGGCCGCGTGTGGTTTGACGACCGACGCCGCGCCCGGTGCCGGTGGCAGCCGTCGCAATGAGGCAGCCCCCATCCCCCCTCCACTGCCGACCATCCTGCTGGCCGCGTACGCGCCCGTGTGCGCGGTCATGGTGGCCGCTCCCGCCGCGGCCTTCGAGGCCAGCCGCGCCCTGGCCGACGGTGCGGGCCGGCCGCCCTGGTTTTGGGCCGCCCTGGCCGGCAATGTGGCGACCGCCCTGGCCCTCAACCTTGCCGCCGTCACCTGCCTGCACAGGGTGGGCGTCGTCACCCTGTCCCTGACGGGGTTCGCCAAGGATTGGGGGCTGGTGGTGCTGTCGACGGCCGTGTTCGGCCTGGAGGTGTCGCCTCGGTTTGGGGTGGGCATGCTGGTGACGACGGCCGCGGTGGGCGTGTTTGGGAACATGCGCCGGCGGGAAGCTTGATTTTTTCCTAAGCAAACAAAATTAGATGAAACAAAAACTTTTTCCCCATTACACACCACACGCGCATCCGCGAAACTGCACGATGCCACCCTCAAGAAGGGGGCGGCTGCTGCCGGTCCTCATCGCCGCCACAGTCACCTGTGCCTTGTTGTGCTTGCGATTGCCGCCCGCCCTGGCTTCTTCTTTATCTCCAGCAGCCACCTCCCCGGGTGGGCCCCTACTGTGCACGCGCCGCAGCTGGCCGAGACATAAGTGTGCCCAGCATCAGGTGGCTGCTGGTGAAGCGATTGACGCTGCCAGAACGGGCGCGATAGTGCAGGAACCTGACGAGACAAGCACAGCGCCCGCCTACAACCAACACATCGACACCACTCCTCCTCTCCTTTTCATCGTCATCATGATGACGTATGACCGGCCGCAAGGCCACAACTTGACCCAGTTTGGTCTGTCTATCGACTCGATCCTTCGCCAGAGCAACCCGCACTGGGAGCTGCACATCACGGGCGATGATTACCCGGCCGACAAGGTGCCCAGCCTGTACCCCGTCCTCAGCCGGGTCCCGCCCGCCAAACTACACTGGGCCAACCTGAACGCGCCCGGAGAGAGGGGACGCTGGCCGGGCATGACGGACGTGTGGCGGTGCGCGGGCGCGGCCGCGGGCAATGCCGGCCTGGAACGGGTGGAGATGGCGTACAACCCGACCCGGGCCAACATGGCGCCCGTCATCATTACCCACCTGGACGACGACGACTCCTGGGCGCCCAACCACCTGGACGTGCTAGCGCGCACGTACGCGGCGTTTCCGGAGGCTGTCTTTGTGTACACACAGTCCCTGTTTCGCAAGGCGCCCTTTCCAGCGTACGCGGGGCCGGTGTCCTACAACAATTACCCGCCCCGGGAGAGTCACCTGATCCACAACTCCGCCTCCTGGCGCCTGGCTGACTTTTTCGGGTGGCGGTACCGGACATGCAACACCACGAAGATGCCTGTTGACGCCGACATGTGGGACCGCATGGCCCGCCACATGGAAGCCCGCGCGTTGAAGTCGGTGCTAAACCCGCAGGTGACGACATACCATCTGACGGAGCGCGGGGTGGAGCAGTAAGGACATACATGAAGACGAAAAGCACTGCTTGACCCAGCTTAGGCATTATCTTTTGCTTTACCTCTCCTACCTATCTTGCTCAGTACCTGACCATGGCCTCCAGGGACTCGTAATGCAGCGCGTCAACCCCACCCCCGCCCTCCCTGTCCCGGATGGCCGCCAGCCTGCCCACCTCCGCCGCCCCATCGCACCGCTCCCCAAACGTGTCCTCGTACAGGACCACGTACATGGCGTTGGCCCACTCAAACCAGGGCCGCGTGCAGGACGCCCCGTCAGTGGCGGACACGGACTCGTGCATGAGCCCGTTGCCGCACTGCGCGCCCAGCAGCTGGCGCAGGGACGCCGCCCGGGCGGCCGGGTCGGCAGTCGTCAGCGCGCCCACCATGACCGCTAGCGGCCACACGTAGCCGGCCGGCGTGTGCGGCGAGCCCAGGCCGGTCAGGACGGGGCCCGTGAAGAACCACTTGTTGCGGGCTGACAGGATACGGGCGCGCGTGGTGGCGTACGTGGCGCGGTCGTAATGACTGTAACCGAGCAAAGGAATGGACAGCAGGCTGGGCACGTTGGGGTCGTCAAAGTCGGCCAGCACGCCGCCCAGGCCGTCCACCTCGTACGCGTACGAGGTGGACCCGTCCTCGTGCGTCACCACGCCGTGCGCTTCGATGCCGGCCCGCATGTCGGCCGCCAGCCTGGCCGCGGCGGCCGCGAAGCGGGGCGACCGCCAGACGCGGGCGTTGATGGCCAGGGCCCGCTCCAGGGCGCCGACCGCGTACATGTTGACGGGGATGTTGAAGGAGTAGGTCTGGGGGTCGTCCGAGGGGCGGTAGCCGGACCAGGACATGCCCGTGAAGGCCGACCGCGGGCCCAGCCCCCCACGGGGCAGCTCGGAGTACCGGTACCGGCTGGCCTCCTCGTGCCGCTGCTCCACCGTCCAGGTGTCCACCAGCAGCATGGCCGCCTCAAATAGACCGGTCTCGTTCAGGAAGCGCTCCGCCCCAAAGATGCCGGGCGTGGCCAGGTAGTTCCACAGCATGTTGAGGTAGTACGCGCCCGAGTCGAGCTCGTAGTTGCGGGTCGCCACCCAGCCGCCCCGGCCGATGGCCCGGTCGGCCGGGGCCAGCTTGGCCGGGTCCCGCCAGTGCGCTCTGTACGCGTTGGCGTACGGGTCCTGCACGATGTAGAAGGCCTGGGACCGCAGCGTGCCCTCCAGGATGCGGCGCAGGGCGGGCCGGGCCGCCAGCCGGGGGAAGTAGATGGACACCTGCACCGACGAGTCCCGGATCCACATGTCGTCAATGTCACCCGTCGCCACAAAGGCGGTGTTGCCGTCGGGCCTGGGGCGGACGGCGGTCGTCAGGGAATGCCACAACGTGCGGCCGCACAGGGCGCGCAGGTCGTCCCGCTCGGCCTTGGTGAGAAGGCTGGTATCAGGCGTGGGCGGCAATGGGTGAACACATGTTTTGGTGGAAGGAGCCCGTGCACGCGCACGCGCACGCGCACGCGCCCTCCTCTCTCTCCTCTTTCTCTTCTTACCTGGCCACTTGGGCAGAAATGTCGGCTCCTTGGGCAGAAATGTCGGCTCGGTCATCTACACGCCCACCGCTGGCCCACACCTCGGGCACCAGCGCCGCCGTTGGAGACAGGGTCAGCGTGCCGGTGGCTTGCCTGATGATGGGCGTGAACAGCCCGCCCTGGGTCAGCAGCAGGCGCCGGCTTCCGACAAGGGCCAGCACGTACAACAAAGCAACGGCCGCAAGCAGGCGGTGCGCGGGCGACAGGCGGGGCCGGCGGCGCTTGGTGGGGGGTGGGGGCATCAATGCTTGCCCCATCTTTTGCATCCATTCCCAAACCTGAGATGCGATGTGGAGAGAGGTGAGTCTTGGCGTTGAAAGTTTGTTGGGGGGAGGGTCTCTGCCGTCAAAAGGCGTTGCGTCAACTGAGAGACCTGTGTGGGCCTCGTCGATCCTGCTGGTTCTTACACTCTACTGCGGCCCAGCACGCAACGCCCGGCCGAGCGCCCCCTAAAAACTGACCCACCCTACTACCAGCATCACCCCTCCCCCGCACCGGCCGCGCTGACCATGCACGACCAGACGTGAGCATGGCCTTGGATGACGGGTGAGAGCTCTCCCGAGGCCCTGCAAAAGCCGCGACGGGGCTCTGCGCCTGGCAGCCAAGCGTCTGGACCCGTTTTTTACGATGCCTGAAAAGGCCGCTGTCGCCATGGCCTCGGCGTGACCATGATCCAGTTTGAGGATCAGGTCGCGTGAAACGGTCCCCGGGCGGATAGCAAAGAAGTCGGTGTGTAGCCCTTTTGGCGGTCCACTTTTCCTCTCGGAAACCCATGGCCACGTCCTGACCTCCTGACCTCCTCCCTCAACACCTCCTGTGCCTCCTCACCACCCGCACACGCAAAAACTCCGGCTCGCAAGGCAGGCACCGCTCGAATTCCAAGCTGTCCCCTATTTGCACGCCGTGGTGCCGACAAAAGTCGCGCCAGCCCTTGCTCAGCCTGCGGTGGCGCTGGCGGCAGGACAGGGTGGCCTCGTACACGACGGGCCAGGCGTTGGAGTCCGTGTCGCGCACCATCAGGATGTGTTTGTACAAGGGCTGACTGGTGGGAGAGGGCCTCGTCGACGCCCCTGTCAGCATTCCCGGCAGGAGCTCCATCTCGTCCAGCCCGAGGACGTCCACCATGTCCAGTGTGACGTGCATGTTGCGGAGGGAGGTGGCGTTGGTGACAGTCTTCCTAAAGACGGGGCGCGGAACGCGTCGCCCTGGTCGCCGGTCGTTGGGATGGCCTGGGTGTGCTTCACCGGGTCCGCCGGGGTGCTCCATCGCGTCTGCCCACTGACCCGTGCGCGCCTCGAAAAGCGCCGGGGACGGGTCCTCAGGAGGGGCCGGGCTCGGTGCCGTTCCCCGGTGAGAGACACGGGATGCCATTGCCAGCGAGGTCGCGATGCCCAGGCTTGTCCACATGTTTGTGGGCGCGCATGCAGCGGTGCAGGACGGGGCAGCCATGGTCGTGCGAGCGGGTAGGTGGGGCCGCATGGGGCGACAACGATGAAAGTCAATGAGCTTGACGCAGCGGAGAGGGCCTGCGATGCTCAAGTGGAGTGAGAAATGGGTTGGATGTGCGGGGGGATTGAAAAAAGACAAACTTACATAGATCAAAAGTTGGGTGGGCGCCGCCACACGTGAGGAGAAGGGTGGAGCTCGCAGCGGCTGGTGCGTCGGCGGGGTGGCCCGCCGTCGCTCCACCCGTCCCCCCGCCTCGTCCAGCAGCAGTGACGTGCGCCAGGCGTCAGGCGCCAGCAGGGCGTCCAGGGGCGGCGCCCGCCGAGAACGCGCGCGGCGTGGGCTATCCACACGCGCGGGTGTGATTGGTGTGGCGCTCGTGCGCCCCGCAATGCTTGCTGGAGAGCAAGTCAGGCAGGCCGGAAAGAAAGAGGGTGCGTGGGGAGCCCGGGCAATAATGTGAAAAAAAACAATGTTCTTTTTCTTCATCTGCTTTGAGGATCTTGCCCCACTGCCCTCGCCGGGCTGCCGCCGCGACCAGGTCTCGGCCGTCCCGTCCCAAACCCGCACCGCCATGCCACGCCAGCCCCCGGGCCCACCACCTCCTGCCCCTTTGCAGGACGCGTGTTTGGCCGGATGGCTGGGCCAGTCGCGCCACGTCAGCAGTGGGCCGCGGCGGCCCACCCACGTCGGTTTTGCCGGCGCTGGCGCACCGGGAGGGGTGAGGGCGGGTCGTCAGCTCCTCATGTGCTTGGTCGGGCGTGGGAGTGGGTGGGCGCAAGGCGGCCGGGCGCCGGGAATGGGGGGGG
>Ga0210003_1003602_pt1 | contig 12526 bp, 9 predicted proteins | sample LantaG_FD_182804 | JGI IMG/M metagenome (GOLD analysis project Ga0210003, IMG submission 182804) | Deep subsurface microbial communities from Baltic Sea to uncover new lineages of life (NeLLi) - Landsort_02402 metaG (SPAdes) (version 2) | ecosystem: Environmental > Aquatic > Marine > Oceanic >...
TCTTGTTAAATTTCGCTTGGTCCGTTGCAATACAAATAAGACATCTTACGAGAAAGTTTTCATCCAGATAGAAATTCTTTTCTATACATTTATCAATAAATTTTTCAAATAATCTCATTGACCCAGGCCAAGCAGATGTTATCTGTGCTAAGGCTAAGTCTGAACCTCTCAATCTTGTTCCAGAAGTATTCACACGAATAAATATCTCAGTAACCTCACTATAGGGTTTACCCCTTATAATTTGGACCGGATATAAGTAGGACTCTTTGCGGCTATATAATTGGTTGAGTCTTTGGTTATACTTTTTAAAATTAGGATGATCGTATCCTACTTTTAAGTCTTCTAAAATTGATCCTACACCTTCTTTAAATAATTTTGTAACCGAAATCCAATTAGGTTTATTTTCAATCTTTTTATTTTTTATTTGGAAATATAACTCCTTTTTGTTTTCCTCACTCAAATCTCGCACTTCGTCTGTCCAACCTTCGTCCCCATCATCGTAGACGATGCCACATCTTTTGTTATCAATTGCAGATATTCTGCCACTATAAAATTCTCCATTTTCCCGTTTCGCTTCGACCAAATCACCAACTTCTAATCGTGGTGTTTCTTTAAGCTCTTCGATATCTTCATCTGGATGGTCAATATTGAAATATATATCAACAAATTTTTCTTTTATTTTTGTTCCTTCCTTTATTCGAACAGATCTTCCTGTTAAAATGCTTGTAAGAGAAGTAACTCTTTGCTGACCATCTAAAAGAAGCAATCTTTTACCAATGGGAAGTTGGTTTGTTTTTTCAAACGATTTTGTTTTAACTTCAGGGAGATTTTCAGTTTCCCAGATAAGTATTGAACCTGAGGGATAATCACGGTATATTGAATCAATCAGATCTCTTGCTTGCGTTGCTCTCCATACATATTTTCTTTGCATTTCAGGCAATAATAACTCTTGAGTTAAAAACATATCTACAAGAGCTTGAATTTTTCTATTTGTGGGTTCCATTTTTATCTCCTTTCCTATCTCGGATTGCTATGGCGCCTGACTTAAAATAACCGAGCTACTTCGTTTATGTTCCCAACTTGGGATATTTTACAAAGTGCTTCGTTATGCACGACTTTAGGTGAACCTTCAAATTGTAACTTCTTGTTGTTTTCATTTTCACCCAAAATCCAAAGGATTTTTAATCTTTCAGATATCCCGCTGGCTAACGAGAGTATAAATTTTCGTGTTAATATCATACACTCTTAATCAAGTTGGGATAAAGTCTATAGTTAAAAAATAATTTCTAAATATATACCCTTTAACCTAAATAAACTTTTTAAATCTATTTCCCTTTCATTCATGTTAGAATTTACTAATAATTATATAAAATTGAATATATTTGTTGTTACAATTATTGATTTTCATTTTCTTTTTCTCTATATAATTTTACAATTTTAGGAATTAGAATATCTATATCACTTACAATTTCTTTGAATAAGTTTAAACCTTTTTCATCATTCCCATATAGTTGATAATAACTAAACTTTTTTTCATTTCTTTTATCAAAAGGATATCTTAAAAAAACATAAAATTCATCAACATTAATTTTGTTTTCTTTTAGGAATTTTGATAGAATTTTTGGCATTAAATTCATATCAGCATATTTATTTAAAAGTTTAATAATTTCTATTTCTTTTTTATAATTAATACAAAAATCATTTAATAATTTTTTAATATCATGAGTTTTTTTTAAATTATAGTCTTTCATTAAAATTAAAAAACCCTTCATTAATAATTCTAATCCATGATAAAAATTGTATAATATTGGGACAATTATATTAAAATCACTCCACTTTGTTTCTTCGGTAAGTTCTTTTTCTGAAATTTCATGATCTTTTATCACCACAAAAACATTACCTTTTTCTATAGCCACTTCTAAAGCATTCCTTACTAATGAAAGATAATTATGTGATAATTTTAAAAAATGTAAACTTATATCCAATTTATTATTATTCATATTCTATCATTCCTCCTTTCTATAATTTTGAAGTCTATATTTTTAGTATTTTTATTTAATAGAAAGGGTACCAAATTACTGAGCATGAACAACTCCCCTATTACATTGTTTAAATATAATCATCCAAGAAAATATAGAGAATTAATGTATTTAACCCTTGTAGAAAGCTAAATAAGTTATAAAAACATTGAATTGTTCCATCTACTCTCATTATTTATTTATAATTATATGTTTTATATTTCAGAATCAATAGACCATTGGCCTATAAGAAAAATATCAATAGATTTTTCTGGACCAGTAGAACCAAAGAGATAGTAATATACTTTCCTTGGCGCAATTGTTTCATCTTCTTCGGGTTCAAAAGCCCAATAGATAACAAATAAATCGAATATTTTTAATTTAACTGCAGATATATATTTTTTCTGCACATCTATTGGAACTCTAATTTGTGTATTTTTAAATCCAATTACATTTACATTAAGGTCTTGTGAAAGAGTTTCATCTCCATAAACCATCCCACAAGCATCGAGAGCGTTTTCGAACCCATATTTTTCGAAAAAAGGAAACCCTCGATCAACTATATTAATTTTTTTCTCCAAATTACTAACTTTAGATTGAAGTAAAGATATCTCTTTTGTTGCTGCTGAAGCAGGTCCATTTAGTCCAATATTAGAGTTAATAGCAAATTTTCTTTCCTTTTTAAGAGAATTAATCTTCTTTTTAATTCTTATCACTTCTATTTTAAGAATCTTTGAATCTTCTATAATGTAGTCTAAATCCATTTTTTCTATCCCTTTCATTAAAGAATATCTTTTGTATTATCATTATTAGAAATAATAGTATTTTATTTTTCTACTTGAATGTGTATAACAATCCTCAGTTATATTATCTCAAAGTAGGATTATCTTTGCCTGGTAAAAGTTCACTAAAATTTTCCCATTCAAAATTAATGCCTTGGTCAATTTTTGCATATATGGCAATACCCATCATTAAACGATTCCAATAAAAAATAGCTGATGACAAATATTCTTCTGATATATTTGGCGTTTCCTCTTTATGAACTATTGCTTGCCGCTTTTTATCTATGTCTTTCCATAATTCCATACCTTCGTATTTCCACAATTCATTTTGTTTTGTAAGTTTTAGATTTTTTTCCAAATATTTCTTTTTCTCTTGTAAACTAAGTCTACTAAAATATTCGATCTCCTTTTCTACAATATGATCAAAAATAGAATCATTTTCTTTTAAATCTACTATTGTCCGAAAAGAAACTTCCTTTTTGGTATTTTTCAGAATCAGGGGAAAAGTATATAGATAAACTCGAACTAAATGACATAAAAATTTTTCAACTATCGAATATGAAGCCTCTAATAATTGTCGTCGTAAAACTTCTAAGCCTTTACCAATATTCCTCTCTACCTGATCTCTTATATTTTTCTCAGATTGCTTAATTAGTTTTGCTGCCTTTTCTCCGTCTTTAACAAATGATAATGCTGTATTGAACATATTTTTATTTTCTTGTTCAATAATTTCTTGCCTAAGACTATCATTTTCAAAAGCATATTTGCTGTAAATATAAAAAGAATAGATAGAAGAAAGCTCGTAAACATATTTTTGAAGATTGATTTTATGCATAATTAAAAACCTAAATAATATAAATATTTTTAATAAATGGACCAAGGAACCCTTATTTGATTGGCTTTTAGATTAAGCGTTATTTCTTTAAATTTCATTTTCCGATTAACTTATTTGCATCAACATTATAACCGCAAGATTTAAGTTCTCCTATCAAATCAAATCGCCACTGACCTTTGTTGTCATAAGGAGTATAACAAATACCTGAATAATCTGAAGGGATTTTAAAATTTTTCTCTTCTTTACAAAGAATAAATACATGTTCTCTTCCTAACTTACCGACGAAAAAACCCAGTTCAAAAATAACATTTTGTCGGGCTCTAAATTCTTTATCTTCTGGTGGTTTATCTTTTGGATATGCTATATCATCAGGAGAAAGAAGTACTATAGTAAAATTTAAATCACTATAATCTTCAAATTTTTCAATTATAGTCCGGCCTTTGTTTGGTTGTTCATGTAAAATAATAGGTACAAGACCAATCTTTTCAACTATTCTAGCTACCGCTTGTTTCATTCCCTCATCATGTCCATGAACTATAAATATTTTGGTAGATAATTTTGTTCTATCTTTTTTTATTATTTTGTTTGAATCCAATGTTAAGTCTTCTTCCATTGTTTTAAGAAGACTCAGCATTTTACTTTGACCCTCAGACCAACTTTCATCAGTTACATTTTCATCTATATCAGCAAAATAAGAATAATATATTTTTTCTAAATCATTTAAATAGATACTAGAATCTCTAAATATTTTTCTTATTCTCATTTCTGCTCTTCTTTTAAGGGCATCTAATTCTATTTCATTTCGATGAGGAAGATTTTTAGTCTTATCGATTAAATCCTGAATTAATTTTATTGCCTCCACTTTAATTCCTCCTATAAAATACAATCTATGACAAGAATAAAAACTATTATAATTTTCTTTGTTAATATTTTGTTAAATTTCAAAAACATTTAAGACTTCTTCGCCAAGCATGTCGATAATTTTTATAGCAATTTTTACTTTATCTGCCGGAATCTCTATTTCATATTTTCCTTCAACTAAATCATTTTTCTTTTCGGGAACATCAGAATAAATAATATGAAAGGTATTACCATTATAATTTGAATCAATTAAGACTGTATCTATCATGCTTCTAAAATCAGGGATTTTTACTTTAAATAGTTTATTGTCAATGTTAAGACGTTCAATAATTGTGGGGGAGATAAAGTTTTGAATTTCTATTGATGCTTTATTCTTAACAGTTCTTTCAACTTTTATCTTTGCTTCTGCTGCTTTGTGGATTAAGAAATTACCATATCTTTTATCTGTTTTCAATTCAATTAATCTAATTTTATTTACAGGATGCTTTTTATTCCAATCTTCAACCCAGGGATCAACTACTAATCCTTTACCAAGACAGACTATAGTTATATCTCTATCTTCATTAGGTCTTTTCTTTAATTCATCTTGAATTAATTGTAAATCAAGTAAAGTTAAAGGATGATTGAAATCAATAATTTTTACTAAGTTTTCCCCTAAATATCCATCAAAAAATCTATCCGTCCTAACTCTCTGAATTCCTATATGCTGAATAGCAAGTTCAATGGCTTCGGTTTTTAAAAGTTTAAGGTCATAGTCATTGACTTTATAAACGGCAAAAGTGTTATATTTTGATATAAATTTCTTTTCTTTTAGAGGTCTTTTTTGTTTATTATTTTTATCATTCTTAATGTGTTCAAGGATTATCTTTTGCAATCTTTTACTGGTTAATTGAATTGCTCCTTTGTTTATATCACAGCCAATCCAGCGTCTGCCTAGTTTTTGAGCAACGGCAGCGGTAGTACCTGAACCAATGAAACAATCAAGAACTAAAGGTATGTTCTCTCCATCTTCTAAAACTTGTTCTGAATCCTTTGTAGAAGCTTTAATTATGCGTTTAAGCAAAGCTTCAGGTTTTTGAGTTTCAAAGCCAAGTCTTTCGGAATCGTTGGCTGATAAAGGAGCCACTTTATCATCTATCCACAAATCTCCTAAGTAATTTCCTTTCTTTTCATCCAAGTATCTCTTAATTCTTGGAAGACCTGAAGAGGTAAAAATAATTCTTCCTTCTCCCATTATTTTATTAATATTCTCTTGACTTAATATCCAATGTTTCCCAGTAGGGGGATGTAATAGTTTATCTTCAAAATATCTCGGGGGACCACTACCTCTTTGTGTAAGATCAAAACTACCATATCGCCGCCCAGTACCTTTTTCGATGTAAGGATAGTTTTTATCATCCTTTTGACCTTCCAAAAACTGTGAATTAAAAATACAATTTTTAGCTTTTGAATAAAATAGTATAATGTCCTTAACATTGCTAAAAAACTGAGACTGGGCTTTAGCAGCTGTTAGTTTTCTCCACACAATTTCATTTCTAAAATTCTCCTGTCCAAACACTTCATCCATCAATAGTTTTATATAATGTCCTACATGCCAATCTAAATGCACATAGATAGATCCTGTTTCGCTCAATAATTCTTTTAGCAACATTAGCCTTTCATACATAAATTGTAAATATGAATCATTATTCCATATATCAAAATACATAGTTTGTTGTAAAATTGATGCTTCATCCTCTTCTATTCTTCCTAAATTTTTCAGTCCCCTAAGTTCAACTTTTCTCACATAATCAGCTCCACTTTTAAAAGGAGGATCGATATAAATCAAATCAATCTTTCCTCTAAAACCTAATTCTAAAAGTGTGGCTAAAACATCTTTGTTATCTCCATGAAATAATAAGTTTTGCCAACTATCTTTTAATTCATTAAAAGTTGGTATTTCAATAACTCTTTTAGAATTTAATGGGTCAAATGTTTCTACAAGTTGAGAAGGAAAACCTTTAACATAATCAAGTGGTTTTTTACCTACCCAGTTAAGCATCGGCCGGCCTTTAGCAGAAGTGATTTTAATCTTATCTTCGCTCATTTTTAGTGTCCTCCAAAGTCATTAAAAATCTCATAAATGTTCCGGTTAAATATATTACAAACTCAATCTCTGAACTATCTACTTTATCTTCATGTTTTGCATAATTATTTTGATATTTTGCATAATAATCAATTAACTTCCAATACATATTGTTCAATTCTTTTGGTACATTTTTCTGCTCTAAATATTTACCTAAAGGTTCCCTTTGATTTTCCAAACTTTTCTTCCTATTATTCAGGATTTTCTTAAGTAATAATTCAAGAGATAATCTTAAATCATCAATAAGATTTCTCTGGTAAATCTTGTCTTGATATTTTTCCAAAGCAGACTTGAAGCTTTTTTGCACATTTGGATACGAAATTAACCAGTTTAAAACATCATTGACAACTTTCTCATCTAATAATTTTGATCCTTTCGGATAAAATATAATATTGTCTCCCTTTATTCTTTTTATTTGAATATCCAAGAGTGACAACTCGATATCCTCTTTAAAACTCAAATATAATTCCTCCTTAACTTCTAAGTCCAAACCTAACCAAAATATCGATTGTATATATTGAATAAATTTTATAAAATCGCACTCTTCTGAAATAAATTTATAAACGAGCGAGTCTTTAAATTTTACTACTTTCATCTGTAAGCTCGAAATTTGTTTTGAAAAATTATCAAGGGTAGCTAAAGCACTACCTGTTGTTAATTTTGATTGTGGAAAATGTTTAGCTACTAATTTTAGAAAGTTTCGCTCTAAATTTTTATTGGAAAGAAAACGCTCTCCTAATATATAATCAATTGTGGACAAAGCACGATTTTTAAAATCTGCAAATCTCTTATCTTCATCATAAACTATATTCCATCTTTTATAAAAATTTTTAATCTTACAAGATATTATCATTTTTTCTCGCTTTCATATCCATAAATATCTTCTTTAACTTTTTGTACATTTTCAAATCCTATTTCATCTCTATCTGTTATCAAAATTTCATATTTTAGTTTATCGGGATTTAAACCTTCTATTTCTTTTATTGCCTTTTCTTTTTCTTCATCTCTATATGTCTCTGCTTTAATCTCGATTATAAGCATTTTACCGTTTTTCTTTTTTATTAAAAAATCCGGAGTATAATTATGATACTTTCCGTCTTTTCCTTTATATTCGAATAAAAAATCAGTTTTATTAGGATCAGTTATCGCTCCTGTAAAATAGATATCTTCTATATCTGCCGGATTTTCATTTAACACATTTAATATTTGTATGAAAAAATCTTTTTCCGGATTAGAATCAAAATTATAAGGTGTATAATGAAAACCAAAATCTAACTGGTACCAACCTTTATTCTGCTCTCTAAATTTATCATATTTCAAGAGAAGATTTTCCTTATCTTTGTGATACACTATTTCGGTGGTATAGATAGTTTCCTTTTCTCTTTTTTCTTTGTTAAAATGTTGTGGTTTAATTAGAGCAAGCGCAACTTCAACTTCCTCTTCGATTATTTTATAATTTTTAAGTTTTTCTTCTACTTGTTTTTTAATTTCATTCGCGTGACTTTGCAAAATTTCTCCATCTGGATACAATTTTGTTAATCTCTCGTAAAGAGTTAAAAGAGGTAATCTATACAAAGATGATAATTCAACAGCAAAATAGAAAATATCAATAAAATCTTCTTCTATTATTAGTTTCTCTTCTTTTTGACTTATTAGCACTCCTTTTCTATCGGGTATATCTTTTAAATCATAAATTGTTTTTTTAATTTTTTCTGTATGGGTATCAGGTTTTTTAAATTCTAATTTACTGATATCAATCTTTTTATTAATGGGTACAACTTTTGTAATTATCTTTTTAAGTAGTACAGGAGGAATTTCTATTTTTCTTAAAATTAATCGGTCTTTCTTTATATTTTGTGAGGATATATTTAATTCCTCTAAGGTTTCACCATAAGTTTCTTTTAGTTGTGAATCCAAAATCTTTACATTCTTCTTAGAAAGATATATCTTGGCTTTATTGATATTCCCAGTAGTTTGTCTTAAACAACGACAAGCAGCTTGTAGACAAAAATTATTACTGCTTTTTAATTCTCTGGCTAAAGCACAAGCAAATAGAGATAAACAATTCCAGCCTTCAGTCCCTTTATTTACTAACAGGAAAATTCGATAAGATAGATACGGGTCATTTATTCTATTATCAAATAGATCTTTTATTTCGTCTTTTGATTCATTATGCACTTCTAATGCAATAGAAGGATCTTGACCAATTTCTAATAAAGTTCTTTCCACGATAGGTTTAGCATTTTTAAGATCTTCTATCTTGGGGAAATAAATAGCAAATTTAGAAGATGAACCATCATAAATTTTGACATCTTTATAATTTTTAAAAAAATCAATAACTATATCTCTTATAAAATGTTCATCAGCAACTTCTGGATAAGCTACAATATTATCTTTTACTTCTTTTAATATTCCATCTTTTATCCCTTGAGATAATCCGTACCAATAAACTACATCTTTTAGGATTTGTTTTTTATAATAGGGTGTTCCAGTAGTATTGACTACAACCAATACATTCGTTTTTTCTGCAAGATAATCTACTGTCTGCCTTACTCTTTTTAATTCTTTATCCAGTGCTTGGCCATAAGTGTGGTGTGCTTCATCAGAAAATATCGACAGATTAGGAAGTGAGGCTATTGTTTGAAGTCTTCTATTGGCTATTTCCTGTTTTACTTCATCTTCTTTAGATAAATCGGTAAATAAATTCCTAATTAATGATTTAGAAATCGATTGCTTTTGGATTCTTATTTTTTCTGTATTAGTAACTATTATATTAAAATTACTTCCCCTTATTACCGGTATATCTTTTTCTCCATCACGAGTATAAGTAAATTTTACAGAGGTGATAAATTCTTTGAATAATCGTGTAGGCAAAATTTCCTCATACGGAACATCAGAAATTTCTTTTAATGCCCCTAATATAGTCTTTCCGGGAGCAAAAACTAATGCATTTTTAACAAAGTTTGAATTTTGCGGATATTCAAGGGCCATCGCAAATTCGGTAGCAATAATTGTACCGATTAGAGCAGTTTTCCCTGCTCCCATTGCTAAAGCCAGTATATAACTTGGGTAACTCAGAGTTAATGATTCTTTAAGACTTTCAAGTCTATATTTTTTAACAAAACCGTTATCGTTTTTTATTTTTACAAATATTGATTCTATGCCGCCACCCTTGCTCATAATTTCAATTAAATCTTCCGGAGAGATAGAAATGTTTAAAACTTTAAGAAGCTCAGATGGATCTTCAAATATTTTTTTATATAAATTAAATATATGTGGGGTTTTCTCTACAAGTCTTAAATACCAATATGTTTCCAAGGCTTCAAATTGTGCTTTTCTTAAAAAACGTAAATTTCCCATTTCTGGGTCATAATTATAGTTTAATATTTCTGAGATAATAGGAAAATCAGAAGAATAGTAAGATTTTCTCCATTCAATAATTTTTGGTTTTAATTGACTATAAAGACTCATAGTACTCCTTTTGTTATTTAATAAAATATAAGATATTAAATGCTTCGATACTTTATTATTTTATATAACAACCCATCCTCTTCTTTATCGCTGCCAAATAATAATTTTCTAAATTCTAATAGTTCAGCATAAGTCCCACCTGGTGTGGGATGCGCGTAAGGTGCCCTAAAATCAGAAGCTCGCTTTAAATCATTTATAACAGCATCTAATTCTTTCTTGTCAATTTTTAATCTCTCTTGTCCAAATTCTTTTAATAAATTTTTTAATTTACCAATTTTATATTCGTTGGACTTAAAATGAAAGTTTAATTTATATTTTTTTATAAACTCTATCATAATTATCTCTGCTTCTTTCTCTAACATTCTCGATAAGCATCCAATAGAGGGGAGATAATCAAATATTTCTGCTGAATTCATAATTTTTTCATATTTTATATCTTTTATCATTTCGTTTTTACTTTTCCAAAATAGTTTTGGATATATTATAGGAAATTTCTTTTGGCAATCGTCCTCAATATTTTTCTCGTTAATTTTTTTTATATCATCATTTATGGGTGCTATCTCCTGATATCCTTTAATAAAACTCTCAAATCTTTTTTTATTATTTTTTATTGACTTTTTATCTTCCATATTTTCTAAATCTTTCGCTTTCTGATCTTTAATACTTTCTTCTTTAGAAATCTTTTTACTTTTTATTAATTCTAACCTACTTTTACATATTTGCAGGTTCCTCTCTAAATAGGGATTTCTTTGGAAAGGTTTTATGCTTAGGGGCAAGAAAGTGGGTATTTTTAAAGCAAGAAAAAGTAACATATCAATGTCCTTTTTATTAAGTGTATTCCATTCTTTGTGTCCTTTGCGTACGACTGTTTTTATCACATTGAATTCATCTTCAGTAGTTTTTAAATTATATTTTAAATATCGATTTTCGCGGTACCATAAGTACAAGTAATTTTCTACTTCTTGAAAGTAACAATTTGCCTTAATAAAGTTATTTTTTGCTTCCCGATATCTTTTATCTTTATAATTTTCTTCGCCTTGCTTAAGATAAATTTCTCCTATTTGAAAAGACGGATTTTCTTCAGCGGATAATTGAAGTTCAATTGGCATCTTTATAATTTTAGTCTCAGATTTCCACCAGCTATAATATTCATCTGGAGATAGAGAAACATCCATAACATCATCAATACCAATATCTTTTTCATATTGTTCCATTTTTTTATTAAACTTTCCTATATGATCGCTATTACGAAGATTAAATAAGATTAATGCGGCTTTACAATAAATTCTTGCCTTCTCTAAAAATTTAAGTGCCTTTTCATAATCACCAAATTTTTTATACCAGAGTCCAATCCTTAGATTATTAAAAAGTTTATTATTGGATAGTTTTTTATAATCTTCTAAAGATTCCAGGTATATAATATCGTCAGGCCTTTCCAAATATTCAATTACTCTTGGATCTTGAGATTCACCAAAAATATCGTCAAGTTCATTTAGCCATATTAGGGTTCTTTTAAATCTATAATTTAATTCAGATTTTAATTTATTTGGTTTAATATCCTCTACAAAATTAAATACCGCTGTCTGCCATGGAATCCCAACCCAAGTGGCATCACTTGTGATAGAGTGAATAAATTCTAAAAATCCAAGATCTAAAGGTCTTGGGAATTCATCATTAATTTGAAAATAAAAAAGTAGTATATCATATAAATCAATTGCATGATATCCCTCAGAACCATCGCTAATCTCAATGTTTTCATAAGGTAAATTCAAACGTATTTCTTTTGTTTCTTCATAACCAAATTCCAAATAAAGAGTTCTTAATACAATTATTTCTTCTTTGGCAACAAAAATTTCTTTACTATACCAATCATATTTATCTTCCATTTGCATTTCCTTTTATTTGATCGTTTCAATATAAAATTTATTTTAAATAATTTCTATTAAAATAAAAAAGGATACGTTTTATTTTAATAATAATATTCGACAAAACTTGTAAAAAATCCTCTTTTTTGAGTATATTTTCAGATTATATTTTTAAGCTGCAAGTAGTAAGTTACGAGTTTTAAGTTTTAGCTATTCAGTCAACAGTAATTATTATTCCCTGCTCTTTCCATTCCTCCCATTCGAGGTTGGTTATTTCGGGTAGTTGGGCGAGGGCTTGCGGGTTTTTGAATCCTCCCAGTTCTTCTCTTAAGGCGATTATTTTCCGGGCGAGAGGTTCGCTTATTTGTAAGATGCTGGTAAGTTCTTCTAGGGATGCGGAGTTGATATTTATTATTTTATCTTTCGGTTTTTGAAGAGCAGTGGAAATGGAATTATAAAAAAAAGAGAAGTAGACTTCGGTTTTGGCAAGGGAAATAAGAAAAAATTGGGAGATAAGAATTGTAGTTAGTAAAAGAATGGTAGTTAGTTTGATTTGTCTTTTATTTTGT
>Ga0210003_1003604_pt1 | contig 12520 bp, 7 predicted proteins | sample LantaG_FD_182804 | JGI IMG/M metagenome (GOLD analysis project Ga0210003, IMG submission 182804) | Deep subsurface microbial communities from Baltic Sea to uncover new lineages of life (NeLLi) - Landsort_02402 metaG (SPAdes) (version 2) | ecosystem: Environmental > Aquatic > Marine > Oceanic >...
CCGCTAACTTCAGGGCCTTAGTAATTCTGAAGGTTGCTTCCTGTTTTAAGGCATCCATTTTGTTAGAGGTGATCATTCTGTTTTTCTTAAGGTAATTCATATATCCTCTAATACAGTCAGTCTCTTGCCAGGCAGAAATCTCTTCTTTGCTCCTATAAGATGATGCATCAGAGGGTGAATGACCCGAAATTCGATAAGTTATGGTATCCAGAAGAACAGGACCATTTCCTTCAAGAAGGATTCTTTTCTTTCTTTCAATAGCATCGGCCACTGCCAAAGGATTATAACCATCAACCCGTTCAGCATACAAGTTTTCAGGGTTTACCCCAGCTCCTACCCGGGCAAGGATTTTATAGCCCATAGTTTCACCTAAAGTTTGACCTCCCATCCCATAGAAATTATTAAAGAAATTGAATAGAATGGGAGGAGAACCACCAATATCTTTATCCCAAAGTGTGCGGTATTGATCCATTGCTGCTAACATAATTGCTTCCCACACCGGACCACAGCCCATAGAAGCATCACCGATATTACAAATTACCATACCTGGCTTTCTATTAATTCTTTTAAAAAGAGCAGCACCCACTGAAATATCCGCTGCCCCTCCTACGATAGCATTGTTGGGCATACTGCCAAAGGGTGCAAAAAAAACATGCATCGAACCACCCAAGCCCTTATTAAAACCGTTAGCCCGTCCAAATATTTCTGCAAGAACTCCGTATAGTACAAAATCTTGAACAAGTGATTTAATATTACCTTTATGTTCCTTTTCTACTACTTTTAAGCAGGCTCCATCCATATAAGATTTCATTATCTTAAGAAGTTCATTCTCATTAAGTTCATCTATAACTGAAAAACACTTAGCTAAAACTTCTCCATGACTACGATGAGAACCGAAAATAAAATCTTCGATACCTAAATGTAGACACTGACCCACAGCAGATGATTCCTGGCCGATAGATAAATGAGCAGGGCCTAAGTGATTGTATTCAATTCCCTCATAAGATCCTTGGGTTTTTATGGAATTGAGCATGGTCTCAAATTCTCTGATTATAAGCATATCATAGTAAATTTTAAGGAGTCTTTCCTCTCCAAACTTCTTTATTTCTTTTTTTATATCTGGTTTGTACTGATTTACAGGAATGTCGTTTATTTTTAAGATCTGTGATTTTCTAACTTCTTTAGGGTCAATAAAAATAGATTTAGGCATAGTTTTCTCCTTCCTACAAAAGTGCCTAGATATTTTTTAACTCAAAATTAGCTATTGCCATAGCAAGTTCCTGAAGGAACCTGGCTGCGGGGGCACCATCTATAGCACGATGATCAAAAGTAAGAGATAATCCTAAATGAGGAATAAACCGTACTTTATCTTCTTTCATAATTGGCTTAAGATAAATACTGCATACGCCTAGAATTGCTACTTGTGGTACATTCAAAATGGGAGTAAAACTTTCAATCCCCATTGTCCCAAGATTGGTTACCGTGAAAGTGCCTCCAGTAATTTCATCTGGTTGAATACTTCCTTCAAGACATGCAGAACTTAAACGTTTTGCTTCTTTAGAAATTTCCTTTAATGACAAGAGATGGGTATTGCGGATTACCGGGACCATAAGCCCACGTGGTGAGTCTACGGCAAATCCCAGATGTACATGCTCAAATTCAAGTATTTTATCCTCAAGGAAATGAGCATTTAAGGCTTTAAACTCGGGTAGAGTTTTGGCTACTATGTAAAGTAGTAAATCATTGATGCTAATTCCACTTAAACCCAATGTTTCGGGACTGGATTTTAACCATTTCCGACCGGCTAATAAATTAGAAGCATCAGCTGAGATATTCAGGGTAAGCTGAGCAGTACTCTGTAGGGATTTAATCATTCGTTCAGAGATAAGCTGCCGTACTCCTTTCACTGGAATTTCCTTTATTGGCCCCGGAAAAGAAATGCCACGTTCTTTTGTGGGGAGTTGTTCCTGTTCAGATATCACCTTTTCTATATCCCTTTTAATAATCCTTCCACCAGGACCTGAGCCTATAAGTTTGGAAAAATCAATTCCTTTCTTTTCTGCAAAACGCCGTGCAACCGGAGATATATGTATTGGGCCGGCTCCAAAAGAAGGTCTTGTTTTTTTAACGGATTCATCTGGGGTTATGGCTTTCTGAATTTCTGCATATTCTTCCTCAGAAACAGAGATAGTTTTTTTGGAGATAAGATGGTCAATTTTTTCTCCCGGTTGCCCAATTATGGCAATAGTGTTAAGGACTGGAACATCGTCGCCTTCTTTATAAAATATCTTAAGTATTGTTCCTGTTTCAGGAGCTTCCACTTCAAAGACCGCCTTATCAGTTTCCACTTCACAGATAGGTTCTTCAGCTTTTACTTTGTCCCCTTCTTTTTTATTCCATTTAATAATAAGACAAGATTCAACAGATTGCCCTTGTTTGGGCATAAGTACTGGTATAGCCATTTTAAAGTCCTCCTTGCTAAGCTCTCCAATTTTACTCTATAAATAATAAAATTTTTTAGTCACTCTTTATTATTTCCGGGGTAAGTACTTCTTGATATCAAAGGATTTTCTGATTATCTTTCTACCCTCAGCAATTGATTTAATTTGTCCCATAGATTTAGCCTGAACCATTAGATTCCCAATGGCAGTTGCTTCCACTGGCCCTGCATAAATGGGTAAACCCGTTGCATTAGCAACAAATTGACATAGGAGACCGTTTCGACATCCTCCTCCTATAATATATATTCCATTAAGAGTTCTATCGGTAATCTTTTCTATCATCTTAATGGTCTTTGCATATTTATCTGCCAGGCTCTCAATAACTCCTCTTACAATCTCTGCAGGGGTCTCGGGAATTTTTTGCCCTGTTTCGTGGCAATAGTCTTTGATTCTATCTGGCATATTATCATCAATTAAACCTGGCCTTAAGAACCTTAAGTCATCCGGGTCAATCCTAAAATTAGCCGGTCCATATTTTGAGGCTATTTCAGTTAGCTCATCATAAGAATATGACCTTACATTCTCATCCCAGAATTTTTTACACTCCTGAATAATCCAGAAACCGGTAATGTTTTTAAGAAATCTGAAACCACCATCTGCAGAACCCTCATTAGTAAAATTATATTTAAAGCTCATCTTGTTTACAATTGGTTCAGGAGTTTCTATCCCCAATAAAGACCAGGTACCTGAACTGATATAGGCATAATTAGTATCATCTTCAACTGGGACAGCTGCCACTGCTGATCCGGTATCATGGCAGGCAGGAGCAACAACTTCCACATCTAAATCCGCACCAATCTCTCGGGCAATAGCGGGTAAAAGCTTCCCGACTTTTGTCCCGGGCATAATTATTTCTCCAAATATCTCCCTTTTAAGTCCAAGTTTATTCAGTATCTTTGTTGACCAGTCCTTTTTTATAGGATTATAGAGCTGAGTAGTGGTAGTAATTGAATATTCATTTTTTATAATTCCAGTTAACCAGTAGTTTAAAAGATCGGGAATGGTCAGGAAATATTTTGCATTTTTAAATATTTGGGGTTTGTTCTTTGCAAATGAGTACAATTGATAAATAGTATTCAGCTGCATAAACTGAATGCCAGTCTCTGTAAAGATCTCTTCTTTGGATATAATACTAAAAACTTCATCCATTATATTATCTGTTCTCTTGTCTCGATAGTGGTAAGGATTTCCCAGAAGATCACCATCGTCGTCTAAAAGGACATAATCAACTCCCCAGGTATCTATACCAATGCTTAATATCTGATCGGGATATTTTTTAAAAGCCTCTTTTGAACCCTTTTTTATCTCATTGAATATTCTAAGAATATCCCAATAAATACTATCTTTAAGCTTTACCGGATTATTAGGGAAGCGGTGAATTACTTCCATTTCCGACACATTACCAACAATCACCCTTCCACTCTCTGCACCAATATCAACAGCTATAAATTTTTTCATCAGACTGCTCCTTTTGACCCTACCTCTATTCTTCAAATAACCTTTGTCTGTATTTTTCATCTGCTCTTTCAGCTATATATTCTACTATGTCTTCAGAAAAAGTATTTATGCCCCCTGCAAGTAAAGCACCGAAACGAATTTCTGCTGCTTTATTAGCCATTAAGGTAATATTCTCTACTTCCGCAGGAGTAGATCCTAAAGCAACAAATCCATGATTCTGGATATAAATAGATTTAGGTCTCTCTCCCTGTTTATCTAAAAAAATTTCAAGTTCTTTTTTTACTTTTTGGGCAAGCTTAACTCCTGGATCCGTATAGGGAATAAAGACCGATTCTTTTCCCAGTAGAACAATTTCATCAGGAAAAATTCTCCCTTTCAGATTTTCCGGGAAACTCTTTGAACAAGCCAATCTATTCACTGCTGTAGGATGAGTATGACCTACAAAATTTACTCCCTCCAAATTAAGGCAAATAGCATGTAAAAAGGTCTCTACAGAGGGAGTCGCCTTACATTTTTTATCTACTTTTGCTTTTTCAAAGATGTCATTAATATCTTCAACAGTAGGATTTTCCATGCCTATAAGCTGCATAATCGGTTCAAAATACACTTGAATAAAATCTTTCTCCCCTACTGTAGCAAGCTGGATTCCACTTGCTTTTATAAAGAAACTTTCAGTAATATTCTCAACTTTAACCTTTGCAGAAGTATTGCCTTCTCCAATAATTGCAAGATGATAGTCTATTCTTCCCAAATTATTAGAAAGCTTCACCAGTTCGCCTAAAATTTTACTTCTAATATCCGGTTTATTTATCATTTTTTCCTCCTCTATTGAGTCTCTTGCCTCTAAGTAAAAGTTAAAATTATCTTTTTTACTTTTACTTTTTGTCCTATCTTTCTTTTTCAATCCATATGAAAAACCTCTTCCAAAGAAGTGATAACCGGGGAATTATCCGGATTGGTTTCCATAATATCCTTCATATAATTCCACCATCTTTTCATTATCGCCTTCGAAGGAAGTTCTTCAACTGTATTATTATCTTTTAATTTTTGCACCGCAAAAAGAGTAAGTGTTTCTTTATCAACAAATATGGAATAATCATAAATTCCCGCTCTGGATAATTTTTCTTTAAGTTCAGGCCAGATTTCATAAGGTATCTATGAATCGAGTGTTCTGGAAGGGAATATTAAGGTAAAGATGTTCGAAAATTCCAGGCTTCATTATCTTCTGGTAGATTCCAGTAAATTTGATAAGGCATCAGTCTTCAGGACAACTGGTATTGAAAACGTAGATGCGATTATAACGGACAAACCATTGCCAAATGAATATCTCGATATATTGAAAGATAAGAATATCGAGATTATTACTCCTCTGAAAATGGATTAATTTATTGAACAATCAAATTTATTTTTTTTATATTTTCTTATATTTTTTTACAATATATCCTCCTTACTTTTTTATCAACCGACTATTCCCTCATCTAAAACATTAGACTCCTTCTACTTTCTACCATATAATGGCCCAAAGTTATTACAGGCTCTAAAGTCTGCCCCTTCCAGATCTGATGTACCAAAAGTACCCCATGCACTGGGCCTGAATATCTTATTTTGATCAACATTATGCATAGGTACCGGTATTCTAAGGATTGATGCTAAAGTAATAAGTCTATCTCCAATATGACCATAACTTATTGCTCCATGGTTAGCACCCCAGCTGCTCATAACTGTATATACATCCTTGAATGTCCCTCTACCTGTAAGCTTTGGAACAAACCAGGTAGTGGGCCATGTGGGATTGGTTCGTTTGTCCAGTATTTCATGAACCTCTGGAGGTAATTCTACAGTATATCCTTCAGCAATTTGCATTACCGGTCCCAACCCCTTAATTAAATTAATCCTGGATAATGTAACTGGCATTCCATCTCTTGTGGTAAAATCAGTTGAAAAACCTCCTCCTCTAAAGTAATTTAAATCGGCTGGCCTGAATAGAGTAGCATCTATGCATTTTTTAATTTCAGAATCATTTATATCCCAAAAAGGTTTAATTGCCGGTTTTCCGTTAATCTCCTGTTCGCCAGTACCATCAAGCGCCGTAGAACCTGAATTTATAAGGTGTATTATCCCATTTTCAGCAATACCTTTTAGTTTTTGTCCAGTAACTCTAGCTACTGCATCTGGACTCCAGTAAGTCCTAACATCTGAAAAAATTTGTGCAGTATTAGTAAGAAGATATCCTATAAGCATAGACACTCCATTCAGACAGTCATTTTCTGTGGCAAAAATATAAGGATTTCTTGGCCCATTCCAGTCAAAGGAACTATTCAGTATTGTTTCAGTGAGATCCCCATTGGGAAAATGGTCAGTCCATTGTCTCTGACCTTGAAAACCTGCTACTATAGCGTTATGCCCCAGTGATTCCTCATAATATCCAATTTTACCTAACTCGGGATTTCCTATCATTAGATCTCTACAAATCAAAGTCATCTTTACACAAAATTCCCAGTCTCTATCCAATTCTTTTCTTGATTTTTGAAGAGCAGCAGGATTTTTATCCTTTCCTTCTTTTAAATTATTTTTTACCCAGGATAGAGCTTTACCATATTCTTCTTTATCGTATATATTCCGGTCCATCCTTCTAACTATTTCAGTCATATCCACATATTCACATCTCATTCCCAGATAATCCTCAAAAAAGTTGGGGTCCACAATAGATCCCGCTATACCGATAGATACACCGCCGATGGATAGATATGATCTTCCTCGTATTATGGAAACTGCTAGAGCAGATCTTACAAAGGAAAGAAGTTTATCTTCTACATCTTCTGATATAGAATTGTCATTAGCATCCTGGACATCCCTACCATAAATTCCAAAAGCAGGCAGACCTTTTTGATTATGAGCAGCAAGAACTGCCGCCAAATACACCGCACCTGGGCGCTCTGTGCCATTAAACCCCCATATAGCTTTCGGCCGGAGTGGATCCATATCCATGGTTTCTGATCCATAGCACCAGCAAGGAGTAACAGTAAGGGTAGCTCCTACTCCTTCCTTACTGAATTTCTCATCCGCTGCTCTTGCCTCATAAACACCACCTATGGTGGAATCTGCAATCACACATTCTACTGATTTACCGTCAGGATATTTAAGTCTTCTTGAAATAAGTTTTGAAGCAGATCTGGCCATCTCCATTGTCTGCCTTTCAAGAGATTCTCTTATCCCTCCCATACGTCCATCAATCGCAGGCCTGATACCAATCTTAGGATAATTTTGTATCAAGTTATTTTTCATTACTAACTACCTTTCTATCAAAAATTAATGTTTAGTGACTTTCTAAATTTCTTTTCTAATTTTTAAGTACCTTTATTTCAGAATTTTTCAGTAATTCAAAACATGTTTTTATGGTGTATACCAATTCGTCTTCGCAATCTTTGGGATTCAGAAATAAAGTCCATAGAATTTTCGATAAATCTATTTCAATGTCTTATTATTTAAAATCACTAATCAATCAATTCTTTAATTTTGTATTTAAATCTAATAGATTAAAATTCCTAAAATACTTATCCATCCCTTTTTCAATATTGGTTAAAACTATATTTTCACCATCAATTCCATTCATCTTTAGGTTTGTATATAACTCATTCCGACTGTTTTTAACCTCAGGATTTGCCCATACATAACGTGAACTTGTCTTTACAATCCATTCTTTTCTGTCTTTTTTTAAGCTATCAAAATTTTTCTCACTATCTATTAGCCATTTCTTCCACCTATTAGAATCAATTACAGCTTCTTCTAGGATTTTCATAAAATTCGACTTTATGCTAACCTTGTTTTTTTTGAATAACTCTTCCTCGATTTGACTCAACTCAGTTAGTGCTTCGAATTCCAGAGCAGTAAATTCAGGACCAACATTAGCACCCCCAACTCCACTTTTGACATATTCTTCCAGGTTATTTACAAAATCAGTATAATGACCTTTTATATAAGACCCATAATTACTAGCAATACTTACTACTTCTTTGGCAACTTCTAGGTTAAAATTAGAGGTATGTAGATCAGTCCCGACCTTAGCAACAATAAAAATAGGCCATAGATTCTTTAGTCCTTTTCTTTCTAGTCCATCTCTTAATAAACCTAAAAATCTTTTAAAGACATTAATGTCTACCAGTCCACCATGAACCTCCTCGGTACCTACCTCATAAGAAATCGGATTTAATCCTTTTGCCTTCCTATAAGTTTCAATATGATATATTAACTCGGTAGTTCTCTTGACTACTGTATCTATTTTAATTGTATTATAAATATCTACCGTAGGGTCAACATGTATTAAATCATAACCTGCTAAAATTGCAGCTTCAAAAGATTTTTTTATCCAACACATGGAACGATCTAAGTCCCACTTCTTAATGGTTTGTCTGTCTTTTAACCACGGCCCTCCATGGTCAATACCCACTATAGTCGGCCCTTTATAATCTATTCTGTAAGATTCTTCCTTTATTTTTCTGATCAGGTCTTCCGGGGTCCATCCAGTGTACCCTCCATCAATGTCTACCTGGTTTAAAGTAGCTGCAAATAAAATAGGTGCATTAGCTCTTTTCGCTGCCCGGATAGCAGCTCTTAATACTGTCTCCGAATTAGGACATACAGCAAAAAGAGTAGAATTAGTTACTTTATTCTTGGCTAACTTTTTAAACAGGAGTTCCAATATAGGGATTTTCTTTTCTTCAGATTCTTTTCTTAATTTGCTTTTATCTATTCTTTTTTTAATTTCCATTTTTAATATTTCTAGAATTATATTTTATAGTACTCTGAACATTCCACTTTACTTTTATGCTAGATATCGATTATTAACTTACAATACTTTTCAGTGTTTCTGGTAATCATATCAAAAGCATCGCTGATATTTTCGAGCTGAAATCTATGAGTGATTAAAGGTTTGGTATCAATTAAGTTTTCCTTTAGCATTTCAATACCGCTTAACCATTCATTACCTGGAAATGGGCTTGAGTATGACATCCAGCTGCCAATAAGCTTCAATTCTTTTCTAGTGATAAGTTCGAAAGTCTTTCTATCAAAATTGATATCGTCATTTGATGTTCCGATTAAAATAATACTGCCGCCAGGCTTTACGATGCGTACTGCATCTTTTTTGGCAGCATTAGCACCCGAAACTTCGAAAACTTCATCAACACCATTATTGTCTATGTTTCTCTTAATATAGTCATCAAGAGATTCATTAACCAGATTTACATTGTGAGCAGAACCAAGTTGACTGGCAATATTCAGTTTAAACTCATCTATATCTGCCATTACAACTTTGTAAAAAGTCCTATTCTTAAGCAACTGAAATATTAAAAGCCCAATAGCCCCTGCCCCAAATACCATCGCCGATTTCCCAAATTTTATATCTGTATGGTAAATGGCATGAATAGCTACAGTAAGTGGTTCCAGGAAAGTGTATTTCTCTATATCTTTATCATCCGGCAATTTTATTAAGTTATTAAAATTCACTAGAAGATATTCACTCAAAGCTCCGTTTATTCTGGAGCCAATAAAACTGTAATCAGTGCATAAAGAATACATTCCTTTACTGCAGAAATAACACTTTTGGCACGGGATAAGAGGTATAATCGCTACTTTATCCCCCTCTTTAAATACAGATTTAATAGAAGCGCTATTTGATATTTTTTCAATTATTCCCACTGCCTCATGACCTAAAACAACCTTATCCCACCTTGGATCATTATCTCTTACCCTGGCAACATCAGAACCGCATATTCCCACATGCAAAATTCTTACCAAAACTCCATCCTCTGATAATTCCGGTTTCTTGATTGTCATGCAAACCATATTATTAGGACCCTGTCTTAATGCTACTTTCATATTTAAAATTTTTAAACCTTCCTATTAAATAATAATTTACAATATTCTTATCTTTAAATACATTCTAAATTATGCAGCTCTAATATCAACTCTTTTATAAAAATTTTGTATTGTGAATAATATTTATCATATTTCGTTTTTCTTTCTTTCGCCGGTTTAAAATCTAGATCATATTTGCATACCACCCCTTTTGCCTGTTTGAAATCATCAAAAGCTCCGACTCCGATACCAGCAAGCATTGCAGAACCTATAGATGCTCCACTGTCATAATAAGACCGCGTAATACTAATGTTTAAATTATCTGATATCATCTGTACCCAGAATTTATTTTTACTTGCTCCTCCCGAGACAATAGCTTTTTTAAAATCTATACCCTTTGCAAGGATAAACTCCAAATTGTACTTTAAACCATAAGAGCAACCTTCCAATATTGATCGGAATATATCAATTTTTCTAGTAGATACTTTTAAGCCTAAAAGAGCACCTTTTGTATTAAGATCTGATCTAGGTGTTCTCATTCCAGCCATAAATGGTAAAAACACAAGATTCCCGGAACCGATTTTTGTCTTCTGTATTTCCTTTTCTAATATACCGAATATCATCTCATCAGAGATGTTCTCATCTAAGCCATATCCCTTATATACCTGATTCAAAAACCATTTAATGGTGCTTCCTGCTCCATCCACGCTTCCAGCAACAATATAGGTAGCTGGAACTACACTAGGATAGGTTTGGAGATTTCTATCATGCACTAATTTATCAGTAAGAACTGTAATGTTTATAACTGATCCCATTTCAATAAAACAGTAGCCTATATCTATACATCCAGAACCAAACATTGTTGAAGCTACATCCAGAGTCCCAGCAATAACTGGAATACCATAAGGTAACCCTGAATCTTTTTTAAAATTTTTACTGGTTTTCCCAACAATTTCAGATGGTTTGTATATTCTTGGCATTTTATTTTTATTTATACCAAAATAGCTAAGCAGCTCTTCAGACCATTCTCCTTTTTCTCTATCAAATATACCCGTCATTCCAGTCTGGGTATAATCCTGGGAATATTCTCCTGTAAGTTTTTGTACAATAAAGCCATTTGCTGTTAAGAATTTATAAGTTTTTCTATAGATATCAGGTTCATTTTTTTTAATCCATGAAATTTGCGGTCCAGTATATGATGATCTTAGAGTACTACCCCCCAGTTCATATATCCTTTCTCCCTCTTTTGTGTCTTTAAATGAGTTACAAATATCTAACGCTCTTTTGTCTAAATATAGGATCGCAGGATATAAAACATCTCCATTTTTATTTACCGAAACCAAGGCATTTGATTGAGAGGATATACCAATTGCCAGTACCTTACTTTTTTCAAAGTCTAATTGAGATAAAGAATCTCTCAGAAGATAAACTAGAGATTCATACCAATCATCTGGATTCTGGCGGACAAAACCATTTTGAAGAAAATTTATCTCATATTCTTTCGCATTGGAATATATAAGATTTCCTTTTAGATCTATTATTGAAATTTTTATTGCAGATGTTCCTACATCTATACCTATCAGGTAATTTTGGATATTACTTTTAGTTTTGGTAATTCCAGGTTTAGACTTCATTAATAATCATATTAAAATTATCATTTTTTACTTAAATAATTAACTTTTCTAGCTTTAATTAATTACCGGCTACAGGTACTTTTACTCTCTAGTAATCTTTTTAATTTCCTATTAATGTGTTATTTCTCCATCCAAATCCCAGAGATCTTCCCATGATTTTGCCCCTTCCCAGAGAAAAACCTGTCCTTTTATAAGGCGGCAGTTTTTATCTATGCCAGCTATTTCCCTCATCTCTTCTTCAGTAAGCGGGTCTCTTACAGTACACTCAAGATTACTTATATATTCATTTCTATAAATTGAGAAAGGAATTGGAATCTGTCCCCTCTGTACGGCCCATTTTACACAAACAACCGCAGGGTGTATATTTAACCTTTTAGCAATTTTCACTATTACAGGATCCTCTATATCCACAGTATCTTCTTCTGTCTTATCCCTATCTGGACGTGTAGGTGAACCAATCGGACAAAAACCAATGGGCTGGATATTGTTTTCAATACAGAAATCGAAGAATTCCTGCTGCTGAAAGTGCGGGTGCAATTCCATTTCGTTGCAGGCAGGTTTTATTCTGGCATCACGTAAAACCAACTTTAACTTTGGTATTGTCATATTGGATGTTCCTATATGCTTTACCAGCCCTTTCTCAAACAATTCCTCCATTTGGCTCCATGTTTTCATATAGTTTTCATGTATATAAGGTTTTGCGTCAGGAGATCTTGAAGTAACATCGCAACCTGGCGCATGATAATTAGGAAAAGGCCAGTGTGTTAAATAAAGGTCTAAATAATCCAAATTCAAATCCTTTAAGGATTTCTTGCAGGATTTTAATACATCGCCCTCCCCGTGCATATCATTCCAGAGTTTAGAAGTTATCCAGAGTTCTTCCCTCTTTATTCCACTTTTCATAACATCTTTTAAGGACTCCCCTATAAGATGCTCATTAAGGTAAATTGAGGCGCAGTCTATATGCCTGTATCCTACGAATATTGCACCTTTTACAGCCTTCCCAATATCTTCACCACTAAACCTGTCAGAACCAAATGTACCTAGTCCAATAGCGGGGATTTCTACGCC
>Ga0210003_1003605_pt1 | contig 12519 bp, 18 predicted proteins | sample LantaG_FD_182804 | JGI IMG/M metagenome (GOLD analysis project Ga0210003, IMG submission 182804) | Deep subsurface microbial communities from Baltic Sea to uncover new lineages of life (NeLLi) - Landsort_02402 metaG (SPAdes) (version 2) | ecosystem: Environmental > Aquatic > Marine > Oceanic >...
ACTCCTCACTATGGTTTTATACTATTTTTAAACATTTCATTATTACATTTTTCACATATATAACTTATTTCATCTTTTTTAATTATTTTTCTAGCCAATTTTGTCTCCTAACCATAATACTCATTTGCCCAGACCTTATATCTAAAATTTCATGCGCATCTTTTTTTAGAATAATCAGCAACTCCTATGCTCAGTGTTATCTTCAAATGATCTGTACCTGCTTCAAATTTGTGATCCTTTATTTTATCTAGTATACGAACGGATGCGTTAAGGATATACTTTTTATCAGTTGCTTGTATAAGAATAACTTAACTAAGTCTACACCTCTATTTTAGAGATAAGATATCTGCCCAGTTCCTTAAGTCGTTCTTTATTCTTATTATAAAAGGGAATTAACTTTTGATATTCTCTTACCTTTTCTGTATTCTTTATCTCCATAATTCTCACATCTTTAGGAAGCCTATCTTTAATATTATGATATGCACCAATAAAAATGATTCCTGTCTCGTCCTGATTTAGGGTCTCGTCAACCCTTCCGGCAATAAATTTATCCCTTTTATTTAAAAGTCTATTTTTGACTAATTTATATTTTATAAATGCAATTAATTTCTCATGTAGAGATTTTGCCTGTGTTATGGCAAGTAACCTGTCTCGTTCTCTCTTGACAAGTTTAAAATCCTCGGTCTTAAATAAAATGGCTCCTCTTTGAAGAAGCCTTGCGATTAGTTCATAATTTTTACTTCCTGATCTTGCACCTTCTTCGACTATCTTCTGACCAACTTCACCTCCTGCTATCATTCCATCCTGGTATATTTTCATACCAGATACATCTATAGAATCAAAATAATGCGACAGCTCATCCCAAAAGCCTTCCACTGTTTTTATATGCTCTTTCCATAATTCTTCACCCAAATCAGCAATACCTCTTCTATTTAAATCTTTTGCCAACGAGCCCATATCAGAACTCATATGGATAATAGGAACATAAATCAATGCTTTCATATAGATTCTCTTTGAATATCACCACGTTTGCGTATCTCTTTTCTCATATAATCAAGTAAATTTCCATTAACATCAAGGTGAACTTCATAGATGCCAAGCATCTCCAGATTACTTGCCGCTGAAGGTTTTTCTGTTATTTCAATTATAACCTGCCACATTTCTCCATCTTTACTGACTCCTATGGCAGAAGGAGATGTAAATCCCGTAAGTTCAACTAATTTTTTCTTGGCATTTTCTACAATATCTTTTATATCCATTTTTTCTCTCTTTTCAGCTTAACCAATTTTATTTAATCTTGGAGTGTTTCACTCTATACTTTATTTTCTTTTTCTATTTCTTTCTCTTTTGCTTTTGAAGAAAGAAAAGAATCATACTGCCACCAATTTATCCCCATCTCCATTGCCTTATCTACAGAGGCAATCATGAGCCTTATCTTGATAGTAAGAAGGTCAACATCAGCAATTTGAATTTTAATATCTCCAACGATTACTATACCCTTATCCAGCACCCTCTCTAAGATATCAGCTAAATTGGTAGCATTAATCGCATGTGCCATTTGTTGCTCAGCCATTTTTCAAACTCCTTTTCTTTATTATCTTAGCTTTTTAGTTTTTATAATTAGATTTGCTGTTTTCTTACGCAAATTTGCAATAAAACGGCAATTTTTACAATCCAATCTTTTAGCATCATAATCAGGACAGGAAAGAAGTACGTCTACTTCTTTTTGTAATTCCTCAGTATACAATACCTTTACCTGAATCCATTTAGCCTTATTAATCTTATTGGTGAGAATTTTTATTTCAGATTCCTGTTTCTGAAATGTTGAACAATTTATCTTTTTTTCTTTTTCTTTCATTACATTAAATTTCCTAAAGGTCCTAAATCTAAGTTTAACTCTTCGTCTTCGATGCCAAAGATTGCCTTAATCTCCTCTATCTTTTTCTTAACTGCTTTAAGGCTTAATCCTAATTTTTGGATCTCTGCAGAAGAAAGGGACCCTTTCTTTACTCTCCTGAAAGCTTCTTTCTCCATAAGCTTTCTTATTAATTCAACCAGGGTTAGGATTAATTTAGCTAAACCTTGCTCTGTCTCCCTGGGACTATTTGCATTGATGATTTTAGGAATATTTTCTTCTGTCTTTTTTATTTCTCTTTGTAATCTTTCTATATACTCTATATCTTCAGAAGTAAGTTCTTTATCAGGATCACCAAAACTCCTACCTGACATCTCCTCTGCCTTGGAAACTGATGTAAGTATGAGCCTCAAGCCTAAATAAACAAGATCTACATCCGCTACTCTTATTACTATATCTCCATTGATAACTGCACCCTTCTCTAAAACCTTATCAAGAGCATCTACCAGGGTTACATTGTCATTTTTATTAACCATATTCTTTAATAGGAAGTAAAATTATAAACAGGCCAGGGACCGCTATATTCAAGGTAAAATCCTTTTGCCTGTATTTCTTGATTTAGGCCCTCAGCTTCTTTCTTAAAATTTTCGATTTTTTCTCTGGGGATTAAATAGGCTGAATTTAAAACCATGGGCTCCCGCCTGCCTGTTAATTCTTTATCCAAAATTTTACTTTTAACCGAAGCTGTAGCCTGTTTACTTAAGCTTTCAAATAAATCTTCTGCAATATTGTTTAATTCTTTATCCATTTCTTCAGAAATAACGTCTTTTAATTCTTCTTCCATAAAAAATGCCATACCCTCAGGTAAAGATGCTATTTCTTTCTCTTTTTCTTTTATTACTTCACTTTTCTCTTTTATCATCTGCTCAATCTTTTTCCTGTCCTTTAGATATACCTTAACACTCCACTCCTGCTTATCTTTAATTCTGTCTAAAACTTCTTTGATCCTGAAATAGTCTTCATTTAAGGTCTTTTCTAATTTTTCTACCTCTTTAAAAATGATGCCAAATCTCATCGGTATCAGGCTTAAAACCTTATCATCCTCTTTCATTGCTTCTTCAATAATTTTCTCATGAATAATGGCCTTTTCTTTAATCCAGCTCATGTCTTCCTGTGCCTTCTTTTGTATTTCTTCAGATGTAAATTCTTCCAGGGAAACTTTACTTACAACTGCTTCTAATTCGCGGTAAGCCAGAGTAAAAACCTCTCCCTTTCCATCAATACCTCTTTCAGAAATCGCCGGGGCATCTTCAGTTTTCTCTCTTATGCAATAAAGATATAATCCCTCCATTAATTTACTCTTTACTCACTTTCTGTTACCGCTTCCATGCGCTTGCGCATCGACTTTCGCTCAAAACCCAAAAGATTTCCATCTTCATCAAAAAGAACTTCGTATAAAGCTAAGATATCCATTTGATCGGGAATAGACTGCTTCTCTACCATCTCAATAAATATATGCCATCCCTTTTCATCTTTTTTAGCCCCTGTAGTAGAAGAGGCCTTAAGTCCTGTCAATTTACTTAATTCGCTACGCCCCTTTTCAATTAAACTTCCTACATCCTTTGCCATTTTAGTACCTCCTGTCATATTAACCTTTTTAATGTCTTTCTTATTTTTAACTTGCCCTTCCTTTAAAAACTCACCCATATTTACATCTCCTTGCTTTGCCTACGCTTGGCACCTTCCTCTAACCTCTTCATCAGGATATCTTCTTCCTTATTGTATTGCTCTTGTGTTATCTCCTCCATTTCCAGCATCATTTGAAGCTTGACAAGTTCTGTTTTAATTTTATCCTCACCATAAAGTTCGTTCTCTGCCATGTCCATGATTTTTTCAACAATATTTTTACAGATCTTTGCTGTAGGCTCTACAAGTATCTGATATAATAAATATTCTAACATTATTTTAAGGCTTCCCTTTTACTGTTTAGCTTTTTATAAATGACGAAAATGTTATATTTTATGTCTCAATTACCAGGTTAACAAAATTAAATGGTGGCACTTTCCCTATATACTTAAATTTTATATTACTGCTGTATTTTGCTCCAAGTTCATTAACCTTTTGATCAAACTCTGTCTCTTTGTATTTTTGTACCAGAAAGGCAGCATTTATAATCATCAGTTCCCAGTAACTACTATTAATCTTGACCTCTGCCGCCAAAGCAGATAGAGTATTTAATATATCCTTTTTGTAAATCTCCTTTTCCCTTTGTAGTGCAGCCTCAACCCTCTCTCCTATTTCTGCTCTCTTAAAATACGTCTTCTCGGAAGGAAGCGTGGCGACTTTTTCTTTTAATATCCTTATTTCTTTATATTTTTCCAGGATATCTTTATATATAACATCTTCATTAAAAATCGCTTTCAGCCCTAACTCTTTCTTATCCTTCATCTTATTTAACAAATCTTTAAATTTACTGTATTCTTTTTCTAATATCTTTTTAACCTTTTCTTCGTCTTCTGTAATGGTAGCAAATCTCACCGGTAAAACTGTGTGTTCTTTCATTGCCTCTTCAATCGCCTTCTCATGTGCAAGCGTATTTTCCCTCGATACTCGATATCTTATTATTGTGGAATTGCTCACCACTGCTGCAATATCGTTAAAACAAATTGTATACAATTCATCTCCTCTGCCGCCAATCCCTATTGAACCGAAAGTTTTAGCAACTGCTGTTTCTATTATGCAATAAATATATTTTCCTTCCTTAACAGCTTCTTCCATCTTACCTCTTTAGAAATTCTATTTTTCCCATTCCTCTGGATAAATAACAATGTTGACAAAATTATATACGGGCATAGGTCCTGCATACGCAAACTTTACCCTATCACTATATTTCTCACTTAGCTCCTCCATAATATTGTCAAACTCTTTTTCCCATCCCTTATCTACCAGGAAAGCAGCATTTATAAACATCTCGTCGCCAATAATCTTATTAAGTTTATACTCAAAGACCGTCTTTCTTAATGCATCTACTATTTTTTCTGCTTCCTGCTCTTTTTTCTTCTTCAAAGCTTCTTCAACCATCTTGCCAACTTTCATTTTAGCCTGCGTATTTTTTTTACCCACCTCATTTTGAATTTTCTCTTTTGCCTTCTTAATTTCTCTATTCTCCTCTACAATCTCCTCAAAAATAGCATTCATATTCTTCCATGATCCTTTAACACCTAATTCTATCCTGTGATCCATATTTCTCAAAAGACTCATAAATTCCCGCAATCTTCTATCTAAAAGATTCCTTATCTCATCTGCATTAGAGGCAACGGTACCAAACCTGACCGGAAGCACGCTATCAAATTCATTCATCACTTTTTCAATTACTCTCATATGGGCTAACATATTCTCACTACTCACAATAAATTTAGTCATAGGACAGCTGCTTACAACCGTACTTAGATCATCATAACCAATGGTTAAAACCTCATCATCTCTGCCACCTATACCTATAGGACCAAAATTTCTTTCCTGCTTTGTGCCAATGATACAATAGATATATTTTCCTTCCTTTTCCATCTTTAGTCTTTTACCTTAACTAATATTGTGTTCTTGTTAAATTCTTCCTCATTAAAAGATAAGCTATCTTCACTGCCCGCCTGTTTACAAGCCCCGCAATAGTCGGCAAGTATCCTGTAAGCCTTAGTTACTTCATTAAATTCTTTTTCTATACCGGGAGTATTTGGATTTCTATCAGGATGGAAAGAAAAGGCTAATTTCCTATGGACCTTTTCTATCTCTTTTGCAGTTGCAAAATCATCCAAAAGCCTGAGTTTCTTTTTTGCCCAATCTATCTCTTCAAATTTCATTTTCTTTATTTCAAGCGTGTAAAAACTATAAGAAGGAAGCGGACCCACACATCTGAAATTTAATTTCTCCACAAATTCAGTATTTATCTCCTCTACTTTTCTATCAAAATCTTTTTGCTCGAGCTTATTTACTAAAAAGGCTGCATTAATAACCATCCTGTCATCCATAAGTGCATGAATTTTAAAAGCCGTACAATAATCACTTAGAAAAGTCTGTATCTGAAGAGCATATTTTTCTCTTTTTTTATCCAGCGCTTTTTTAATCATAACCCCTACCTTCATCTGATCGTCTACAGTTATCCCGGGATTATCTAAAATTTTTTCTTTTAATTTCTTAATTTCTTCCTCTTCTCCAACTTCTTTAAGGGTTGAATTAAAATCAGTCCATGTCGCAACGACATCAGTCTCTATTTTATCTCTTGTCTTTTCCATTACATCTTTTATAAGACTGTATCCTTTACTTAAAATATCTTTTACTTCAGCTTCATCTAAGGCAAAAGTCCCTAATCTTACAGGAATAATTGTACATTTTAAGTCCATAATTTTTTCAATAACCTTTTGATGCCAGACTAACAGCTTCGCCAGGGTATCCTTGCTGCTATAAGCATACTCAATTATTTCAGAGTTACTTACTGCTGCCGAGACATCCTGATAAGGAATTGTGTATACGCTTTCTTTTTTGTAAGAATCCTTTGGGGTAAAAAAGTGCGAGATACTATTAGAATTTATAATTCCATATATATATACTCCTATTTTATCCATATGTTATGTTAACCTCCCCCTTTTTTTAAGTCTTCTCTTTGTTGTTTTGCTCTCTTATCAATTTAATAGCCTCTTTAAAATGCTTCCTTGAAATATTAAACTCTGGTTTTCGGTTACCAGGGTTACTGGCATCTTGTCCATTATTTATACATTCCCCAATGGCAAACATAGCTGCCTTTCTACAGATAAGCTCAATATCAGAGCCCACCTTACCTTCAGTCTCTCTGGCTAAATTTTTCAAATCAACATCTTTAGCAAGTGGCTTATTTTTAGTATGAATTTTAAATACTTCTTCCCTGGTTTTTTCATCCGGGACAGGCAATTCAAGTAAAAGATCAAATCTTCCACTTCGGAGTATTGCTTCATCAATTAAATCTAATCTGTTAGTAGCTGCCAGAACTACCACTCCCTTAAGTTCCTCAATCCCATCCATTTCAGTTAAAAATTGGCTCATCATCCTCCCTATCACGTGAGAGTCTGAAGAGCTTGAGCTTCTTCTCGGTGTAATGCTATCTATTTCATCAAAAAATAAAATTGCAGGAGAGGCCTGTCTTGCTATCTTGAAAATCTGGCGAATTGCTCTTTCACTTTCTCCCACATACATAGAAACAAGAGAGGGGCCTTTTACAGAAATAAAATTAACTCCACATTCATTTGCAGCTGCCTTAGCTAATAGAGTCTTTCCTGTCCCAGGCGCTCCATAGAGCAAAATCCCTTTAGGTGGATTAGTATTTGCTTTTTCAAAAACATCAGAATATTTAAGCGGCCATTCTATTGCTTCCTTTAGCTCTTGCTTTATATTCTCTAAGCCTCCTACATCTTCCCATTTTACATCTGGCACCTCAACAAATACTTCTCTAATTGCAGATGGTTCTACTTCTTTCATCGCCTCTAAAAAATTATCCATTGTCACTTCCAACTCCATTAAACTCTCATAAGGAATATCTGCCATTTCAAAATCAATTTTAGGCAGAACCTTTCTTAATGCTGACATAGCCGCTTCTCTTGCCAGGGCCTCTAAATCTGCTCCCACAAATCCATGGGTAATCTCAGCTAATTTTTCCAAACTAACATCTTCTGACAAAGGCATACCTCGGGTATAAATCTGAAGTATCTCCAATCTTCCATTTTTATCAGGAATAGGAATAGAAATTTCTCGATCAAATCTACCCGGCCTTCTTAATGCCAGGTCTAGAGTATTTGGAATGTTGGTCGCCCCTATAACTATAACCTGCCCTCGGGATTCTAACCCATCCATTAAAGCTAAAAGCTGAGCTACGACTCTCCGTTCCACCTGTTTTTCTCCGCCCATCTCTTCTCTTTTAGGAGCAATGGCATCTATCTCGTCAATAAAAATTATTGCCGGTGCATGCGCCCGGGCATCTTCAAATACTCCTCTTAACCGCCCCTCAGATTCCCCATAAAATTTACCCATAATCTCAGGACCTGATATATGAGTAAAATAAGCATCTGTTTCATTAGCTACAGCGCGCGCTATTAAGGTTTTTCCTGTGCCTGGTGGCCCATGAAGTAAAACTCCTTTCGGAGGATCAATTCCCAGTCTTTCAAACACTTGAGGATATCTTAGAGGAAGTTCTATCATTTCCCTGATTCTCTGGATTTGTGCACCAAGTCCACCGATATCTTCGTATGAAACCTTGGCTGGGCCCTCTTTTTCCGATTCCTTTGTCTTCATCCTTATCAGGGTAGTTGGACCTATTAAGACCACACCACCAGGGATAGTATCCAACACTTTAAAATCGCAGGATCTTGACCCAAAAAGTGTTGCTCTAACCCTGTCGCCGCAAGTTACAGGTAGGCCTTCTATGAGTGAGCTGATATATCTGGTATCTTTATCACTTTTAAGAAGACTTGATACATTTAATGGCGATAGTATGATTTTATTAGCAGGTTTACAGCCAACTTTGTAAATCTTTACCTTTTCATCTAAACCGATTTGTGCATTCTCTCTTGATATTCCATCAATTTGAATTATCTTTTTACCCCTATCTTCTAAATAACAGGGCATGACTTTCGCAGGAGTTTTTCTTTTTCCTTCAATTTCTATAATCTCACCTACTTCTAATCCAAGAGCTTTTATATCTTCCGGATCAATCCTGGCAATTACCCTGCCTGCATCTTTTGGTAATGCCTCTTTTACTTTTAGGATTAGAGTTGTGTTATCTTTTTCCATTGGCTAAGATTTCTTTATTTTTACTTCTAAGATTCCATTTTTATAACTTGAGACAAGAGTTTCAGACTTGACTTTTGCCGGAAGCAATATCTCTTTATGATATTTCCTATCTCCGCTTTTCGCTGAAATATCAAGGATATCCTCCTTTAAATCTAACTTTATATCCTCCTTATTTACGCCTGGCATTTCAGCATAGACTCGAACTTCTTCTTTTTCATCAAATATATCGGTAATAGGCTCTCTTTCTTCCTCGACAGTAGGTCCTTTGGGAGTTTTTTTAATGTTGCCAAATGACTCAAATATCGGTTTTCCTCCCATCGCTGTCTTTATTGAAAAACCATAAACACCCTTCATTCCCTCTTTAAGATGGCTCAGGTCTATCTTGCCTTCTTTTTTAATTTCTCCAGATTCCTTCTCTACTTCTGCTGCAAGGTCAATTAACTTTTCTATTCCTTTAAATAAACCCCCCAGACCAAAATCAATACCCAAACCTTCGTCTTCCCTCTTCTTCTTTTCGTTTGCCATATTGTACTATCTACCTCCTCTTTTCCTTTTTAGCAAAGATACTTATTTTAAATAATGAAGTTTCCGGCAGCCTTTTTTGTAACTAATAATTTAAAGACATCTTTTTTCTTTTGCAGTTATCCTGCAAGATGAATGAGTAAAAAAACCTACACAACACCTTTACCTTTACATTTTAAGCACGGAAGCTTATTACCTGGCTCTGTGCCAGTTCCCCGGCAATGCTTGCATACTGTAATAGGCTCAGTAACACTTACCAGGCCTTTCCCGCCGCAAACCGTACAGGTAATATTTGATCTAGACGGATACTCACCTCTACCTTTACAATAAACACAAACCATAACTGGCCCGGTTAAAGAAACTATGCCTGAACCTTTACATACCGGGCATTTTATGCTTTTAGTTCGGCGTAATATACCTTCACCGGCACAGAAGGAACATCTAAATTTATCCCCTTCTAAAATCTGGCTTATTTTCCTGCCCATCTTTGTTCTACCTCCCCTAAAGTCAAATGTCTTCCACTCCATACTATTCCTTTTCTGTAACTAATAATTTAAAGGCATCTTTTTCCACTCTTTTTTGACTCCGTTTTTCTGATTGGAAGCGCGCCCTGAAGGATTTATTTTCCCTCTTCCAGCATTAGAAATAATCTCTGTATCTTGCAGTTTATCCATTTCCAGACTGATTTCTTCCAGACGTTTTTTAATAACAGTAAATCTCAAATCCAGCCTCTCGGCTTCCTTCAAAAGCCTTTCTTTCTCTTTTCCCAGCATATACAAATCTAAATAAATCGAGCTTTGAATTCTTGGTATGGAACACTTCTTTGTGGTATACATAGTCCTTAATACATGAATACCACTTATGGTATTAACATCTCTCATTTTTATCTCCTCGTATAAAAAACTATCAATCTATCTTGTGCTATCTCTAACCGAAACTAAAATATTTTTCTTTTTACCTGCCCCTACAATCTTAAGTTCAACCAACTGACCCTCTTTAATACCTGCCTCCCGCTTAATATTGCCGGGGAGCTTTATCTTTCCATCTTTCTCTACCCTGGAAAATGCTCTCACAAGTACCATTTTTCTCACCTCCATAAAATGAGTGCTAGCTAATTAAAATTCTTTTCAACCAGTTCCTTAACTATCTCTTTTACCCTGGCTTGATTTGTCTTGGAACCAACCCTGCTTGTCTCAGAAGCTAATATATCCTGGCATATTTGCATAAAAGCACCATTTGCTTTAGAAGGAGTGATACTCTGAACTTTAAGAGTTTTTGCAATCATAATACAACCACGAACAGTTGGCGCAAACTCACACTTTTCAGACTCTCTCAATCCTCTTACGATATTGACTATCATTACAGCATCTCGTTTTGAAAGTTTAGATTTTGTCCTGGTTATAGCAACCTCTGTATCATAGTCAAAGTGATCTAAATCCATAGTTATCATTCTATCTCTTAAAGCATCCTGGCTCCTGTGAACCCCTGCATATTCCTCAGGGTTGCTGGTAAAAATAGCTGTAAAATCAGGATCAACTCTTAAATATGGCTCTTCTCCTCTACCTACTGGCAAATCCATCATCTTCTCCTGTAAAATAGAAAGAAGAATATTATTTGCCTCCGGCCTGGAACGTGTGAACTCATCATATATTAAAGTAAACCCGTACTTACAGGCAACTGTCAGGCGATTATCCACCCAACGCTTAATCATATCCTCTTCCACTTTTAATACCCGGGATACAAAGCGGTCAACAACTTTTTTAAACCTATAACCGTATTCACCGCCTACAAGATCAGAGGTTGTAAATTCCTCATCCCCGTGAATCATTACCACTGGTCTACCAATCTTACTGGCTACATGCATAGCAAGGGTGGTTTTTCCAGTACCCGATGGTCCTCTAAAGTGAATTGGAAAACCGGCTTTAAGATAAGAAATGGATCTTTCGGTAATCTCCTTTATATACTTTGACTCCACAAAGTCTGATAGAGGACGCGGTTCCAATACTGTGGTCATCTCATCAATCATTCTATTTCATCTCCTCTCTCTTTAAATTTTTGTTTTCTTTACTCTAAAGTTTGGCTAATTTTCTTCTAAATCCTACTTGCTTCCTCTTTTTTACGCACAACCCCTTTGCCTCCACATTTAATGCAAGAAAGGCCACTTTCTATTTCCTGTCCGGTTCCTTTACACCTCGGACACTTCTCAGTAGCTCCTTTTACAGTCACCATTCCTTTACCATTGCACACAGTACAGGTGATCCGACTTCCATGGGGATAAACACCAGTACCCTTACAATAAGCACACCCAATTGCTGGCTCTTTAACCTCAACCTTGCCTCTACCTCCGCATACCTGACAGGTAGCAAGTTCTGAGAGGAGATTAAATGGATCTGTACCTCGTCCCTTACAAAAGGCACAAGTAATTATGCTCATATCTTACCTCCTATCTTAAGCACCAGATCTTACAAATTTGTAATAGCTTAATTCGTAATAGCCTGACTTATTGCTTTGTTATTTATCCCAAATGCAGTAACTTCTTTGAATAACTACACTTAGGAAATCCGGAGGCTTTTGCAGCTTAAAAATTTTATTTTTCCCTTTGTCTATTGTCTACTGCCTCTTCTGCCTTTATTTTCTTTTCCCCTTACAGTGGAAAATATATGTTCCCCTCTCTTCTTACATCACCTTTCTTCAATAGTCTCTTGGCTACTTGACCCAATCTCATTCTAGTAACCCCAAGGGGTTCTTCCATATCGCCAACTTTCACACCTTCTGGATGTCTCTCAATAAATTCCAATACTTTTTCTTCTAAGTCCATCTCAGGAGTCACTTCTTCTTCCATCTCTTCAATTGCCTCTTCTACCGGTCTTGCTTTTACCTCTGCCTCCACTTTTGGTTTAATACTCCTTCTTTTAGCCATTGCTGCAGTTAAAGCTTGCCAATTAGCTGCCATCTTTTCTCTTTCGGTCTTGAATTCCTGCAAGAGATCAAGAACTTCTTTAAGACGAACAACCTCTCCTTCCTTAAGAGTTTTCCTGAGTTCAGCAGCCATATCCTCGTGATCATTTGCAAATTTTTCTAAGAGATCAGCCACTGCCTTATTTCTGTTTTTCTGCTCTGCCTGAATTTCGTTCTTCAGGCTCCCGGAAGCTTTAAGCCTGTCAGCTTCTCCCTGTTCAAGAGTTCCCCTGAGTTCAGCAGCCATTTTCTTCTGCTCGCCTTGAAACCCTTTGAGTGTATTTTGGGTATCCTTTGCTAACTTCCTTATTTCTTTTACTCGCAGATCATAAGACGCAAGAATGTCTTCCGCGAGGTTTTTAGTATCTTCG
>Ga0210003_1003609_pt1 | contig 12501 bp, 16 predicted proteins | sample LantaG_FD_182804 | JGI IMG/M metagenome (GOLD analysis project Ga0210003, IMG submission 182804) | Deep subsurface microbial communities from Baltic Sea to uncover new lineages of life (NeLLi) - Landsort_02402 metaG (SPAdes) (version 2) | ecosystem: Environmental > Aquatic > Marine > Oceanic >...
CGTATTGTTTACGCTGAGTTCTATAGAGAGGAGAAGGTCTTCTCTGTGGCTGAGGGCCTAGGAATCACCTTGGACCTGCTGAAGGTTTGACAATTGACTCTATAGGTTAGATTGTGCATTCATGATTCTCATTGAGAACCCTGAACGATTCGCCGAATTCCAAGAAGTAGACGGTTTCAACCTGTTGGAAGAGACCGGCCATGGATGGGTCATCATTGCCGTACTAAACACTCAGCAGATTGAGTCCAGGCAGGTCCAGGTGCCATACAAAGACCCTAACGGGTATCACCAGAGCGCCTACCAGGATGAAGTATTCGTCGTTGCAAAGCCAAAATACCTGCTTGGCAAAACCCGTGATCAGGTCATCGAAGAGCTGCGCACCGACCTTAAGGCTGCCAAGGATACCAAGGACCATCACGAGGCCAGGGCTAGGAGCCTGGATACCATGGTGAAGGATTTGGGCGCTGATATTTGCCGCCAAAACGAGATGGCTGGCAAGGCCGAAGAGGATGCCAATAAGCTCAAAGAGTCCATGCGAGGAATGAGCACCTCCAAGCTGAAGATGGAGGGGGATATCGCCAAGCTTCGCACTGCTCTTGGTGAGATTAAATTCAAAGAGATCCTCGGAGTGCCTGAGGAAGTGTCATAGGATCAGATTATGGGGATGTCCTCTGCTAACTGTCTCGTCTGCGGACGAGATATGATGTCCGACCTGTCCTATGAGGGCACGCCGGAGTGGATGAAACACGTCGTTGTGTTTATGCCAGATGATGTGATGATCGCCGGTAAATACACTGGCTATTATGCAGTTGAGACGGGAGAGACAATCTGGTCCAAGTTTGTGGATCGTGAGCGTCACGAACGTCTTGATAGATGTGAGGGCATCTCCATGCTTAACTTCAGCTCTGAGGCGTTCTTCGATAAGAAGGCGGCAGATGCTGACCATGGATATCTATGCATGTACATGTGGATGGAGCATCATGTTTACAGTCCGTGCTGCTATCACAAGGTCTGCTGGGAGGCCGTTGGCTCTCCTGTTGGATATCGAGCACCGAGTATTACTTCTCAGAACCAAGGCTTTGGCAGCGCAGCCAGGCTGCATGGCGTAGAGAACTACGGTGATTACGATGAGGACCGCGCCGATGGTCCGATAGTGGAACTCCCATCGGACATGATTGGCCTATGGGCGGTTAACTCCATTTGCCACTTCATCTACACGATGGGGTCATGGGCAAGGGCCATGGAGAACGCTGAGAACAAGAGAGATCTGTTTAGATCTATGGATGAGATCCTGAAAATGGTCGAAGAGACCGATGCTCCCAGTGAGATGTTGAAAGTTTGACAATTGCCAATATACGTTAGAATGTAGAATCCATGAGTAAAAACAAGACACATAACCAACTGCCACATGGTCTGGCCAGTAAAGTCGAAGAGATTCGAAACCTCATAGAGGCTCGCCGAATCGGACTTTTTGATATTTGGAACAAGATGCGAACCCTTGAGGAGTCCCAGGAATGGAAAGAATCCGGCGCCACCTCGTTCAGGCAATTCGCTCTTCAGAGATTTGGTATTAAGACCTCTGAATACGAGAACTACTACGCTGCTCACCAATTCATGACCCACGATGAGATGGTTGCTATTGGGCAGGGGGCGGTAAAAGAATTCATCAAAATTATGAGGATCGATAAAGGCGTTCACAGCCTTGCCAAGAAACTCTACTCGATAACCCTTATCAGTATCGAGAAGTACCGTTCTGATAATGGATACTATCCGTCTGGCCAGACCCAGGCTACCCTCGTTAGGAATGCCGCCAAGCAGGCCGGCATCAGTATCGAGAGCACAGAGCAGCCAAGCAGTCGAGAGAAGTACAACCTTCTTGTTGAGGCTTTGAAGCAAGTAGTCCAGATGGGCTCATATGGTACTCCGCCACAAGGAATCGCCGAGTATGCCGAGTCGATACTCATCGAAGCTGGACATCAGCCGCCCACGAAAAAAGCAAAGGCAGCATAGCGATGGGTGGCAAAGCTGGGACAGTCAAGACTGCAAAAAAACATAAGCATAGGTGGGTTGAAGATCTGGAGAAAGATCTGATCGAAAATTGCTCATGCGGTAAAAGTAGAAAGTCACAAAATTCTTCGGTCATTGTGTACGGGCTTGGTAAACCTATGTTCGACGAAGAAGGCAGTGAATGTCCTAGCTGCAACGAGGAAAGTAACGGGGAGCCGTGTGGCGCCCACCGCTTCATCGATCAGATGAGGCTGGGCCACAGCTACGGCAACAAGCTCACGGAGCTATACAGAGCCTCGTCGGAGAGGTATAGAGAAATAATCGGCTCTGCCTCTAAGAAAATGGAAGTCATCGTAATGAAATTAGATGACTTAGATGACCAAATCAAAGGACTAAACGCGCTTCTGAAGGCAGACAAGGACAATAAAGAAGCAAAGAAACTAAAGAAAGAGCTTACTGCCGACAGGAAAATCATCAGAGCCGACCGCAAAGAGCTTGTGGAGAAGCTCAAGCAAAATAAGATCATCCAGGCTCGCTTAAAAAAGAACAACATTAAGCTGAATTCGGAAATCATAAAGGCCAGAGGTGAATTCTCAAAGCTTGGTTTAATGTGGGGCACGTACAACCTCCACGAGGCTTCCGCGAAACAGGCTCAATACGCCCCTGGGCGAAGGGGTGATCCAGAATTCAAGCGCTGGGAAGGTCACGGCAGAATAGGCGTACAACTCCAGGGCGGACTCCCGGAATCCAAAGTATGGGGAGATAGTAGGTCATTTCAGATCGACAAAGTTGACCATGAAACATGGTCAAAGCTTCGCGAAGACGGCTCGCCAGATCGAGCCTTTCGGCGAAAGCAATGTCGCACAAAAGTTAGAGTGCGCATTGGCTCCGCAAAAGCAAAGCCCATATGGGTGGAGTTTCCGATGACCATGCACCGCCCTATTCCGGAAGGAGCAGACATCCGTGATGTTACAATATTACAAAAAAAGTCTGGAACGATTTATCGATACTCCCTGCATGTGCAGATCAACGAAAACAAAACAAACCAACCCGAACGCAGTGGCGTGGTTGGGGTAAATCTTGGATGGAGAAAGCATCAAGACAATACTCTCAGGGTCGCCTATTGGTATGGCGATGACGGACGATACGGTGAATATCTGCTTGACAGCGAGTATCTTGAAAAGGTTAAGGTGATGGACGGGAAGCAATCCAAGCGCAGCATGGCACTAGATGTTATCAAGGAAACATTTGCCGTCTGGCTCGATGGGCAAGATAATCTTCCCGAGTGGATTCAAGAATGGCGCGGCATAAAATTCATTCGAGACTGGAGATCTTCATCACGACTAGCTTCCCTGGTTCTGCGATGGAGGAAGAATCGATTCGACGGAGATGCACTGATCTTCGAAAATCTCGAAGAATGGCGCCGAGCTGACAAGCACACCTGCAATCAGGAAGGCGGCATCAGGAATAAAAACCAGCTTCGAAGACAAGACGAATACCGTAACTTTGCTGCCTTCCTCGCAAGGACATACGGGAAAGTCGTCGTTGACGACACCAACTATGCAAATCTAGCCCGTAAACCCGGCCCAGAAGACGATGACAACAAGGTAGCCAGAAAACAGGCTAACTTAGCATCACCTGGAAAGCTGCGCGTTAACATCAAAAACGCCTGTCACAAACACGGAGCAATATACGTAGCAGCCAGCTCTAAGCACATAACAGCTACCTGCCATAAATGCGGAACGATCAACGATTGGGACAAGTCCCTCTCACTCACTCACTGGTGCTCTGGATGCAACGCCTTCTGGGATCAAGACATGAATGCTGCCATCAACCTATGCCGAAGCGGAGGCGGAAAGCCACCAAACTTCGAGCACCCTGGCGATGCCCGCATTGAACTAAACGACGAAGTCAATAAATACGACTGGTTGATACAGGAGTCCGCCGGCATGGCAGGCTCAAAAAAACAACCTATCGAAAACCTAGCTGTAACTCTCTGATAATTAAATAGCTTTACGACGTACCCTTTCAAAGCTTGCTCGTTAGCTTTATGAACGAGACCCCTGTCTCCAAAAGACCAATGACGCTTGCCGAAAACCTTTCAAAGCTTGCTCGTTAGCTTTATGAACGAGACGGGATATGAATCTGCTGCTTGGCGAGGCGGCCTCAGACTTTCAAAGCTTGCTCGTTAGCTTTATGAACGAGACTTGCCTGCGACGTCTTACCACCAGGCTCAGCGTCCCCTTTCACAGCTTGCTCGTTAGCTTTATGAACGAGACGGAAGTTGAGCCCGGCGACCGGGTGATTTCACAGCTTGCTCGTTAGCTTTATGAACGAGACATGGCGCATGAGGACGACTGCGACGCAGCCCCTGATGCCTTTCACAGCTTGCTCGTTAGCTTTATGAACGAGATAACCAGTTGCTGTGGACTTTCACAGCTTGCTCGTTAGCTTTATGAACGAGATACCAGCAGAAAGCGCAGCCCTTGGGCTGCGAGCCCTCCTTTTACAGCTTGCTCGTTAGCTTTATGAACGAGACAACTCGGCGACTTGGGTTGGGGGGGGCAGCGATTGGGGATGCCTTTTACAGCTTGCTCGTTAGCTTTATGAACGAGACGGGCTGACATGATCAGACCTCTCTTCCCGCAGTTCCACTTCCAAAGCTTGCTCGTTAGCTTTATGAACGAGACATGGCAGGTCTGCCGAACGAGGACGACCCCGCCAATGGTGATTGTACTGCCTGCTCGTTGGCCTTATGAACGAGACAGATGATGTTCTTGCGTTGGTCGCTCTTTCACAGCTTGCTCGTTAGCTTCATGAACGAGACGACAAGTCGCCAACGATCACATGCGATGCATCGCTGCTTTCAAAGCTTGCTCGTTGGCTTTATGAACGAGACATATAGCCGCCTGAATACGTCAAGAATTCCATGCCTTTTACCGCCTGCTCGTTGGCTTAGTTAATGAGACGCAAAGCTCAGATTGAATCGAATTATACTGCCTGCTCGTTGGCTTGGTGAACGAGACGCCAGTCGCGTCGCTACGATCATGGGCTCGCACTGTCTTTTACAGCTTGCTCGTTGGCTTTATGAACGAGACATCTGATGACACAGAGAATTCGCGGCCTTGCAGGTCCTTCCAAAGCTTGCTCGTTAGCTTTATGAACGAGACATAGAGGAATATGATGACGAAAAAGATTCTGATCACGGCGGGCCCGGTTTACGGGAAGATTGATGACAATAAGATCATTTCTAATCGTGTGCGTGGCATATGGGCTGCCAAGCTAGCTCACTGGCTTGCCAAGGAGCACAAATTCGATGTCTACCTACTGGTAGCTGATATCATAGAGAACTCCAGGCATATAGAGAGCTACATGCCAGTTCCCACGTCAAAAACGATAGCTGGACCTCTACTTGAGGCTGGCTCGGTCAAGAGGATAATCCATAGCGGCTACCATGACTACGCAGCAAAGTGCGTCGAGTATGCCTCTCAAGTTGACGCTGCCGTTATGGCCGCCGCTGTCCTCAACTACATCCCTGAGACCACCTACGAGGGCAAACTACCCGCCAAGCAGGAGCGTATCTCACTGCACTTCATGCTGGCTCCCAAGGTCATAAATGAGATGAAGAAGGTCAATCCGAAGATGACCCTCATCGGATGCAAGCTTCTCTTCTCTGATGATGAGGAGACCTTGGTCGATGCAGCATATAAGGTCGTGCTCGACGCCAAGTGCAACATGGTGATCGCCAATGACGGCAAGCTGGGCCTCAAGACCAAATATCTAGTCCATCAGGATAAAACCGTCATCAAGCTAGAGGATGACTTCGATTCTCTCTATGGGAATATTCTTGCTCATATTCAAGATGAGCATTGGAGTACCAACCAGCGCAAAGAGAATCACACCAGATGTCTCAAATATAGCCAGCAATTTGAAGGTGTCATCGAGCGATGGCAACATAAATTTGTCCGCAGGCAGGATGGTAAGGACCTAGTCTTTGGATCTGTGGCTGTTAGGCACGTTGATCCAGGATTCGACAACGAGGACAACTACCTAATCTCACCCAGGGAGAAGGAGGGTGACTTCGATCGATGGGATGGTGTCGTCTGCGACTTCGACTGGGACAATAAAGTGATCAACACTTGGACCAACCATCTTTGGGACGAAGAGGCAGATGATTTTCGTGTCAACGGCAAGGCCACACTCAATGCTCCTCTCCTGGCAAGGCATCTGAAAACCTTCCCTGATGCCACTGCTGTCGTCCACTACCATGACCCTATTGGAGATGATGCTCCAGTTCCACAGGCTGCCAAATTCAGAGTCGATTATGCTCCTCCTGGAACGGACCGCGACAACGGCAGGCTCATCCCGGCCCCCTGGTATTACATTGAAGGGCATGGCTGGATTGTAGCCCTAGATGAGAACTTCGAGCCGTTGAAAGCATGAACTGCTCTACAGACCGCTACGCCGAGCTGTACGCCCCCTGGCTAGCCACAGCCCCGGAGTTCGCTCAAAGGTTTATCAGGCCAGGGGACCGCGTCCTGGACCTCTGTGGTGGTACTGGTGTGGTAGCTCAGGCTGCAGTCGATATGGGATGCCCAGAAGTGACCCTCCTAGATCTAAACCCCCGCGTTGTCCCCAAGATGGACCGATGGGGAATAATGATGAGCATACTTGGAGTGATCAAGGGTGACGCAAACTACCTCAGCTGGTACCTGGATCAAAGCCACTGCCTAGATGTGATCGTCTGCCGCCAGGCCCTTGGCTATCTCAACCTGAAAAAGGTAGCCATCTCAGCAGCGCAAGCGCTTGCGCGGGACGGACGATTTTGCTTCAACAACTTCCGCCATCCACGATGGTTTCGCAAGTCTTACGTTTTCGAGGGTGATCTGTACTTCGAGGCCGGCTGGTATATCGGTAGGCAAGTCTTCCATATCCAACAAAAGGCTGGCGCCGGACGTGATCTAACCAGGTTTCGCTGGCACACTCACGAGGAAGTCGTAGCTGCCATGTCTGAATATTTCGACGTCGCCGTCGAGCGCACAGAGAAAACCAATTACTACACCTGCACAGTGAAACCATCATGCCGCTACTAGCTCAGAAAAAAGTCTACATTCACATGCCAAAGACCGGCGGATCTTGGATAGCCAAGCTAATCAAGAATGACCTTGGTGGCACCGACGTCGGTGGGCATCATGGCCACGCCTCATGGGATCAGCTCAGGCCGCACGAGGCAAGGGACAAGGAGCTATGGGGTACGATCAGGGACCCCTGGAGCTGGTATCACTCATGGTGGCGTCATGGGATGAGGACCGGGCTCAAAGATGCCATGGCAGTCTACGGTGGTGGCAGCACCGAGTTCAAGGACGTGCTCTACGGTGTCCTGTCAAAGGATCCAAATAGATGTCCTGAGCGCTGCGCTGTCATCTGGAGCCTACCCAAGGAGGAGGCGTCTCGATGGGAATATCTAAAAGGCGATGGCGGCCTCTACTCTTGGGCGTTCTCACATATGTACGGAGACAGAGTTAGGACGCTTGTCGATATCAATAGGATGAGTGAGGGTGTGAGGGAGTTATTTAATATCTCCACAAACAACGATTCTCACCCACCGGTGAACAGCGTTGACCGAGTGACAGAAGACGACCACTACGACGATGAGATGGCTCGTAAGGTTCTGGAGATCGACCAAGCACTGATATCCCATTTAGGATACGAGGGGCCTGGCTCATCTCTAAAAACGCCGGTGTTACGACTTTGAAGACTTGGACTTAGTCTCGGAGCTAGTGGCATGCTTGGAGTGTCGAGATATGGCCCCTAGGGCTGACGACATCGTATCTCTATGCTTCTTCTGAGTTAGCTCACGATGAAGATCTTTAGTCTTGGCCGCTTTCCGATCCATCCGATCAGTGTACTTCTCAGTGTGCTTCTCCCGATCCTGGGCCTGCTGCTCTTTATTGGCAGCAGCAGCCTGAGCCTTCTCATCCCTAGCTTGAGCTTGAACCTGAGCTTGCTGCTGCTGTGCCTGTGCTGCTAAGGCATTCTTCTTCGCAAGCTCTTTAGCCAAGCCCTCATAGAGGACTTCTATCCGAAGGTCTTCTATGAGAGGCCCAAACATCATCCAATCCTTGGCATTGCCTTACGACGCTTAACAGCGTTGCGCGGAGCCATACCCTTAGCTGCAAGCTCGCGAGTGTTTAGGCGACTGCCACCACCATATCGGACCCCATCGGCCTCAAGGAGACGGCGGATGTCTGTAAGAAGGTCTAGTCCTTCGAGGGCCTCACCCTTGGCTGCCCTAGCATAGGTGGCCTTAGCTGCCATATGCACGCCAGCACGAACATCATCATCCCTGTCGCCTGGCTTAGCCCCTGGGACCGAGTACCGGCTAAAGCTGCGCTTGATACCAAGGCCCTTAGTTCCAAGGTGCGTACCGCCAGCTGCTATTCGCTTTTTTGCGACAGCCAGTTGAGCTTGCTGTTTTTTCTCCCTGGCAGGAGCATCGGCCTCTCGTCGCTTCTTAAGCTCAGCCTCTTTGCCCATCTTCTTCATGTCACCAAGGGCCTGTCCGACATCGCTATTGGGATCTACCGGCTTCCTGGCCTTCATAGGGATTGGTGGCGGCTGAGCGCCCTTCCTAGTTGGCATTGCGGGGAGACCAGCGGCCTGGCGCTCCTTGGCCTTAAATGGTGGCGGGGAGGCTGCTTCTCCAAAAGACGAACGAACATCTTCCAGAAGACCAAGTAAATGATGTATCTCCATGCCGCTCTCCTCCTTAGCCTTTTCTGCGCTTTTTTCCATACGCTTTAGGCGAGTGTAATAATCAGGGAATTCTTTAAGGTGATCCATCGCGATCTCACGAGCTTGCGCAGAATTCCTACCGTGCTCTTGCTCAACCTCGATACCCATCGCCAATTGCTTGGGGTCAAAATCACTAGGCTTGGATCTGGCTGCCTTGCCACCTGGGATCTTATTGAATCTGCTCTCAACGCGGTATGGCATATCAGAATCCTTACCATAACTACGATTGAAATGGTGCTTCGCCATTGTCGAGTAATGAGACTTGTAGAAGTCATCCTTCTCCGACTTCGCTAGGTGATGCCAATGCCCATGAGCTTCGCCATGAATATCCTTAGTCGCATCACTGTGTGGATCTTTCTTATCCGCAGCCGCAGCCCTCTTCGAGGCCCTGGACGCTAGCTGGATAGGAGTCAACTCACTCATTACGGGGACTAAGCTAGCAAGATCTGGTAGTCGCCGTCAACTTACCCACATCTGTAGGTATCAGTCGTCGTCGAGAACCGTTTTCTTGCGCTCAGGCTCAGGCTCGACAGCCTCATCATCCCATATGATCTTGGTCCGGCCCTCGTGCCCATGGACGGCCTGCCACTCCGCAACGGAGTCTGACATCTCCACAATCTTGTGCATGGAGATCCAGTTCACGAACACCTTGCCATTCGAGAACAACACGCCTTCTGCGATAATACCGACACCGCTAACCCCGGATACATCCTCGCTGCGGGATACATGAAACGTTCGCATGCCTGATTTTCTATCTGCCATATCTGAATACCCTTACTCGCTCTGTGCGACAGTGAAACCTGGAAGCTCTCGGAACCTTTTGGGCCCCTACCCAGACTTCGATTAGCTAGCTAATCGTTGGCTGCATCTCGCCCCAGTTAGTCTCTTCGTCAGCAAATCGATAGCAATTGCCAACGGCTGTGCTGTCTCCTTGATAAACGATAGAGCTGTAGCGCTCGTCAACCTGGCGTCCGTACTGATCTTGGGCACTCTCATTATCTGAGATCACTACAAGATTCACACATGGCCAATGCTCGCCTGCCTCTTTGGATTCAGTCACATGGGTCCCGTCCTCATTCACCTTGTAGGCGTATAGTGGGGGACTATGCGAATCCAACTTCCACTCACCAGAAGCCTTATCTTCTTCAGTTAGCTCTTTAGCTGACTTCCGAATGGACCAGACCATACTGCCGTGCGGATCACCGTGGATTGCCGTTAGCAGCGCATCGCGCTCCCGTCGGCTTTCGTCGATGAAGACTATGTGCATTCCAATTTTCAACTCTCTATTCACCACTGCCTCGCTTTCATAGCGGCTTCATTGCCGCACACAGCGAGTAAGAACCCATTATATCAGGCAGATTTTCCCACGTCTTTCTTGCTGGTAAGCCACTCATACAGCTTCATGCCGGCGACTACCACCACCCCAAAAGCATGAGCATAAAATGCAATACGATAGCCCACTTGGCCAACGAGGAACGCAATCCAGGGTAATAACCCAGCAGCCACAAACAAAATCAACAATTTAACTATTAACTTCATCGGCTACCCCTTCATCGATGTCGTAGCAGGATAGATCATCATCTCGCCAAACTGGCTACTGGAGACAATCTCACCCTCATCCATGCCGTTCACCTTCTTAACCTTGGCTGCAGGTGGAGTCCATCCATATCCTCTGGCCAGCTGATAGACGTCCGAGAGGGTGTGCGAGCTAACGGCATCCTTGGTGAACCCCTTCTCGCTACCAGTGAGTCTCTTGAAGACCGTCTTCGCATGATCTGCGCCAAGTGGCCCGACCGTCATATGCTGCGACAGGCGACCGGTCCTCATTAAGGCTGGATCTATATCAGACTTCGGAGAGTTCGTGGTTGCAAGAACGCGGATGTCGAGCATTGAACCCAGGATGCCGCTAGTCATGTTCAAGAGTGTGCTGATTAGACTTAGGTTGTCTTTTCCACGGGGAGTGAGCACGTTGTCACCATCCTCAAGGATGAATACGATCGGCCCTGAATTACTGCCCGAATTCTTGCGACGAATCAGCAGAGGAATGAGCGATGGACTCGCCAGTGCATCCACCATATTCGGCAGCACGAATACGAACATGGCATCGGGGCATGAATCCAGGATAGCTCTAACGAGGTAGGTCTTCCCTGTTCCAGGAGGACCATCAAAGATCGTCAACCTGCCAAACGGGGCTGGCGACATCAGCTCTTCTACGGCCCCGTCGTAGGCAGCAAGCGTATTTGCCTCATAGTTACCTCTCTCCAACGGCACGGAGGCAACGCCTAAGCTGTAGAACTCTGGACCCATCGGAGTATCGCCGATGATGTACACCCGCCCATCTGGCTTAGATGGGGCGACATAACGGCGCATGAGGTCGATCATCTTCTCAACTACATCCCTGTCGGATGACATTGCCCAGACGTGGATCTCCTCTTCACTGGAATAGTAATCAACAACTACTCCACCATCTGACCAGGCCCATGCGACCTTGGATGGCTGCTCGCCTTTCTTGCGAACTGATTCATAGACTCGACGACCGAGCTGGAATGACTCGATGTTATCCATCACTACTTTTGCATTTTCGCCAACAATACCGCTGGCGTTGCCTCTATAGAATGTGGTCCCTGTACGCACAGCCCGATCTGTCAACCCGCCCTCGATCCATTCCTTGAGCGTGTCACCATGGCCGATTGGGATACCAACACCTTCCCAGAATGGCCTTAGATTGGCCTCTTCTGGCTTAACAGCCTCAGAGATTTCAGATGGCTCAACAGGCCCATAGATTTCAGACCATGTCCGTCTTGGCTTCTCACTAGCTGTCATTTTCATTTTTCCTTCTGAGTCTCTCTGCTGCCTTGTGCGGAGCATCGTATGCGAGATGACAGGCTTGGCAAAGCGCGGCGAGATTTTCTCTGCGATTGTCCTCTGGGGTGTGGTTGAGGTGAGCGCAGGTCAGGACAACCTTGATGTCCTTCTTCTCCTCCTCCAGCGGATCTTCCGAGATCAGATCACCATCGTTGCCACGCCACATGTAGCAAGTGGCGTCATACCACCTTCCGCCAGAAGCCACGGTAACCAGCTCACCATTAGGTTTTTGGCACCACTCACACAGCTGACCGGCCTCTTCGCGAATGCGGAGGCTAATTTCTTTCCAATCCGATGGATATCTAGCCTTGTTCTCTGGTCTTATCGGCATCTTCTAGCGTCATCTTCATGGTCATAGACTGGGTGTCTACGTCCACGCTCACATCTACATTGATGGTTGATCCATATATTGGCAGGTCGCCGAGAATCTTATACGGAACATACATCCCGCATGGACCAGATTCGTCCGTCATCTCTATCATCACACCCTGATCATCAACCCCGATAACTTTGCCCCTTAGGCTCAAGTGTGCCTTCTTTGCTTTTTTGATCACGACGGTTCTCCCTTACAAGTAGTAAGAGGAGTATGGAGTAATTGATCATATCGTGTATCCGACCCTCGATCGGCTCCGACTCCACATGGCCATCTCCGATATACCTAAACACGGCTGCTACATGCTTGTAAAAGTAGGTACCCCATGACTGAAATGGTGAGATCTTATTAAAAAGAGCCGCCTGCTTAAAGTTGTCGGTTCGATCCAGGTCACCGAGCCCACGAGTGTAGTCCTTGCCCTTAACATCATAGATGTTCCAGCAGTCGATCACAGATTTAAG
>Ga0210003_1003610_pt1 | contig 12497 bp, 9 predicted proteins | sample LantaG_FD_182804 | JGI IMG/M metagenome (GOLD analysis project Ga0210003, IMG submission 182804) | Deep subsurface microbial communities from Baltic Sea to uncover new lineages of life (NeLLi) - Landsort_02402 metaG (SPAdes) (version 2) | ecosystem: Environmental > Aquatic > Marine > Oceanic >...
GAGAGAGAGAGAGAGAGAGAGAGAGAGAGAGAGAGAGAGAGAGAAGAAAAGAGAGGAGGAGGTCGAGAGAAAAAAAGGGGTTTCATCTCTCTTTTCCTTCGATTTCGAAAAAAGAGCCGACACTTTTACTCTCACCGGTGCGTCTTCCAGGCCCCCGACGAGAGCTCGCCGTTGTGCTGCCGGAGCCTGCGTCGCGGGTCGACGGTGAAGCTGTTTGGTGGTTGGTGGTGGAAGAAGAGAAAGAAGGGAGAAGAGGTCGAAAGGTTGAGAAGAAAAAGAAAAAAATCGAAGGCACGAAACTGAAACTGATTCTGGGCAACCTTCGAATCGATTATTCGAAGTCAAAATGCCTCTTGGCACAGAGTTTTATTAGCTCTCTGGAGAGCTCTCTCCTGCGCGCTCCCGCTCGTATTGTAAGAAAGGGCCAGAAAGGAGAAAAGAGCCAGAAAGGAGAAAAGCCAGAAAGGAGGAGAGAAAAGGTCCGAAAGAGATTTGTGTCATCGACGCCGACCGTCGATGGGGCAAATGTCGAAAGGAAAGAAAACTCTTTCCCTTTCTTTCTTCTCCTTTCCTTTCCTCACCCAATGTACGTCCTCTTCGAGTTGGGCACGGCACGCGAGTTGAGCAGATAAACGCCATAGAAGGAAGAGTCCGTGGATGGCGGCATTTTGGTGGTTGCAGCGTGGAGAGTAGGAGAGAGAGAAAGAGAGAGAAAGCGAAAGCGATGCTTTCGACGAACAAAGTGAAGGGCTTCACTCTTCTCGAAAGAAAAAAAAGCTCGAAGGAAAAAACCCTTCAACCACATCGACATGCTCGCGGCGGCAGCCCCCGCGTCGAGACCGCGACCTGTTGCCCCCAGGAGCAAGCTCAGATGCTTCTGGTCCCGCCACCAGACCCTCAGCGCGGCTCGAGACCTCCCCCTGATGGCGCGGCGGCAAAGGAAAAAGGTCGCCTTCTTCTCGATGGCGTCGGCATCCTCGTCGCCGCCAAACTCATCTTCTTCTCAGTCTCAATCTCATCCTCCTTCCGAAATCGCCCGCGGCGTGCCCTGGCCGCGGCGCCTGCTCGGCGGGCGCATCGAAGACTCCGAGGGGAGCGCCAAGGACGTAAGAGAATAGAGAGCGAGGGGGAGAAGAGTGTCGGAGACGAGACAGAGAGAACGAGAACGGCAAAGAAGGGCGTCGACAAATTCATTTTCGTTCGGCTCATCGAAAAAAACTTTTTCGAAAAAAAATATCAACCAACAAAAAATATCTTCTCTCCAGCGCCCCTTCACCGTCTACACGGTCCGCCTCCGCACCTCCTCCTCCCGCGACGCCGAGCCTGACGACCCCGAGGCCGGAGTGCTGCTGTGCCTCATAGCCGAGAGCGGCGACGCCGTTATCCGTCGGGTGTCTCGAGTGCCCGACCCGGAGGCCGACGCCGACGACGCCGCGGAGGCCTGTGCCGCCGCCTCGGGCCGCGGCGCCAACTGCGACGACATAGAGGCCTTCAGGTCCGTCGCCGCGGCATCGGAGGACGACTACGACGAGGGACCCAGGTCCGTTCCTCTGAGGAGGACGCGGTTCCAGCGCGGGTGCGTCGACGAGGTCTCGTTCGCGGCGCCGGACCTCGGCTCGCCTCTCGCCGCGGTCGTCGTCTCCCCGCAGGGAGGCGGTTTCGGTGGAAACTCCACCTGGCGCGTCGACGAGGTGTCCGTGGCGACGACGTCGCAGCGACCCGGGGAGCCCGCTGCCCGCTTCGTGTTCAAGGGGGAGGCGGCGGGAGGCAGCCGCGGCGCGCTCGCGGCGGCGGCGGTTCCCCTCGACGCCGTCGTCGTCGGCGCCGGGGAGCGCGCAGCAGTGCTGACGAAGCGCCAGGCAGAGGCCCTGCGCGCCGCCGGGCTCGAGAGGTACGCTTGGCTGAAAGGGCGCGCGCTGGCGACGGCGGCGGGGCTGGTTGTCGCCGGTGGGGCGCTGTTGCTTGCCGGGCCCAAGGGAGGGTGGGAGCACCCCGAGGCCGCCGCGGGTCCCTTTGTGGCCGGCGGGGCCGCCGGGCTGCTCTATGGGTGGCTGTTGCAGGCTGGCGTGGATGCCGTAGGAGGGGGAGGGGGAGGGCAGGAGAGCGCGAGCGCTGCTGCGTCTGCTTTCGTCGAGACTGCTGACGAAGAAGAAGAAGAAGAAGAAAGTGAAAGCGATGAGAGCGACAGAGCAGAAGAAGAGGAGCAAGAGAGCTCTGTTCCCTCTCCTCCGCCTCCGTCTTCTCTCGCCTCCCGCCTCTTCTCCTCGGCTCCAATCCGCGCGCTTCTCGTCGTCGGCCTCGGCGCGGCGCTGTTCTCGGCGGCCAACGGAGGAGGAGGAGGAGGAGGAGTCGTCGGAGGGGACGAGGCGGCCGAGGCAGCGGCAGCGGCGGTTGCGAAGGGCGGCGGGACAGCGGCGGCGGCGGAGCGACTCCTCCTGGTGCGCCAGCTCCTGGCCGCCGCGGCCGGCTTCTCGATGTACAAGGTTGGGCTGGTCGCGACCGTGGCGGCAGCGGACTACTCCGACGCCGCGGCGGCGGAGAGGGAGAAGGAGCGCGAGGAGGAGAGGAAGAAGAAGAAGGGAGTCGAGGGGGGAGGAGGAGGCGGAGAGAGCGAGCGGCAGCGGCGGGTGACCTCGATCTCGAGCGACGACGAGAACTGAAAAACACACAATTAAACTAAGAAAGAAAACACTCCGCAGATCACACGAATTGAAAACACAACGCACTCCGATAACGACGAAAACGCAACTTTTAGAACCATTCAGGCGAGGGAAAAGAAATGCATAAACAAAATGAGAGAGAGGAAGAGAGAAAAACTTTCTTCGTCGTTTTCGTTGTTTGAAAAACGATTTTCCAGAAAAAGCGCCAGGCCTCAGTGCCCGCGCTTCCCCTTTGTAGAAAAAAAAACACAAAATATAACCAATTGCCTCGTTGATTTGCTGCTGCGGGCGTGGAGGGGTAGGAGGAGGTTTCGCTCTCCCTCCCTCTCTCTCCCTCTCTTTCGATTACATTTTTTTTCTTCCTTTTCTTCTTTTTTTAAACTTTCAAAAAAAAACTTTTTTTCTTTCACTCAATCACTCCTCCTCCCCGACAACCAGGAACACGGGCGACCGCGGCACTGACCTCGCCTTCGAGTCCAGCAGCGCCCCTCGCCGCCGCACCCTCGACAGGGCCAGGCCGGCGTTCAGCCCCAGGGCCCAGGCGGCGTGAGCCGCGGCGTCGGCGGCCTCGAGCGCCAAAACTCCACCTTTCGAAGTCAGACAGAGGAGCGAGGCTCCGGGTTTCCAGCCGCTGGTGCCTCCGGGAGCCAAAACGGCGACGACGCGCGCCTCGGCGGCCCTGGCCCGGGCCCGGGACAGGAGCCTCTTGCCCGAGCGGGCGTGGTAGTAGCGCACAATCAGAGCAGAGGAGAAGGAGGAGGCGGAAGCGGAGGAAGAAGAGGAAGGAGGAGCGTCGTTCGCCGACGACGACGAAGCAGCCGCCGCTGCTGCTGCTGCCGCGTTCCCTCCTCCTCCGCCTCCGCCTCCGCCGAGCCGCGCCTCCTCCAGGAAGACGCTCACGTGCCTCACCGGCCTCCTCGCGGCGGCGGAGGGCAGCGCGTAGGGCGACAGGTGAGCGGGGAAGGCCGTGAGCGCCGCGCGGGAGGCCGCCGCGGCGTCGCCGCTGGAGAGCGCGGCAGAGACGGAGGCGACGGCCGCGAGCGCCGCCGAAACCGTCTTCGTCTTTGCTTTCGGGTTCCCTGCTTTCCCGTTCTCCTTCTTTTTCGCCTCCTGCAGCACCACCTCCTCCTCGGAGACCAGCCACTTCTTCCGCAGCGGGGCCCCGGACTCCAGGGCCTCCAGCAGCTCGGCCGCGGTCAGCTGCTCCAGCCGGGTGAGCTCCCTCCGCACCTCGGCCGTCGGCCTCCGAGCAAAGCCGCCCCGCGACGCCGACGCCGATGACGACCTCTCTTCCGCTCCTCCTCCTCTCCTTCTCCGCCCCTTCCCGTTCCGGTGGCGCTCGCTGCTGCCGCCTCCGTTCGAGGTGTCCTCGTTCTCCTCCTCTTCCTCCTCCTCTTCTGCTGCCGAGGCGGAGATCGAGGAGCCCGCGACGGGGGCGGCAGTCGTGAGAGAAGAGACGCCTCCTCTCCCTCCTCCCCTGCCGCCGCCGCCGCCGCCAAACCCGCCGAGAACCGCCGAGGCGTGCCCCGCCGAGGGAGGCGGGGCCCCCGGCGGGGGCCTGGCCGGCACCGCCGGCGGCCTGGGCTCGAAGATATCCTCCCAGGAAGGGTTGGGGAGAGCTGCAGCAGAAGCAGAAAGAGAAGAGGAGGCCTCTTCTTCTTCTTCTTCTTCTTCTTTCCCTTCTTCGTTTCTGCCGAGAAAGGTCGCCGTCGCCGTCGTTATCGTCCGGCTGCCCGCCGCTGCCGAGGACGAGGCCACTTCTTGCTCTTCCTCCTCGTCGAACGTCGCGGCAGAGAGCGAAGGGGAGCGTGTCGCGGCCGCGGCGAGGGTCTGAGAGTTGCTCGCGCTTCCCTTGCCCCACTCTCCTCCTCCTTCCTCGTTGTCGTTGTTGTCGTTGTTGCCGTTGTTGCCGTTCACGCTGTAGCTTTCTCTCTCGCTCTCTTCTCCTTCTTCGTCTTCGTCGTCCGCCGTGGACGCTGCCATCGCAGCGGCGGTCGAAGGAGGCACGGAAGAGGTCTGGAGGACAGGGGCGGAGGAGAGAGGCGGAGGCGGCGGCGGGGGCCTCCTCGACGGGCGCGGCGGCGGCGGAGGAGCAACGGCAACGCCGCCGCTACCGCTGCCTCCCCCGGCCGAACACCGCTGCAGCTTCTGCTGCTGCAGAAGAAACTGCTGCTGGAGCTGCTGCTGCTGCTGCTGCTGCGAGGAAGACGCCGCCGAAGAGGAGGACGCCGCCGAGCGAGAGACGGCGGCGAAAGGGTTCGCGAGGTCGTCGTCGATGCCGGCGCCGAGGCCGGCGTCGATGAGCGGCGGGAGCGGCGGCGAGGGCGAGGGCGGCGGGCGCTGCTGCTGAATCGCTGGCGCGGGGGCCTCGAGCTCGGCCGCCTGCTGCGATGCCGCCTGCTGCGCTGCCGCCTGCTGCGCTGCCGCCTGCTGCGCTGCCGCCTGCACGGCAGCCGCCTCTCTTCGGAGGGCGTTGGCCGCGGCGGCGGCGGCGAGGGGGCCCGTTGTTGCCTGAGGAGCGGGAGGAGCTGGAGCTTGCTGCTGCTGCTGCCCCTGCTGCTGCTGAGTTTGCCCCTGCGGCGGAGGAGGAGGGAAGAGCCTCCTCGGGCTCGGCGACGACGCCGCAGTGCCTCCGCCCTCTCTCGCCGAAGAGCGCATCGAGGTCGCCGGGGAGGGCGCCGGAGAGGAAGAGGTCGAGAGAGGCGGCCTATGTTGCTGCTGCTGCTGCTGGTGGCGAGAGGAAGAAGACGAGGGAGAAAAGCCTCCTCCTCCTCCTCCTCCTCTGCTCCGCCTTCCCATTCCTCCGCGCTCCTCCTCGTCGACTTCTTCCAGCAGCTCGCCATACCCGGCCACTGCAGCGTTGCCGCTCGCGGCCGCGCGCTCGATCGCTCCGCCCGCGGCGGTCGCCGCCCTTGCCGCGGCGCCCAGGGCCTGCGCGGCGGCGCCGGCCGAGCCGCGGAGGACAGCCTCCCCGGCCCGCGCCGGCAGCGTCGAGGCCAGCCAGGCGGGGACGCCCGCGGCAGTGTCTACCGCGGCCCGGGCGACGCCCTTTATCCTGTCGTTGTTGGTTTGGTGGCAAGGTTTGGAGGTTGGGGAAGGTGGCATGGGGGGGTGAGCAAAGAAGAAGAAGAGGAAAGAAGAAGAGGTCGAGAAGGGAGCAAGGGCGACGACGACTTTCTTTCTTCTTCCATCATCAACATCATCATCCTTACCTCGTCGCGTCCAGCGCCCCCATCCCTCCGGAGCGCCTCCTGCCGCCATTAGCGGGGCCTCCCGAAGACGGGGAAGCCGCGGCGCCGGGTGCCAGGGGCCTGGCGCCGCTGGCGTGGTGGTGGCGAGAAGAAGACGAAGTCGAAGCGGCATCGGCAGCGGCAGCATCGTCGTCGTCGGCGGCGTCGAGCTCCCTCGTCGATCGAGATGGTCCTCCTTCGCCGTTGCCCGACCACCGCATGGTCGCGTTTCTGTTCAGACCTTTCCCCTGTACGCGTAGACGCTTGTCTTCCGAAGCCACACGCGCAGAAAGAGAATGGGAGAGAGAGAAGCGGAGTGCCCCTTGAAGAGAGAGAGAAGAAGATCGAGTCTTCTTCTTCTTCTTCTTTCTCTTTCTTTCTCCCCAAACTTTTTTCCGAAACGAAAAATGAAAAATGGCCTCTTTGTTCCCCTCCCTTTCTCTTCTTTCTGAATGAACCCCGAATTTACCGTCAGCGCAATTACAATTTGAAACGCCTCTCTCTTTTTCTCTCTCTGTCTCTAAGGAGCAGGAGCAGGAGCAGGCAGAGAAAGAACGACAGCAGGCTTCTTTTCTTCTTCTTTCTTACTCTTCTTCTCCTTGGGCTTCAGCGAGAGCGCGCCCAGCGCCGCCGCTGCCGCCGCTGCCTCCTCCTCCGCCCAGTCCCTCGCGTGCTCGTCCTTGCTCCTCGCGGCTTTGGCCGCGCGCTCCTTGGCGCAGGACTCTGCAGTCTCGAGGGCTGCTCGGAGCAGCAGCGGGATGGAGACAGAAGAAGAAGACGAAGAAGAAGGCGAAGACGGTTCCAGAGGGATGCCTGCCTTGGAGGCGGCTTTGGCCAGAGCCTCGACCGCCGCCGCCGCCGCCAGACGGACGTCCCCTTCTCCTCCTTGCTCCTTTTCATTTTGATCCCGCAGTGCCCTCGCCGCGGCCCTCGCGAAGGAAGGATCTGTGAGGGAGAACGAAAGGCACCCCTCGGTGGGCCTATCGCGGAAGAGCGAGGCGAGGAGCTGGAAGGCCTTCCTCGCGACTCGCGGGGCCGGGACAGGAGAAGAGGAAGAGGTTTTCGGCGTCGCTTTCGTCGTCGTCGTCGTCGTCGTCTCTTTCTTCTTTTCTTCCGCCACCGCCGCTTCCTCCTCCCCGACAGCCGCCAGGGCGTGCTCCACGACCGTCCGCACTCCTCCCGATGCAATCAGAGCGTCCGTGCCCCTGTCGCAGTTGCGGGCGAGGCAGGAGAGGGCCATCAGCGCCTTCTGCCGCACCTCGGCGGTCCTCTCTGTGTCGGCCTTCACGAACGACGACGGCGGCGACGGCGATGGAACTTTGCCGCCTCCCCTCTCCTTCTCTTCTTCTTCCTCTTTCGCTCCTTCTTCTTCTCCTCCCCCTTCCTTCTCCCGCAACAGACCCAAAACCGCCTCCATCGCCCCTCCGTCCAGGAACCAGTCCTGGACCGGAGGATTCGCCTGCGCCGCGGCCCCGAGAACCTCCGCGGCGCGGGAGACGACGCCAGAGGTGATGAGTCGAGGAGAAGGAGGAGGAGACTTTGAAGAGCTCGAAGAAGTCGAAGTGGAAGCTGCACCTGCCCGCAGCAGCGCCAGCAGCGTCGGCAGCCCTCCGATCAGGGCCAGGTCCCGCGCGCAGTCGACGTCCTCGACGGTCTCGATGAGCTCCTCGAGCAGCTCCTCGAGCTCCGCGGGCGTGGCGGGGGTCGGAAGAGGAGGAGGAGGAGACGAGGTGGTGTCGTTTGCGGAAGCGGCGGAAGCAGCAACGGAAGCGCCGTCGGAAGCTTTCTCTCCCTCGCTGCCGCCCCCGCCAAGGACGGCGTCAAGCTGCCTCTTGATCTCCTTCATGCGCTTTGTGATGTCGAGCGAGTAGTGCTCCATGGCCTCCTCGAACCTGGTTGAGTTGTTGTTGTTGTGGCGAGGGAAGCGGAAGGGTGAGAAAGAAAGAAGAAGGTAGAAGAAGGTCGAAGAAGGTCGAAGAAGGTCGAAGAAGAAGAAGAAGAACGATCATCGATCTCGATTGGCAATCTGCTCCTCTTCCTTCTCTCTCTCTCTCTCTCCCCTTCCCCGTCTCCTCTGGCTTCGAAACTCGGCACGTGCACGCCTCTCAACGCCCTCCATCCCTTGGTAAAAGAGCGAGACGCACCACTTCCTGTCCTGCTCGCTCATCAGCTTCGGACCTTCGCCACCTCCTTCATCTTTCGGAGCCCGTGGCGCCTCCTGCTGCTTCATCGACCATTCGAAGAGCCCCTTCCAGTCCACGGGGCCCGTGCCAGTTGGGGCGGCCATCGCGGGTAGAGGAGGATCTGGTGGAGGTGCGGCGAGGGAGCGAGGGCAGGAGTCTAGAGAGAGAGACAGAGAGAGCACGCGAGAGAACGAGCAGAGCTCGAGTTTTCAGAGTGAGAAGTGGTGGCAGCGTTGTCCGACAGTAGTCGTCGCCCCCGTCGAAATTACCTCACTGCTCGAGACACAACTACGAAATTTTCTCACTGGCGTTTTCTGGTGTTTTTTCTCGCTTCGGGGGGGAAGGAGCTCTTCTTCCTTTGTTTCTTCGCCGCGTTCCCCGTGAGAGAGAGCAGCGGCGGCAGCACACACACCCCGGACCCTCACACGCTCTCTTCAAAGAGGGACAGGAGCGGCGCCGGCCAGGCGAAGAGATTGAGGGAGCTTGTTCTCCTCTTGGCCGAAAACTATCTCGACCTTTTTTTTCCTCCTCCCCCAACTCGCCCCCGCTCTCCACTCTCCCTCCCCCCTATCCCGTTGATGCCCGTCGCTGCAGCAGCGGGCCTCTTCCTCATGGACGACGACAGCCAGGTGCGTGGCCGAGGGGAATGCGCGTTCCTGGGCAGTAGAAAGGGCGGCGGAAAGTTGGAGAGAGAAAAAAGCATCGAACGAACAAAACGCGAAGGCGGCGGCGCCGCCTGCGCCGCCGCCTGCTCTCTCACCAATCGAAGCAAGCAAAGAACAAAAGAGCCACCGGCCAACCCAGCGCGCGACTGGCCCTTTCGACTCAAACCAACGCTGCCAGCTCGTAGAGGATTCCCTTCTCCACGTCTCAGCGGCTTCGGTTGTCGAGAAAGAGGGAACCAGAGGGCGCCGGCGGACGAGAAGAAGGGTCGATGAAGGTGTTCTTCGTCGGCCAAGCGAAAGAACGACGAAGAAGAAAAAAACGAAACCTCGCTGACACTTCCTTTTTCCTTGCTTCTCCTCCCCTTCCTTCCTCTTCTCTCTTTTTTTTTTCATCCTCCAACAACCTCCTCATTCCCCCAACACAACAACAGGGCCCGCCCTCGTCGATGCCGGACTCGCAGTCCGGCATCTTCGCGCTCGAGCTCTCGGGAGTGGCGAAAGGGGGCGGCGGCAAGAACGGGAACAGCAGCAGCAGCATTGCGCTCGCGGCGGCGAGGAGGAGGAGCAGGGGCGGCAGCGGCGGCGGCGGAAGCAGAGTCTCGCCCTCGCCCCGGAGCTTCGCCGCGACCCCTTCCGACGGCGAAGAGATCTCCGCCTCCGCCGTCGCGGCCTCGACGACGCCGGCCGCGGCGACGACGACGCTCGACGACAGTCGGGCCCGCAGGTCGAGCGGCGGCGGCTCCTCCAAGAAGCAGCATCGGCAGGAGCGGCAGGAGCGGCAGGGCAACAAGACGCGCCCTCCCTCGCCGCCTCTCTCGGCCGAGGCCGCGTCAGTCGCCGCGCTTTGTGCGCCAGAGACCGACTTCGAGGCCGGGCTGCTCGCCGCCGTCCGGGCCCTGACCAACAACGCGAACGACGACCATGGCGACGACGCAGAAAAACAGCCTCCTTCTTCCCCTTCCGCGCCGCCGCCGCTGACGACGCAGGCCCTGGCCGACGCGCTGGCGGCGATGGGCTACCTGGTGACGGTGCGGGAGCGCGTGCGCGACTCGGAGGGGGCGGCGCCGGCCGTTCCGGCGGCCGGCGGCGGCGGCGCGAAAGCGGCGGCGGCGAACAACAACGGCGCCGCCGGTGCTGCTGCTCCGACAACAGCAGCAGCAGCTGCTGCTGCTGCTCCTGCCGCAGCCAACGGCGCCGCCGACAACAACAACAACAACGCAGCAGCAGCAGCAGCAGCAGCCGGCGGAGCCAACGCAAACAACGCAAACAACAACAACAACACCAACGCGGCTGCTGCAGGGGCGAACGCGAACGGGACCAGCCGAGGCTGCCTCGAGAACCTGCGGCACTCGCACCTCGTCGTCTCGGGCTCGCTCGACACCGCGGTCGTCACCGAGCTCGTCGTGGAACCGGACCTCCGTGCGCACTTCGCGATCGCGCAGCCGACGCCGCGGTACGCGCGCCTGCTCCGGAGGGCGCTGCCTCCCGTCTTCGTGGGTACCCCGGCGAGGCTGGCGAGGCTGGTCGTCGCGGTCGCGGCGGCGGCGGCAGCGGCGTTTGAGGAGCAGGGGCTGCCGCTGCCGCCGTGGAGGAGGGCGAGGAGCCTACTCAGCAAGTGGGGCCTGGGCTCTTTCCTCCCGCCTCAGAGCAGGGGTAGCGCAGTAGGGCAGCAGCAGCAGCAGCAGGTTCCGCAGAAGGCGCTGCCGGCGATGGCGCCTCGCGGGATCGGGGGGGGAGGAGGGAAAGGAGGGGTTCGGGACCCGACCCCGGTCGCGGCGGCGGCGGCACCCGGCGCTGCTGCTCGCCTCCCTCCCGCTGCTGCTGCCGCCGCTGCCAATTCTTCGCGCTCCCCGCCCCAGCAGCAGCAGCAGCAGCACGCCCCCGCTCGCCCTCCCGCGCCCGCGCCTCCGAAGCAGCAGCAGCAGAAGCCGCCCCCGCCGCGCCCGCTCTCGGCCAAGCGAACCGAGAGCGAGGAGCTCCACCTGCCGCTGGGCTCGGCGAGCAAGCGGCAGGCGCTGGCCCTCGAGGGGGGAGCAGCAGGAGGAGGAGGAGCCGCGGGGGCCAGGAGCTTCTCTGCCGCCGCTACCGTCGACACCACTGCTGACGACGACGACGAGGAGGAAGAAGACGAAGATGATGACGACGAAGAAGAAGACGAAGGCGCGGCCCTGAAGACCAACGGCGACGACGACGACGAAGAGGAAGACGACCGCTGGGAGAACGACGCCGACTTCAACACCTCTGCCGCCGCCACCGTCGCCCCTCCCGCCGCCGCGGCGGCAAAGGGCGAGGATGCCGCCTTTGAAGATGACGAAGCAGAGCCCGCGCTGCCCGCGCTGCCCCTGTCGCTGTCCGCCTACGGCCGCGGGACCTTTTACACGTCAAACGGGCTTGCGCCTCGGGCGGGAACGGCGGCGAAGTCGAACGCAAGCGCGACGAACGCCGCCGCCGCGGCGACGCAGGGCGGCGGCTCCGTCGTCGTGGCCCTCGCCGCGCGCGAGGCCGCGAGGGACAGCTCGCAGGAGGAAGAGGCGGCGGCGGAGGCGAAGGCTGCTGCTGTTGCCGCTCCCACTCCCGCTGCTTCTCCGGCGACGACGACGACGACTAGCAGCGGCGGCGGCCCGCCGAGAAACCTCGCGCGCGTCTCTCTGCTCGCGCAGGGCCTCTCCCGCCTGCCTCCCAGGCCCGCCACCGCCGGAGCAGGAGGAGGACAGGCGAGCAGCGAAGGTATGCCCTCTTCCAGGGAGACGACGCCTTCCGGAGACGGCGGAGGCGGAGGAGGGAGCGAGAGCGGCGACCCCGCCGCCGCCGTCGCAGCCGACGCCGTCGCAGCGGCCGTGCCGCTCGCCGCCTCCTTCTCGTGCCTGGGCCTCCCCCGGATCGTCTCGGTGCGCCCTCGCGGGTCCGCCTCGCCCGTGCCCCCTCCTCCGGAGAGCGCCGCCAACGCCAACAACGCGACCGCCGTCGACGTCCCTGCGCCCGGGGAGGGGTCGCGCAGAGGAGCGAGGAGAGACGGGGGCGGCGGCGGCGGCGGCGTTTGAAGGGAAAAGAGAAAGAAAAAAAGTCTGAAGTCTTTTTCTCTTTCTCTTTCCTTCTTTTTTGGTACCATTCATCTTTCACAATTTTGACACACACACGCACGCGCACGATACTACACCGAAGAACAATGTCTGGGGACAGAGAGAGAACGGGAGGGCTCCAACAACAAAAACAAAAAAAAGAAGGAAGGGAAGGGAGGCAGCGTTTTGAAGAGGAGTAGGAGGGAGGAAAGAGAGAGAAAGTTTCTTTTCTCTTTTTTTTCTTTTTCCCCTCGACCTGTTTTCTTCTTCGCCTTCTTCTTCTTCTTCCGCCACTGTTGGCGGTTTTTTCCCCTTCGAACAAAGAGAAACCCCCTCCTCTTCCTTTTTTTTCTCCTTTTTCATTTGCATTTCCAAAGCAAAACAAAGAAACTGGACTTTTTTCTAATTCGTTGTCGGGAGAGGGACGGAGGGAGGAAGAAAAACGAGAGAGAGAGAGAGAGAGAGAGAGAGAGAGAGAGAGAGAGAGGAACGCCGCTGCTGGCCTTTCATGGTTTCTTTCTTCTTCTTCGCCTTCCGCTTCTTGCCCCTCTTCCCCCCTTCCTCCACCGACAAATAAACAAACAACAACAACAATAACAACACCATATCAGCTCTGCACCTGCGCCCTTTCCTCCACTTTACTCTGCTCCATTTTTCAAACTAGCGCGCGCGTGGTTTTTTTTTTTTTTTTTTTTTTTTT
>Ga0210003_1003611_pt1 | contig 12496 bp, 8 predicted proteins | sample LantaG_FD_182804 | JGI IMG/M metagenome (GOLD analysis project Ga0210003, IMG submission 182804) | Deep subsurface microbial communities from Baltic Sea to uncover new lineages of life (NeLLi) - Landsort_02402 metaG (SPAdes) (version 2) | ecosystem: Environmental > Aquatic > Marine > Oceanic >...
GATGCGGCGGCCGTCGAGCGTGCAGGTGCCTTGCTTATGCTCGACGGTCACGCCGGGGTAGTTTCCCACGTGCTGGCGTGCGCCGGTCAGGGCGTTGAAGATGGTGGTTTTTCCCGAGTTGGGATTTCCTGCGAGGGCGATTCTCAGATGTTTCTCGGGCACAACTGCTCCTGGAAACTATCGTTGCCGAAGCGAAGGCCGCGGCTGAACGGCATAGCCGGCCACAGGCCATCGTTTTGTGCGGGAAGCTTGGCTATCGGACCTGGTTTACCATCACCTTGTGTGCCATGCCCCGGGCCAGGGCGATCTTGCAGCCCCTGACCTTGACCATCAGGGGGCCGCGCAGGTTGGATAATACCTCGATCTGCTGTCCGGGCACCAGCCCCAGCGCCATCAGCCGCCCGGAAAGGCCGTGGCCTGCGGACAGCCCCACCAGCGTCAGCTTGGCGCCCTGTGGGGCCATCGAGAGCGGAATCACATTCTCAGGTGAATCTTCCATAGTTGGTTTTAAGTCCCTTTCCGCTTTTTTCCAAGCCGTTCCAGTGCCTGCTTGAGCTGCTGCTCGCAATTTGCGTGGCTGCCTTCGCAGAATCGCCCGAACGCTCCTTCCCAGTTGACGGCGTGCAGCGGGCACATGCGGGCGAAGTCGAGGTATGCCGCGAGGCGCTCGAGCACGATATCGTCAACCACGTGTTCAATCCTGCATGCATTTTCTTCGGCGGCGGTCGGTTCCAGCCCCAGCACTTCCCGCATGAAATCGGTGAGTGCGCTGTGCCTGTTGCTCACTTCGGAGGCGATTTCGCGCCCCCTGCGGGTGAGTGTGACGGCTTCGTAGGGGCGGTAGTTCACCAGCTCCTTCTCGGCAAGCGAGCGCAGGGCGCCGGTCACGGAAGGCATCTTCACGCCGAGCCGTCTGGCGATATCCTTGACGTGCGCCGAGTCTTTGGCGTCCTCGAGATGCAGCACCGCCTCGAGATAATCTTCCAGGCTGGCGCTGAGCGGTTCAGTCACGTCTGGTTCCTCGCGGCAACGAAATCGGCCTTCGAGCCGAATGTTAGGCTCCGTTAACATTATATCACGGAGTTTCGCGAAATCAAGAGAAAAATTAGGCGCGGCTATCTTTTTTTACGGGGGCGCGGCCGCAAGGACGGCGGATATGGGTGCGGCAAGTCACCGTCGTATACGAAAGCCGCACCACCTTCGGCCTGTTGTCCACCGAGGATGAAATCGATCCGATCACGGGGGAGGTGATCGGATACAAGGACAAGACGATAACCGACCGCACGCTGCTGATGAGCGTTGCCTACTCCTACGGCTCCGATGCATCCGGCGAATACAACTTCACCACCGAACCGGACTACACGGCCGATATGCGGCTGAGACGGCCGCGATCCCAGATGGCCGGGTACCGCTGAGGCCGGTGCCTCCGGCAGTTCATGGGGCAGGCATAGGGCGTGAGACCTATAGGACGCATGGGTCGTATGCGTCCTATTGCGCTCGGCATTTCCAGCGCCGCGTTCTGAACCTCAGCATAAGTCGTGAAGCGTTGCGGCCCTGGGATCGCGGGCGTACCGCCCAATGGCGTGAGGTTAAGGCGTCATAAGGATAGGCAAAGCCTTTGCACGCCTGCCATTTGGGCAAGAAATGCCGGTAGACGTGGGCCGGGTTGGCGGTCCGCCCCTACAAACCGGACGGGCGGGCACGGAGACCCGCCCCTACAAAGACGATGCGGGCCGCCGGCCCGCACGAAGAAAGACACACGCTGTTGTTTCGCATGAACTACTGCTACCTCCTGCCGGCGAGTGAGCCGCAGTTCCAACAAAAAATCAGGTCAGCTCATGTAGGGGCGGGTCTCTGTGCCCGCCCGTCTTTCTCTTTGTCTTTGCCCACCATCTGTTTCGCATACAAAGGGGCTAACCTCACGCCATTGGGCGTCCCGCCCGCATCCTCAGCTTTGCATCACGCAGGAAATTTGAATATTTCTGGATTTTGCGCCGGCTTTCGGTTATAATCCCTATATCGCTCTGAAGAGCGCCGTGTTGGTGTGTTGTCGCTGCCGGGCTGTGAGCTTCACCAACTCACCATTTGGCAGGGCATCTCATTGAAGGACGCAGTTCGCGTAGCGGCTACAGGCCTTGAGGCCGCCGGCGCGGCATTTTTTGGAGTCTGCAATTCCTGGGCCGGCATCTTACCGGCCGCCGTAGTGCTGCCTGTTCCAAGGCTTCACTTTTCCTGAGCAAAAAAACTCTACACGCCGTATCGTGCGGCGTCATTCATCGGCGCGGGCGTCTTTCGGCGTCCCCGGAACTCGCTCAATAACGGAGCCGAGTCATGAAACCCGTTGGGCACGTACTGTCGATTGAGGCAATGTGCAACAGAAAACGGGCCGTGCGGCCACGCCGGCCTGAATCCAAGAATTACCTGAGGGATTATTAGGTTGGCAGTAACTGCAATCGGAACCGCCCGCCGCCTCGTTCGCATGGCGTGGGCCTCGACCACTTCCGCAGCGCGAACCGCTTCGTCCGGTTCCCTGCCAGGCGCGCCGGAAATCTTCCGCGCGCCTTTCACCGATCCGATTGCTTCAACCTGCTCCCTCCTGCGCCGCCTCATTGCGCAAACGCCCCCGGAATCTGAATCAATTGTAAACTGTTCACACAGAACAGGTTCTTGTTTCCATTGGCCGTCTGTCGGCTCAGCGGGCCGCGGTCGACACTGCCGACCGTCCCGATGCCGTCGAGGGGTGTGATCATGCAAACACCTGTACTCAACATCTCCCTTGGAAAGCACTACATCGTCGAATGCTACGACTGCTCCGTTGAAATCCTCAACGACGCCGCAGCCCTCGAAAGCATACTGATCGACGCCGCCTGCCGGGCCGGCGCCACGGTCATCGACTCCACTTTCAGAAACTTTGAGCCGCAGGGCGTCAGCGGGGTGGTCGTAATAGCCGAAAGCCACCTGACCGTCCACACATGGCCCGAACACCGCTACGCAGCAGTCGATATTTTCACCTGCGGTTCGAGCATCGATTTCGACACCGCCCTGCAGATCATCGAGCAGGATTTCCAATGCGGCAGGCTCGTGGTGTCGGGAAACCTCGACCGCGGCGTGCTCGATTCCGAAGGAACGCTGACGGTCGCCGAGCCTGCAAGAAATCAGATGCGAGGCTCCATCCAGGCGTGGAAGGCAAAATTCGACAGCGAGAACGGCTGGGGGCTGCTGACTTCGCTGGACATTCACGACTGCGACCCGCAAGTCATCCGCGACGGCGAAGCCATCAAACGCTTCGCAGTCGAGCTGTGCGACCACATCGAAATGAGGCGATTCGGCGATGCAGTCGTCGTCGATTTCGGCGAAGACGAGCGCGTAGCGGGATTCAGCCTCGTTCAGCTCATCGAAACGTCGCTGGTCTCCGGCCACTTCGCGAACCTCACCAACAACGCATACATCGACATCTTCAGTTGCAAGTATTACGAACCGCATGCCGCCGCCGACTTCTGCATGCGTTTCTTCAAGGGCAGGAACTACACGATGAACGTCGTCGTCAGGAGGTAACGATGCTCCAAGCCCCCGGCTGGTTTTTTGAGGATACACCGTCGGACAGCGGCCGTTCGCTCGCAGTCGAGGTCACGCGCAAGCTTGTCGAGCAGCAGTCTCAATTTCAGAAGATCGAGATATACGACACCGAATCGGTCGGCCGGATGCTCGTGCTGGACAACATCATCCAGCTCACCGAATCCGACGAGTTCGCATACCACGAGATGTTTGTGCACGTGCCGATGAACGCCCACCCCGCGCCCGAGTCTGCGCTGGTCATCGGCGGCGGCGACGGCGGCATCCTTCGAGAACTGAACCGATACGCCAGCCTGCGGCGCATCGACATCTGCGAGATCGACGACGACGTCATCCAGCTATCGAAACAATACCTGCCATTCACCGCCTGCGGATTCGACGACCCCCGCGTGAGCGTGCACGTGGCCGACGGCGCCGAATTCGCCAGGAATTCGCCGGGCGCATACGACCTGATCCTCGTCGACTCCACCGACCCCATCGGCCCGGCCGAGGTGCTGTTTCAGCGGCCCTTCTTCGAAACGCTCAGCAAGGCGCTCAAACCCGGCGGCGTCGTGGTCACCCAGTGCATGGCCATTTACCTGCACCTCAATATGATCCGCAACCTGATCGACGCCATCCGGCCGCTGTTTGCCCGCATGCAATATATGAACGTGCTCGTGCCCACCTACCCCGCCGGCGTGATCGGGCTGATGGTATGCTCCAGCGGCCCCGATTTTTCGAAACCGATCCGGCCGCTCGATCCTGCCATCGCGCGAAACCTGAAATACTACACACCGGCGATCCATTCCGGCGCCTTCGCCCTGCCGCGATTCGCCGAACAAGCCATCGCCGCCGCAGGCGAATGACGCCGAAGCGAGCATAGCATCCGGCAGCACCGCCCCGGTTCAAAACGCAGGGGGGCGACGTCTTCCAAAGGCCGACGCCCTTCCGCGCCTGTAAGGAACAAGAACTTGAAAATGCGGGCGGGCAACAGAGGCCCGCCCCTACAGCGCCGCGTCCACGTTACTTGCCGTTGCATGATCCACCGCCCCCCCTGATCCACTGTTTCGCAAATAGGACGCATCGGTCTCATGCGACCTATTTGCGAGCTACTTACCGGGAGCATCAACTATTGAATCGTCACAGTACCAGAAACTTCACCTCGCCTTGTGGGCGGGCCTCCCTGCCTTCTCAGGCAGACGTTGCCCGCCCGTCTAATGCAGAGGCAATGCCTTGCTGAGGTTCAGTATCAGGTGCTCCGATTCGCGCATGGGTTCAATTCCGACCCCGCGCTGCCCTCGTCATCGCTCGTCATTTTTCTTCAGCTTCTCGGTCGCCGTCAGCGCGCGGAAATGCGTGTTGACCTCCGTTTCCATCAATGCCGGTTGCAGGGCCTCGAGCGCCGCCGTGCCGCCGATGCGCCCCAAGGCCTGCGCCGCGCAACTGTACACGATGTAGAAATCGCGGCCGTCTGCCAGTATGCGACCCAGAAGCGGCACCGCCTCGCCGTCGCGAAGCCTGCCGAGCGCCGTACACAGCACCGCCTTCAGCCGCCAGCGCTTGCCGAGGTCCTCAGTCGACCTGTCGCCCGGCTTCGCGTCTTCCGGCGGATACAGCGTAGGCTCCGGAATCGCGTGCTCCTTCTCGAGCAGCCCGCGCATCGCAGCCGCAGCCGCAACACACCCGCGCCGGCCCAGCACTTCGGCCGCGGCGAGCTGCACAGGCCAATGCTCGCTGCGCAGCCAGCCGAGCAGCTTCGCCACGTCCGGCTCCGCCGCCGGCATCTGCGCCAGGCAGGCGTCCACCTGCGACAGCCGCGTCTCGCCCGGCGCCAACGGCTTCGCCCGCCACAACACCAGCTCCTCGAACAGCGGCATCTGAAGGTCGCGATCCGCCTCGATATCCGATAGATCATGAACGTCCGGCCGGATACCCGTCACCGCGCCGTCGTTCAGCTCGACCGCAGCACCGTCCGGCGGCAGCCACGCAAACGGCGCACGGCTTACCAGCTCGCCCGCCTTCTGCTGCTGCTTCGAGAAATTCTCGACCACCAGCCGGTGCGTCCGCCCATCTATCGTCACCTCAACGGCATTCTCGTCCACCATGCGGATGCCGCCCGATTCCGCGCCCGGCGCAACCACCACGGCAAACCGCGCCGCCGGGCCGCTGCGGACCAGCTCGAGCCTCACGCACCGCTGCTCGTGCGTGCGCGGGAAACCTTCCACGTCGACCGTGCGGACTTCGCAGCCCGGCTCCCACGCCAGCATCACCGCCTTGCCGTTGGGCAGGTTCACGCGGGCACAGTCGCCGTTCACGCTCGCATCCGGCCGCAGATACGCCTGCCATTGCCAGCGGTGGGATGAGTCTGCGGCGAGCGAATCCAGCACCACGCCGAAACCGTCGCCCGTCCACAGCGACGTTCGCCGCGCCTGCGTTACGTCGTATGCCGGCCGATAGAAATTCGAACAGTCCGCCGAAACCGCCGCCAGCCCCCGCGTGCGCGCGTAGAATTCCGCCGAACCGACGCGGCTTGCGCCCGGCCAATACCACGGCTGATCGTCGATCACAATCGCATTCGCCGCCCCGATCAGCCCGGCCGACTCGCCCGCTACGATGTTCTCCAGCGAGCTTTTCGAGCCTTGAATGCTCACGCGATACTTGATGAACCGATCGCGCTCCTCGTCCGACATACCGGCCAGCACCTTCTCCGCCGGATACTTCCACGGGTTGATTCCTTCCGCCGAAACGCCGTCCTGAAACACCGGCTCGCCGTCGTAGTCCAGCATCAGGTGGTTGGGGTTCACCTGTGCCCGGCCGACCGAAGCGATCGAGCTGCCGGAGATATCCCACACCTGCATAAGGCGCACGCGGCGGGCGGGGTCGTCAAGCGCGGCGCCGGTTTTCGGCAGGAACCAGCCGAACAGTTCCGCCGGCAGGTCGCGCTCGTCATATTCCCTGAATTCTTCCGGCCACCACACGAGCGTCCACATCGGATCGTCCGCACCCCACGCCAACCCGCCCGCGTCCGACCACAGCCCCAGGGACGGCAGCAGCGACAGGTATTCAGGATTGCCCGTGGCCTTGGCAAGATACGCCATCGCCGAACCGTTGCTGCCCTGCTGCCAGCCGTAATGGTCCCACGGCGCCAGCAGACCGCTTGGGCTGATCAGCCGCAGCTCCATTTCCACCAGCTTGCGCAGCGTGGTGCCGTTGGGCTGGAACTCGACGTCGAACAGATCGCTGCCGGTTACCTGCCGCAGAAACTCGCACGTCCAGTAAGCCAGCGGCGTGTTCACGTGCGACGTATACGTGCTGCCCTCGCCGCCGTAGCCGTCCTGCGGAAACAGGCCGATCAGATCGGGCAGCCGGCCAACGCCGTAATCGAACAGGAACTTCGCGGTCGGATGATCGCTCAGCTTGTGGCCGAACAGGAAGCCGACGGCCGCGCAGTACAACGCCATCGACAGCGCCTGGTTGTTGCTCGAGCGCCCGCGGCCGTTGAGCACCGGGAACGGATGCTTGAAGCCATAGCCTACGAAGCATTCGGCGGCCTCCTCGATCTCGGCCGCCGTCCACGCGCCGCGCGAAGCAAGCCAATCGAAAAACGCCGCCCGGCGAGTCACCGATCCGCAGCGGCACCACGTGTGAAACTGGAAATCGTTGGCCGTGTCCGACACAGGCAGCGTCACGTAGTAACGCTTCAGCAGTTCCTTCGCCTCTTCAGCAAGTGCGCCATCCAGCAGCGCCGGCAGGAAAATCATGTTGCGGCGCTTGTCGTCGTCCGCCAGCATGTTCTGGAAATCGTTCCAGTAATCGCGCAGCAGTCCGCCTGCTCCATTCAACTTGGCTTTCAGCCGCGAAGCATCACCGATGAACAGCGGGTGCTTCATCGCATCGGGTGCGAATGGTCCATTCATCTTGATTCAATCCTGCATTTCGTGATCGTGTGATAAACTCGCCCGCAGCCGCGCCGCGGGGCCATGACTATAGCCTGCACGCACGCGCGGTTCAAGTGAAAATATGCAATGGCCCTGGCCGGCTTCTACATGCGGCATGTGTTGGGTGGGCGTGTCAGTCCGTGCCAGTCCGTGTTTGTCCCTGTCCGCCCAAGCGGGGCGCACCGCTTCGGCCTACTTCGTCCCGCCCCCCTCGGCCGCGGTTGCAGATGCATTCGCCTTCGCCTCCGGCTTGGCCCACACGCCTTTGGCGGCGACACTGGCCTCGCGATACTCCTTCTCGCCCGGCTCCGTCACCTTCTCCAGCAGCCGGTTGATGATGTCCACCGCGCCCACGCCTTCGCTGTCGGCGTTGAAATTGGTGTAGATGCGGTGGCGAAGCACAGGAATGGCCGACGCACGCACGTCGTTGCACGAAACATTCGCACGGCCGTCGATGACCGCCCTCGATTTCGCGCCAAGAATCAGATACTGGCACGCCCGCGGCCCAGCCCCGCAATGCACCCAGTCGTTGATGAACTCCAGCTTGTTGCCGGGCGACGGCCGCGACGCCCGGACAAGCGCCGTAGCATACTTCACGACGTGGCTCGAGACCGGCACCCGCCGCACGATGTCCTGCAGGCGAAGGATCGTGTCGCCGCCCATGATCTTGCTCACGTTCAAGTCCAGGTCCTTCGTCGTTTGCTTGACGATCACCTCCTCCTCCTGCTCGAACGGGTAGTCGACCCAGATGTTAAACATGAAGCGGTCGAGCTGCGCCTCCGGCAGCGGATAAGTACCTTCCTGCTCGAGCGGGTTCTGCGTGGCCAGCACGAAAAACGGCAGCGGAATGTCATATGTATTGCCCGATGCCGTCACGCGATATTCCTGCATCGCCTCCAGCAACGCCGCCTGCGTCTTCGGCGGAGTCCGGTTGATCTCGTCCGCCAGCAGGATGTTGGTGAAGATAGGCCCCTTGATGAACCGGAATTCCTTCTTGCGAGTCTTCTCGTCTTCTTCCAGGATGTCCGTGCCCGTGATGTCCGACGGCATCAGGTCGGGCGTGAACTGAATCCGCTTGAAGCCGAGGTCCAGCACGTCGGCTATCGTGTGAATCATCAGCGTTTTCGCGAGGCCGGGCATTCCGACCATCAGGCAGTGCCCGCGCGACAGCATCGACATCAGCACCTGGTCCAGCACGTCGGTCTGGCCGACGATCACCTTGCCTACTTCGGCGCGGATGCGTTCGGCCGCCTCCTTCATGCCGCGGATCGCCGCCAGGTCGACGCGGGCGTCATCGCTGCCCGACGGCAGCACAATCGGTTCCGAAGACGCCGCCTGCGGCACCCTGTGAACGATCTGGTAGTTGCGATTGGTCGGCTCGGGCACTTCCTTGATCAGCCGCTCGATCAGGTGCGACGTCGTGACGCCTTCCGAATCGGCGTTGAAATTGGTGAACACGCGGTGCCGCATCACGGGTATCGCGGCCGCGCGGACGTCTTCGAAGCCCGCCTGGCCCCGGCCCGCCAGCACGGCCCGCGCCTTTGCCGCAAGGATCAGATACTGGCACGCACGAGGCCCCGCGCCGCAGTGGACGTAATCGTGGATGAAATCCGGCGAACCGTCGCGATCCGGCCGCGACGCCCGCACCAGCTTCACCGCATACTGCACAACGGCATCGGGCACCGGCACACGCCGCACGATCTTCTGCAGATTCAGAATGTCTTCCTGCCCCAGAACCTTCTGCGGATCCGGCCGCTTGCGATACGTGGTAGCCTGGACTATCTGCTCCTCCTCCCCCTCGTCCGGGTAGTCTACGAAAATGTTGAACATAAACCGGTCGAGCTGAGCTTCCGGCAGCGGATACGTCCCCTCCTGCTCCAGCGGATTCTGCGTAGCCAAGACGAAGAACGGCATCTCCAGCGGGTAGGTGTAACCCGCGGCCGTCACGCGATACTCCTGCATAGCTTCCAGAAGCGATGCCTGCGTCTTCGGCGGAGTCCGGTTGATCTCGTCGGCCAGCAGAATGTTGGTGAAGATCGGCCCGCGGATGAACCGGAAGCTCTTCGTTCCGGTCATCTCGTCCTCCTCGAGGATATCGGTGCCCGTAATGTCAGACGGCATCAGGTCGGGCGTGAACTGCACCCGCTTGAAGATCAAATCCAACACCTGCGCGATGGTGCTCACCATCAGCGTTTTCGCCAGGCCCGGCATTCCCACCATCAGGCAGTGCCCGCGCGACAACATTGCCGTCAGCACCTCGTCGAGCACGCGGTCCTGCCCGATGATCGCCTTGTGCACCTCCTTGCGGATGCTGTCGGTCGCGCTGCGCATCTTCTCGATCGCCTCGAGGGCGAGGTCGTCCAGCTTGTGCTCCACCGGCAGCGGCGCCGATGGCTTCCGTGCGGGCGCAGGCTGCTGTGCCGGCCGTTGGGCTGCCGGTTGCGGGGGCGGCGCCGACGCCGGACGCTGGTCCTGCGACGGCTTCGCGGCCGGAGCGGGGCGCGCGGCCTCCTGCGGCTTGTCTGCCTTGCGTGGCGGTGCGGCAGGCGCCGGATCGGGCGACCACCTGCCCGCCGCTTCTTTCGCAGCCGGAGGCTCTTCTTCCACCTCCTCGGCCATTGCCGGCGCCTCGCCGATCTCCTCCGTCATCACAACATCGCCCCCAGGCGCGTCGGGCACTTCCTCCGCCTGCATCACGATCCTGCCCGATTCCGGCGTGCTGGCCGCATCATCCACGAACCGCAGCGTCGTCTCGCCAACCTGTATGACGTCGTTGTTCTTCAGCGGCAGCTTGTCCGAATCGACAAGCTTCTTGTTCAGCCGGGTACCGTTGCTGCTGCCCAAATCCCGAACAAACCACAGGCCGTTCTGGTAGGCCACCTCGGCATGGCTGCGCGAAACTCCCCGGTCGTCCAGGCGGATCGTACACGATGGATTTCTTCCGATAACTACCGGTTCCTGCCCGACACGCACCACCCGCTCGCGCTCGGAACCACTCTTGACAACGATAGACGGCATAGTATGTACCTCTTGTTCAGCGGGCAGACCCCGCACAATAGACTATTCTTCCTTCTTCTCCTTCAGGTGCAAGTCGTCGACCATCACAATCTCATCGGCCACGCGGATGCCCCCGAGCTGCGGACGGTGATGGAAAAACGCGACGCTCTCATGCGGAGGATTCTCACGCAGCATGTGCCTGACCTTCGCGATCTGCCACACCTCGCGAGTCTTGCGCACCATCGTATAGTCGATCCGACGCAGCATCCCCTCCTGCACCGAAGCATCAGGATTCAGCGTAAGCTCCGTCCGAACCTGCTCGACCAGCAGCTTCTGCTGCTCGACCGTGCCGCCCGCCCGCACAATCTTCTTGTGAGGATAGAAATCGTCGCTGATGTCAATCAGCTTCTTGATCGCAGCCTTGTCTTCCTTCGGCAACTCCTCATCCTCGCCCCAGACGTCCAGCCGAAGCCCCTCAAACACATGCTGCTCCGTCCGCAGCAGCACGTCATATTTCCCCGGCGGCAGACCCGTAAACGTATACGTCTGGCCTGCAACACTGCCCGCATAGAACTTGTAAGCCACCTGCTCGACCGCCACCGCCTCCGTCAGCTTCAGCCCCTCGTCCACTATGCTCCCCGTGATCCCCCCCGACGCCGTTGGATCCGTGCGATCGTGGAACATATCGCTAAGCGCGGGCAGCGACAGCAGCAGCGCCGCCGACACCATCAGCAACAGGAGTTTCTTCATGATTTCACCTCAAGCCGTGCAAGGCCGATCGCGCGTCATGCGAAACCGGATTCAGTGGATACTCCTTGATAACCTTCTCGAACAATTCGACCGCCTTCTCCTTCTCGCCGAGCGCGGCATACGCCTTGCCCATCCGGTATTCGATCTCCGGCAGGTGCGGAGTGAGCGGGTTGATCTTAACCAGGCACTCCATCCCGTCCAGCGCCATCCGGTGGTCGCCCATCTCCTCCCAGTAACGCGAATTCATCAGGATGTAATCGCCGCTGATCTTGCTGATCGGGAAATCGATCTCCCACTGCACGAGCATCCGCCGCGCCTCGCGGTAGCGGTCAGACAGCAGCAGCGAGTTTACCGTTTCAGCATAGCCGCCCTGCCTGACGGCAATCTCGCGCCGGCTCATCCCGGCAAACGCATGCTCCTGCACTTCGAAATATTTCGCCTCGGCCTTCTCGATCTCCCCCTGCAGCAGATACACGTCGCCGGCTTTCACCATCGCAAGGCGCGCCACCGGCGATCCCTTCGGCGAACTGGCCACCGCGTTGGAAGCATGCTTGATCACCCAATCGTAATCCTTGAATCGATGCAGATGAATCTCGATCAGCCGCGCGCGCGCCTCCAGCGCAGTCACCGGGTCCTGCGAAGCCATCAGCCGCTCCAGCAGCGGAATAGCCTTCTTCGGCTCGGTGATTGCATACGCCCGCGCAAGAATAGTGCGGGCACGGGCCTCCAGAATCGGCGACGCATACTTGTTCACAATGACCTCGCACATCGGAGCAAGCACCAGCGGCCTCTCGATCGTATCGATCAGCTCGAACATCGCGCCGAACATCGGCCCGGGCACCTTGTCGAAAGGATACGTCCGGATGATCTCCATAAACTCCTTCACCGTCCGGTCGTCGCTGAGAACATCGTTCGACATCGGCGTCTGGCGGGGCACCTTCACGATGCACGTATCGGAAACATCCCCCCTGGTGGCCGTCAGCCGAACCAGATACGGCGGGCCACCCGTGAAAACGTGTACCGGATTGCGCTCCGTCGACGTGGCCCCCGTGCAGAACTCCCACAAGACCGAATCGGCATCGGCCGACCTGTCGCGGAAATCATACCGCACATACTCATACTGATCGTAGCGCAGCAGCCTGCCCTGTGTCCATCCGAATACAGCAGTCGGGCCTTCCTCCTTCCGCCGGCGATTCCGAACCGCAGCCACCGGAGTGTGCGCAAACATCCCCGACGGCACAGGTTTCGGAACTTTGTTG
>Ga0210003_1003612_pt1 | contig 12494 bp, 11 predicted proteins | sample LantaG_FD_182804 | JGI IMG/M metagenome (GOLD analysis project Ga0210003, IMG submission 182804) | Deep subsurface microbial communities from Baltic Sea to uncover new lineages of life (NeLLi) - Landsort_02402 metaG (SPAdes) (version 2) | ecosystem: Environmental > Aquatic > Marine > Oceanic >...
GCAAGGGCCGACGAGCGGGATGTTCTTGGGTTGATTTCGATTACAACTACCCGCCCGGTTTTCGGGTCGTGGGCGAACTGTATGTTTGTGCCGCCGATGATCTCGATGGCATCGACAATATCATAGGAGTATTTTTGCAGTTTTTGCTGCAGTTGGGGGGCGATAGTCAGCATAGGGGCGGTGCAGTAGGAATCTCCGGTGTGAACGCCCATTGCATCGACGTTTTCAATAAAGCAAACGGTTATTTTCTGGCTTTTTGAATCGCGGACGACTTCCAGCTCCAGTTCTTCCCAACCCAGGACCGACTCTTCGACCAGGATTTGGCTGACAAGACTTACCGACAGGCCTCGGGCCGCTACTGTGCGCAACTCTTCGACGTTAAAGACGGCACCGCCGCCGGTGCCACCCATAGTGTACGCCGGGCGGATTATCACGGGATACCCGAGTTCGTCGGCGATTTTTTCCGCTTCTTCTACGCTAAAGGCCAGCTTGCTCTTTGGCATCTCGATGCCCAGCCGATTCATTGTTTCTTTGAAGGCACCGCGGTCCTCGCCGCGTTTTATGGCATCGACCTGAACGCCAATCACTTTGACGCCATATTTTTCGAGCACGCCTGCCTGGGCAAGTTCGGAAGACAGATTAAGCCCGCTCTGACCTCCAAGATTAGGCAGGAGGGCGTCCGGCCGCTCTTTTTCTATGATTTTAGTCATAGTCTGCAAGTTGAGCGGCTCAATATAGGTTGCGTCCGCCATACCCGGGTCCGTCATAATGGTGGCCGGGTTCGAATTTACAAGCACTATCTTGTAGCCCAGCTTGCGAAGGGCCTTGCAGGCCTGGGTGCCGGAATAGTCGAACTCACAGGCCTGGCCAATAACGATAGGGCCGGAGCCGATAATCATTACCTTGTTTATGTCCGTTCGCTTCGGCATACCGAATTCTCCGGTCTTTCAGGAATCTTATTTTGTGGGGTTCACAAACACAAAGTAGCATATTTTCGAACCCACCCAAGTATATTGCGGCAGATTAGACTATATAAAGTTTAGGTTGTCAAATAAGAAAACTTCATAAGTAGGGTAAGCAGAATTGATTTTTATACAATTCTAATCTCTGTTTGTTTGGCTATTAATACGTGCACAGTTATATCGCTGACTCTTGTTCTGCGAAATATGAGCTGCGGGTAAAGGGTGAAGACATCACCCAGGAGAAGCCCAATTCAACTGCTTTCTGCTTCCACCAGTCAAATTTCGCAGGGGTGATATACTCGACAACTTCAAGTGCGTTTTTTGACGGCTTAAGGTACTGGCCGATTGTGATTCTATCACAGCCCACATTGCGCAAATCTTTTAAGACCTGTTCGACCTCAGCGTCGGTTTCTCCCAGCCCCAGCATAATCGAAGACTTCGTCTGGATGTTGTCGTAGCCTTCTTTGGCCATTTTAAGTAGATTAAGCGACCGTTGGTAGCTTCCACCCGCTCTGGCAATTGGGTACAGGGACGGTACGGTTTCGATATTATGGGCGAATACGAAAGGCAAGGCATCCCGTAAGATTTCTATGGCTCGGGCCTGGCAGTTGTGGAAATCAGGCGTTAGTATTTCAAATCCTATGTTTGGGCAATGCTGCCTTACTTTCTTGATACAGTCGCGAAAATGGCTGGCACCGCCATCCGGCAAATCATCACGGTCAACGCTGGTAACTACCAGATATTTCAATCCCAGTTGCTTTGCCATCTCGGCTAAACGCGACGGCTCGGTTCGGTCCGGCGGTTTGGGTTTGCCGGTAGACACCGAACAGAACCCGCACTTTCTTGTGCAAATATTACCCAAAATCAGGACTGTTGCTGTTCCTCTTGCCCAGCATTCGCCTCGATTGGGACAGTTGGCATTGGTGCATATTGTCTCCAGTCCCAGCGAGCTTAATACTTTGTTGGTGAGGTTGTAGGTTTCTCCGGTTGGCAAAGGTCTCCGCAGCCAGGGGGGTAATCTCGAACCTGAAAAACCTTTCGCTTTCTTTGGTCCCGTCGCATGAGAAAAATGTCTTATAAGCAACTGGGATAGTTTTTTCTTCACCTGATTCATCGGGTGTTGCTTGCCTGTTTCTTTCAGCACCGAAGTCATTTCTGTGCCATCGAGGCCGCACGGTTCTATGTAATCGAAAATCCTCAGGTCATTTTGGATGTTTATCGCCATACCATGATAGGTCACTGATTTTGAAACGCGCACGCCGATAGAGGCAATTTTTTTGTCGCCGACCCATAGACCGGGAAAGCCTTTTCGTCTCCGGCTTCTGACCCCTAATTGCCCCAGCAGCTCTGCGCCTATCGCTTCCAGCTCTCTGATGTATTCGCTAATGCCAAGACCAAAATCGGCCAAATTCAAAATTGGATAAAAAACCAACTGGCCCGGGTTGTGTGCGGTCGCACCGCCGCCTCTGCGTATATCAACTATGTCGATTTGTCGCTGAGCCAAAGCGCTGCGATTGGCCAGCAGCTTATTGGCGCTTTGCCGGGCGCCGAGAGTAATAACAGCCGGGTGTTCAGCAATTAAAACGGTATCGGTTATTTTGTCGTCGCGCCTTTTTTCATGTAGCTGGCGTTGCTGTTCCAGAACTTGTCGGTACTTAGCGAGTCCGCAATCGTAGATTCGTAACGGATGCGTTTTGGTTTTTTCAGCCACTGTCAACATTGTGATTCGTAATTTTTTATGCTTTCGGCGGATTGTGCAGGCTCAGGCCGAAGGCATCTTCGGCAGCTTCTTTCAGCACTTCTGAGACAGTTGGATGCGGGAAGCAAATTTGCGTAATTCTTTCTGTGCTGCCTATGAGTGCTCTCGCTGCAGCAATTAGTTCGGTTGCCGTAGCACCTACCATTGTAACGCCTACGATTCTGTTCGTTGAGTTGTTCCTTACAACTCTTATCTCCCCGATAGTCTCGTTGTGTGCCACACTTCGGCCGTTTGCGCCGAATTTTGCCCTTCCTATTGAGACGTCAAGCCCTTCGGATTTGCAACTCTTTTCAGTTTTGCCAACAGATGCAATTTCCGGGAATGTGTAAACTGCCCGCGGTATAAGTGAGTAGTCAGCTATTTTTTCGTTGCCACCTGTAGCGTTTGCCGCTGCCACTTCGGCCTCGGCAAAGGCGCCGTGGGCCAAATATGTTGTCCCCACAACATCGCCCACCGCATAAACGCCGCGCATATTTGTTTCCATTTTTTCATTGACTATTATTACCGAATCTTTCGTTTCCAAATTGAGTGCGTCGGTAGTTTCTCTATCGCATACGGGCCTGCGGCCTATGGCAACCAGTACCTTTTCAGCGCTGACGGTCTGGCCGTTCTTAAGATAGACTTTTGCCAATCCGTTATCCTTTTCGACCGATGTTACTTCTTGCTCAGTGAAGACATCGATGCCGAGCTTCTTGAATTCGCGTTCCATCAGCCTGCCGACCCATTGGTCCTCCGCAGGGGTCAGTTCTGAAAGCGCTTCCACGATGGTTACTTTCGTCCCCAAGACAGCATAAATGCAGGCGAATTCGCAGCCGATTACTCCGCCGCCTATGATTAGCATCGATTTGGGTATCTGCTGCAGTTCCAGAGCCTCTTTACTGCTGATAATAGTCTGTCCATCGAATGGTACTGCTGGAAGCTGGGCGGGTTCTGACCCCGTCGCGAGGATTATCTTGTCGGCCTCAACGTCTATTGGCACAGCATCCGTTTCTATTTTGACCTTATTTGGTCTGGTGACAGCGCCACGGCCCTGTAATATTTTTACCTTGTTACTCTGAATTAATCCTGTCAGACCTTTGCGGAAACCGGCTACTATAGCTTCCTTTCTTGCCTGCATTTTGGGCCAATTAGCGACAGCCGATGCGACATCGACTCCCAACGTGTTTGCGTGCTTTATTGAGAGCAAGGTGTGGGCCGATGCAAGTAACGCTTTTGACGGAATACACCCACAATTCAAGCACGTGCCGCCGATAGGCCCTTTTTCAACAAGTGCCACTGAGGCGCCTTTTTGTGCGCATCTTATAGCCGCGGCGTAGCCGCCCGGTCCGCTGCCGATTACTGCAACATCAAATTTTTCCGGCATAATCTAAACTCCTTGGTTTTGAAGTCATCGTATGCTTTGCTTCACTTGCTGCGTATCCGCCAATATATCGCGTAGCGCTGGCCGAACAGCTTGTAATATGGTATCAGTGTTACATCATTGGGTCTGCCCGCGTTCACCGTTCGAAATGTCAACGGCTTACCGGGTACCGGTTTGATCCAGTCATTGAGTTTGTTAGCGTCCGCGACAAAACCTGGCGCCGGCCCAACCTTCAGGCTGCGCAAAAACCCCTGATTTTTGGCGTATACGGTTTTTGGGTCCAGCCCTTCCGTGCCCAACTCACCCGCCATAACCAGAGGGCCATACATAATAGTCGCCAAGCCCGGGTCATCCGGCATTCGGTGCAGGTGCAGGCTCATCGGCATATCTATCTTCACACGGTCGCCGTTTTTCCATTTTCGAGTTAACGTGACGTAACTACTTGGCTTGCTGCGTATTTTTTGTTTTTTATCGTTAATCCTGATTGTTACCGGCTTTGTAGCCCAGTATGGAATGCGAATCCGCAGCGCCAATTTTATGGGCTTGCCTGTTTTTATGACAAGGGTTGTCCCCTCTTCTTCAGGAAAGTTTGTTTCCTGCCGGATGCGAACTCCTTTTTCCAGCCAGTTTAATTCCGATGCGATAAACAAATTGACGTATACACCGTTTTCATCGTGAAAGTAGATACTGTCACCATACTTGGCGTGATTCTCAATCCCTGTCCCGGTGCAGCACCAGAACGAGTCGTAGGGCGTATTAAATATCTTCCAGTAACCCGACGCCAACGGCACGAAGTACATCATCATTCCGGTTTCCGGGTCCTGGGTGGATAGTATGCTGTTAAATAGTGCACGCTCATAATAATCAGCATACTCGGGATTTGGGTGCCAGCAGAACAAGTGACGTGTGAGCTTTAGCATATTGTATGTGCAGCAGGTTTCCTGTGTAGCCGGCCCAAGCTCTTTGGCCAATACGTATGGCTCGGTTCGCCAGTGTTCGTGGTTGCTGGTGCCGCCGGTGCAGTACGAGCGGGCTTTAACCACCTGGTCCCAGAAAAAAATCGCGATGTTGTAATAGTACTGCTCGCTGGTTAATTCATATTCACGGGCTGCGCCGATAATTTTAGGTACCTGCGTATTTACGTGCAGCCTGGTTAATTTGTCCTGAAAATGTGCCAGCGGCTCGAAGATAACCTTGTGGTCGAATCGCTGCGCCAGCGCAAGATGGTCGGGATTTTTCGTCACCGCGTAAAGATTGCAGAACACTTCGTTCATACCGCCGAATTCGACGTTGAGCATACGCTGCGTCTGCTCTTCGGTCAGGTTATCAAGATGTTTTTTTGCCCAGGCCGCCATACCTTCGGCGATCTCCAGTGCCTGTTCATTCCCGCAATGGTTGTACATATCGAGCAGGCCCGCATAAATCTTATGCAGCGTGTACCAGGGCGCCCACCAACTGCCGGTTCCGTATATGACTTTCTTGATACCCTCCTCTGGAAAGGCACTGAGGTAGCCATTTCTCAGGGCCTCTTGACACTTTCGGAGTTCGGCCACGATTGCATCGGCTTTGGCTTTTAGTTTTTCATCGCCCGTACTTGCGTACATCAGCGCGCAGGCCGACAGGTAATGTCCCATCGTGTGTCCCCGAAGCTCACGTTTTTCCCAACCACCTAAAGGCTCGGCTGAAGAGGGTAGGCTGGCTGTGATGCGAAACATATGCAGAAGTCGGTCCGAATCCAAATCGTGAAGGTATTTGCGGTCAAGCTCCATTGCTCTCTTGAAGGGCCCATCCAGCAGGCGGACCTGCTTTAGATTGAAGGGCCGACAGGCCGGCGTATTCGGTGCAGAGGGAATCCGCGGCAGGTGCGCCTTGTGCAATTTGTCTAAGTTGCTTTCTATATCCATCAACATTGCGAGCGAATCGAAATCCGCCTTTCTTCTGGCCTCAGCCAGCATACTATCAGCGGTTTGCTGCAAAGAGCGCAGCTTATCCCTGTAGCTTTTCCATTCGGGGTCGTCCTTTTTATCCTCGTACTTGCTTTGTAAGTATGCAAACTGGTCTGTTGCCAACTGAAGCTTTCGCTGCACATCGGTGATGAGCTCATCATACAGCCTGGAACTGTAGTAGGTTTCGCGCACTTTCTGCAATCCATTTGGGGTTTTAACATTTGCGGCAAGCTGCTCGGCCTGCTCGGGCAGCGCAGCTATATCCCTCGTGGCTTTGACATAGCTTTCGGCCAGCACCGCGAGGTCAGAGGGTTTGCAGTCCTTGCCCCAGATTTTGTCTTCCCGCTCCCATCGCATCTGGTGACGTTCGGTTTCTCCGGGGAAATCTCCGCCGAGAAAATCCCAGAGCTGCTCGCAGCGCCTGGCCCTAACGCCGCCGCCCGGATGCATAGAAAAGTAGAAGGCGTGGGCGGCTGCTCTGTTATTGACTTTCATCAGGAAGGTATTGACGCCCTCTTTGAAATTCAGATTTATTATATCCTGGTCGGCAGCGGCTTTTCGCCCGATGTCTTTTGCCAGAACCTTTTCGCCATTTAACCAGACTTGTATGCCGTCGTTACTGCCGAGATAGACCGGTAGTGTAGTTGCCTGCGAGGCGGTAATGTTTCTGAATGTGTAGTCGGCCACCACTTCACCTTCGCCTGATGCGCCGTCGCCTGAAAGCCTGTGAACCACGCTGTCCTTCCATTGCGGCCTTTTTGTCCATTTCACTTTGCCATCAGCGTAAGTTTTGTCGAGGTCGACTTCCAGCTCAGGCCCAAACACGGCGCCGTAAGGGTCGCCCTTCGGGCTGATGAACGGCCCTATTGAGTACCACTGCCCCAGTTGAATACCAAGTTCTTTTAGCTTGCTGACCTGACGAGAGGCCTCTTGTACCTCGAATTTCAGCAGCTCTTGGCGCGATGCACGCATCGCCTCCTGCCACGTGCTCTTTTTTACATAGTACGCTGGGCGTATAGCCAAAACTGTGGAACTAAGCAAAATCGAGGTTAGTATGAAGCTGAGAAAGAATTGTTTTTTCATCGTTTTTTTCCTTTCCTGAAGTTTCCGAAAGCCTCTTGAAAAGTGCGCATTTGCATAAAACAGTAGTATAGCTAAAAGGCACCGGGAACTCAACAGCCTGCTTTTGGAGGCTATTAGAATACAGTTTTTTCACTAACTTTTTACAGGCGGAACGAACGACATCATTATATAATGATTTGTGGATTGTCTCAAAAATATTGAGAAAAGTATATAGGAAAGGAACTGTGGTGAAGCCAAAAGGAAAGGCCATTCTTGCGCTCGTCAGGATATTCTGTGTTCTCACACAGGTGGGTTTAGTCAGTAGTTGCACTGTGGGTCAAAGGAGAGAGGAATTCGGTGGCAAACAAGCTCTACCTCAAATGATGAAACAGGCCCCAAAGGCCATCCCTATACTTCGTCTTGAAAAAGCCAAATATGTTCTTGGTGAATCGATTAGATTTTGGATTGGTGTAAAATGTTTAGACGACGATGTCCTAATCCCCGAAGAATACTGGGATACGTGTTTTCTCTATATAACCAGGCCGGATGGAACAGTAAAGAGGGAATCCGTTAGTTGGCCAATAGATGGGCAGCTATACCGTGGCTGGAGTGGAGGCTGGGGATTTGGAAAAGAGAAAGTCCAAATCGGAAAGTACACACTTGTTTTTGAATTCGCGAAAAAGAAGACAGAACCCGTGGAATTAACAGTTGACGAGCTCGGTATTATAAAACAGATCAAAGCCACATTCGATTTTCGACGGTCTGGAGATATTTCAAAGGATACTCATGTTCCTGTAATTCTGACAGTACAAAATAACTCTAAGAACCAAATCCAATTTCCGAGGCGGGGCGTTTCAGATGCTTATATATCAATAAGAGTCGAACGAGAAGAACCGGCGAGAATGGCTGACTTTTTCTATCCACTTGAGAAATTGAGAAATCCTCTTAAGAAAGATGTTTCAAGAATTTCTTTTGATATCTATAATTGGAATGTTGCCGCCAAAGTTCCACCTGTCATTCTCAGACCAGGTGAGCGTTTTGAGCAAGAGCTTTCTCTTGAGGACGCCTACAAATTCTGGGGACCGGGACAATATAAGGTGACCTTTTCCACTACACTTGCGTTGCTTGTTGGTGAAAAGAACGGAAAGTTTGCGGCGTTTTGTCCGATTAGGTTTCCAGTAGTTTGTACAGAGCAGTTCAATATTCAAGAAACGGAACGTTAAAAAGAAATGGCCCACAAATGCGCCCCTTACCTTTATTTGGCAATCGTTGTATGTGCTGCGTCGAAGAATCTAACTCCGCCGGTGTCGAGTTGTAGGACCAGGCCCTTTTCGGGGTCTATTCCGATGCAATTGCCGGTAAATTCCTGACCGTTATAGACAAGCTTCACTCTGTGGCCTAACTGGACGCTTAATCTACGCCACTTGTCTATCACTTTTTTGCTGTTTTTCTCAGCTACTTCGAGCCAGTGGTCTAATGAGGTAAGCAATCTTTTTGCCAGCGAGATGCGGTCGGATATCGCCTGGCTTTCGATGTCGATGCTCGTTGCGGCAGCCTGCAATTCGGCAGGAAAAGATTCTTTCTTCTGGTGACAATTTATTCCTATGCCGAGGATATAAGCACTTCTACCGTTATTGGGCTTTGATTCGAGCAGGATGCCGGCGACCTTTTTGCCGTTTAGGATTATATCATTCGGCCATTTGATTTTTGCTTCGAACTCTGCAATTTTGCCGATGGCTTCGGCCACAGCTACGGCGCACATAAACGAGAGCAATTCAGCATTACACTTGCACTCGGTTAAAACAATTGAACAGAGGATGCTATCCGCCCGGCTGCTGTACCACTTAGTGCCTGCTCTGCCTCTGCCGGCGGTCTGCTCTTCGGCGAAGATTGCCAGGCCGTCATTTTCTTTATTTTTTGCATATTCGGCTGCGATATCATTCGTGCTTGATGTGCGATTATAGACGACGATTTTTTTGCCGATGCGTGTGGTTTTCAGATTTGCTTTTATTTTGTCAGGATCAAGCGGATCGGTCTGCGCCATAACTTCGGTTACCTGTCGAGCCCAATATCAACGGCTCTTGCTGAGTGAGTAATAGCGCCGACGGCAATTCTATCGATGCCGCATTGGGCAATAGCCGAAACGTTGCTTAATGTTATGTTCCCTGAGGCCTCGAGCAGCGGTTTTTTGTTTTTGCCGCACATTGCATTTCGCATATCGACCGCGTGTTTTAGCTGCCATTGGCCCATATTGTCGAGCAGCACAATGTCGATACCTGGAATCTTCAACACGTGGTTGAGCTGGTCATCGACATGGTCAACTTCTACAGCGACAAATTTGGCGCCTCTTATCTTTTTGGCCTCTTCGATTATTTTTTTTAGTTTCGGGTAGAAGTTTCTGCCCAGTTGTGCCAGATGGTTATCTTTAATCAGCACGGCGTCATATAATCCCAGCCGGTGATTGAAACCTCCGCCGCAGCGAACGGCGTACTTTTCCAGGATTCGCCAGCCGGGCATTGTCTTTCTTGTATCGTAAATCTTGGCCTTTGTCCCCTGAACAGCACGCACAAATTTGCGCGTTGTCGTGGCTATTCCGCTAAGTCGCTGCAGGAAATTGAGCATAACTCGTTCGGCACTGAGCATAGAGCGCAAAGGGCCTTCGATTGTAGCGATTCTGCATCCGACGTAAGCCGACCCACCGTCATTTACGTGAACCTTTAACTTGAGTTTTTCGTCGTAACGCTTGAGGATTTCTCTGACAACATCCATTCCGCATACCACTATTTCCTCGCGCGATATGATATTCGATTTAGCAAAGGTACCGTCTTCAAAAAGAAGCGCGCTGGTCATATCGCCTTGCCCGAGGTCCTCTTTAATCGCCATTTTGATTAGAGGTAGTGCTTTTGCAATGTTAAGTTTTTTCATCTTACTTTTTCCTTGGCCACAAAAAGGCACAAAAAACGCAAAAGAAGATATATCAGAAATCCTTTTTCTTATGCTTCTTGTGCTTTTTTGTGGCTAAATAGTTACTTTTCTTTTTACGTGAATCGAGCAGAACAAGCTCCGGCAGTTCTTTCAATTCACGCAGCTGGTCCCGCAGGAAGGCAGCTCTCTCAAAGTCAAGTGCTTCCGCCGCCTCGATCATCTCCTTCTCGATGCTGTTGGCCAGCTCAGTCTTATCATACTCGGTCTCGCTGGAGCGGACCGCCTGGCGGGCGGTTTCTCTGGCTTTTATCTGCTCAGCTAAACCCCTGCGTATCTCCTTTCTTATCGTTTCGGGCCTAATATTGTGCTCTTTGTTATATTTCAACTGTATTTTACGCCGTCTGTCCGTTTCGTCAATAGCTTTTTGCATCGATTTGGTGACTTTGTCGGCGTATAGAAACACTGTCGCGTTTATATTTCGTGCGGTTCTGCCGATTGTTTGTATCAGCGAGGTATGACTTCGCAGGAATCCTTCCTTGTCCGCGTCAAGGATAGCAACCGCGGAAACCTCCGGCAAATCCAGGCCTTCTCGCAGCAGATTCACTCCTACCAAAACATCAAACTCACCGCTGCGCAAAGCCCGCAGTATTTCAACTCGCTCGAGCGTATCGATTTCGCTGTGCAGATAGCGGCACTTAAAACCCTTTTTCTTAATGTAACCTGACAGTTCTTCAGCCATCCTTTTTGTCAGCGTTGTAACAAGCGTTCGGCTTTATCGCTTCAGGCTGGTCACCGGCAGGCTTAAACTCGCTCTTTATCTTGAATTTGCCCATCTCTGAACTATCTGTTGAGGGTTTACAAACAATCTATTTTATACTAAAGGGCCGGAAAACTCAAGAGAAGCACTCTCAGCCTTGACTGTGCTCTAATAAGCTGCGAAAATCACCAGTGATTATGGGCAAATACCAAACCAATAATTTGTTCGCGTCAGAAAACACGGCCCAGCAGGTTTGCAGTCATATTGTTCGCGTTGCATTTGAGTCGGGGGCCGATACCGAGTTCGATTATCTTGTGCCGGATGACCTTTGGCCTATTGCGGTCGGGCAAGAAAGAGAAAGATGGATTTGAAGGAGAACAATAACATGCGAGTCGGAATTCATACTGACAATTACCGTTTGGAAAACCGAAGCGCCGAGTACTGCTTTGACAGCATTGCGAAAATCGGGGCAAAGTTTACCGAACTGAACATGATGCAGGGCTTCGACCTTTTTCAGGGGACGGGTTCGGCCCGAATTATTAGCATGTATGAGGACCCTTTGGAGATACGCCAGATGCTTGAGAAGCGAGGGCTTACGGTCAGTTGTCTTGACGCACACTACCCGCTATGGTCATACCGCTGCATCGAGCACATGCGTATGGCCATTCTGTTCGCCGACCAGATGGGTGTCGACGCCATTGCTACGACCGATTCTGACGAACTCCCAAAGGGCATAAGTGAGGAAGAGGCATTTACCATAATCAAGTACCACCTTGGCGAGGTTCTGAAGTTCGCCGACCGGCACAAGATAGCGGTATGTCTGGAGCCGCACGGCCAGCTCACGAATCATCCGGAGAAAATGCTGCGCCTGGTCAACTCTCACCAGAGTGAATATCTGCGCATCAACTTCGACACCGGCAACACGTTTATGCGAGGCTGGCAGCCACAGGAATTTCTGCAGCAGGTGATTGATAAGGTACATCATTGTCATGTCAAGGATGTCGCGCCGGAGCTGGCTTCTGAACGGCGGGGTGAGGAGACAGGTATAGCCTCCAGTGAGGTGTCGGTGGGAGAAGGCGTTAACGCCGAGAACATTATCGCCTGTCTGAAGGTTTTTAAAAAGCATGGTTTTGAAGGTGTGCTTTGCGTAGAGTGTGGTGGAGAAGCCCGGTCTGAAGTGAGTTTTAAGTGGCTGTCGAAACAGGTAGCCGCACTCGAATAATCATATACGAGGATTTTTGATTTATGCATAATGAATTGTTGGGTATGGACTGTAAAGAACTGCGGGACCAAATCGCAGCGGGGAGGATTAGAAGCGTTGCAGCGACCGAAGCTGTTTTCGAGGCCATCGAAAAGTATGAGCCGGTACTCGGTGCCTATATCAGCATATTCAAAGAACAGGCATTAGCGCAAGCTTCCGAGATTGATGACAAGATTGCTGTGGGCAACCAGGCGGGGCTTTTGGCGGGTGTGCCGGTAGCGATAAAAGACAATATGTGCACGACTTTCGGGGCAACTACCTGCGCTTCAAAGATATTAGAGAATTTCCGCGCACCTTATAACGCTACGGTTGTTGAAAAACTGCTCTCGGCTGATGCGGTAATAGTTGGCAAGACGAATATGGATGAGTTTGCGATGGGTTCGAGTACGGAAACCTCGGGTCTTGGGCGGACGGTCAATCCGTGGGATACCAGTCGGGTCCCTGGTGGAAGCAGCGGAGGTT
>Ga0210003_1003613_pt1 | contig 12493 bp, 25 predicted proteins | sample LantaG_FD_182804 | JGI IMG/M metagenome (GOLD analysis project Ga0210003, IMG submission 182804) | Deep subsurface microbial communities from Baltic Sea to uncover new lineages of life (NeLLi) - Landsort_02402 metaG (SPAdes) (version 2) | ecosystem: Environmental > Aquatic > Marine > Oceanic >...
CAATGAAATCAAGAGACTCAAGGGGTTAATGTAATTTAGAATGATTCTAAACAATATTTTTAATAAATTTGACATTATGTATCAACAATTAGTAAACGAATATAAGGCAACAAGAAAGAGAAAGAAAATTTCTCAAAAAGTTGCAGGGGCTCTCGGAGGTCTTAGCCCTATGACTATCTCCCGTATGGAGTCTGGAGAATCAATACCAAGATTAGATATCTTTATTAAAATGGCTAAAGGAATAGGAATGATGGTTGTTATCGCTCCTCTTCCTGCTGAGTTAGTTGTTCATCCACCAAAAATTGAGGAGAAAATTGAGGAAGTAAAAGAAGTTAATTATGATGACTGGGATTATGAGGAGGAAAAGTCATGATAGTGGGATTTGAAGACTTTACACAGGATGTAAAGGATAGTGAGATTGAAATAATTAATCTTATTGCAAGAGGACTAAGAGAAAGGGTTGGCGGACATAAGGCGATTACTAATGCCTCAATGAGAGCTCTTCTGTATGCGAATAAGGAAATTATGGTAAGTGACGCTAAGATGAGGAAGTATATTCAGTATATCAGAGCTTACAACCTCGTTCCTATGCTTTGCGCATCAAGGATAGGGTACTGGGTAGCATCTTCTCCTGAAGAGTTTATAAAATACAGAGAAGGGTATGTGTCAAGAATAAGGGCTATGGAGTTTACAAAAGCTTGTATGTTCCATTATGAAATTAAAAATAACGTAACTAATTAAAATTTATATAAGATGAAAAGATGGATGACCACGCAGCAAATGGCTAATCACATAGCTGCAAAAGATGTTTCAAATAATAATGAATTGAACATCTCTCAATGCAATATGATTGCAAAAAACATTAAAAACCTTTACAAACAATATGGCAAGGCTGGTGTTATTAGAAACATAAGAGATACACTTCCAAATAACCACATGGCTAATGGATTATCAATGGATCAAAAAGATCGTGTTGTAGATATTGTTGATGGAATGTTCTTCTGGCACTGGCTTCCTTTCAGCAGAGTAAGAAACAATATGGCTCGTCTAACGGCTGCTAACTAATGGCGAGCCCTTGTGATGTTGATGGGTGTCAGAACACACGCTTCTCTAACAGGAAGTGTAAGTCCCATCAATATTTAAGAACTGATGATAAGTGGCTCAATGCCTTAGCTAAGAAAAGGCTTAAGGGGAGAGATTCTCAGGTGGCTAAAGCTGTTAAAAGGAATGTCTATGTTATTCCTAAGTTTTCCGCCAAAATGATAGCGAGAAACGCTCAGTACAGACCGATAAGGGATGAGTACTTAAGGGAGAATCCAGTTTGTGAGGTTCACGATTGTGAGAATCCAAGTACAAATCCTCATCATAGGATGGGTAGGGATATTAACACTTTCGCTGATGATTGGGCTAAAGAGAATGATATTCCTTTATTGTGTGATAAGAGGTTTCTGATGGCTTGTTGCACTCTTTGTCATCCAAAAAGAATACACGAGAACAGTGAATGGGCTTATGAACATGGTTATTTAATTTCAAAGTAATGAATAGAAAGGAGAGAATCAAGGCAGGACTTGAGACTGACGATGTTTTTGCTTACGGATATCCATACACAAGAAAGGGTATTGACCATTCTGCCACAGGATTAGGTCTTGTTGGCGGAGAGAAAAAAGGAGAGTACATTTATCACACTCCACAAGGAAAAGATGTTATAGTGGTGTTTAATGGAATGGGATTTAGCCCGATAAACAAAGGGAATCACTGGAAACAATATATGAATATTTAATAAGTAAATGATATGACAGATAAAGAAGTGCTAAAGAAAGCTATTGATATAGCTGCCGAGAAAGGAAGTGTAACAGCAATAGAATATAAGACTCGAATAGAAGATCATTCTAACGGTGATTATATTCCAAGATTTGTATGTAAGGTTTGCTGCTTCTCTCACGACTTTGCTGAGGCTTTTTGGGGAGATGGAGAGAAAGCTAATTCTCCAATATTAGGAGAGGGGTATCTTTTAAAAGAATCTGAAAATATTAGCAGTATAATAAAGGTTCCTGTATGGAAAGCACACTTACAACAAATGGTGTTAATGGAAAATCCTATTGATTATTTACGAAGATTTATTAAAGATGAATAAAGCACTAAGTATAAAACTTAACACCAAGGCAGAGATCATAGATGCTTTAACGCTATACTCTAAATGGCTTGAGGAACATGGGTATATTGATGCTGATTGGTGGTGTGAACATCCTCAAGCTATACCGGAATTTGAAAAGGAATTTATATCTTATGAAAAATAATATAGAACACCGTTACCTAAAAACATATATGGGGGTTCAATTTAAAAACCCTATGTCTACAGGGGTAGAGCTTGTTAACCCTATAATAAAATGGGAGACATACGCTGTGGATAACCCGAAGTGGTATTTATTTTACCTTGGCTGGACTGGTATTGTGTCTTCAATATTATTAACTTGTGTGCTTTGTGTTTTAGGAGCTTCTTGGTTCTCAGAATATACAGGATATAGGTCTGGATGGTTGGGATTACTTACAGGGGAGGTGATATTTATAATTTCACTATTCATTTACACATTAAATGATTACTTTCCAAACCGAAGAAGAAAACTAAATAAGCGAAGAGCAGTAAGAATAAGTGATACTATAAGCTAATGACAAAAGTTAAAAAACCAGTTGAAGTATTTACTGATGGATCTTTAATGGGTCAAGGAGAAGATGCTAAGGGTGGTTATGGCATTGTTATGTTATTTGGTAGTAAGATTCAGAAGTATAATAGTTCTTCTTACAGGAAAACCGCCACAATCATACGGATGGAGCTTAAAGCTTTAATAAAGGCTCTGGAGATGATTAAACCTGGGTTTGATATCTATATGTATTGTGATAGTAAGTTGATTGTAGACACTATTAATAGAAGGTTGGTTGAGTGGGTAGAGTTTGGATCTTTGGATAGCAAGAAACACCCTGAGCTTTGGAGAAGATTTATGAGAGCTAAGAGAATTCACATTGAAGGAGGTAGTTTTGTTCATATTAGCTGGATAAGATCTCACGCAGGGAATAAATATAATGAGATGGCGGATAAATTAGCTCAGAAGGGAGTTTTTAGTAAAAATAAAGTTGAATGTAAAGATAATAACTAATGGGAATAAAAGGAAAATTAATTGGAAAGGTTCCAATGAAACAAATGGTTGTGGATGAGTTTAATCAGATATGGCTTTGGGATTTTGTTGACGGAAAGATTCACTGGATATTCTATTGTTATTGCTTTGTTGAAGTTAATGAATCGTTGTTAAAATACACCTAAATGATAAATGTCTGCATATATAACGAAAAGAAAAAAGAGTTAGGATTTACATTCTATCTATTTGGTAACGAGCAATACGTTATTGATTACGATAAGTACAAATCTTCATTTGATATGAAGGAATACCTGGAGCAGTCAAAAGCAGATATACTTGGAATCAATATAGAAAGGTTCGTGACTCATTGCAACCTATACATCTCCAATCCCACCTTCCTTGCTGAGGAAGCGACAGAAAATTTAGCTAAAGCAACAAGATGGAGAGCAAATAATAGGGGAGATCATAAAAAATTCCTTAATTTAGTCCTTCGTGGACGGAGTATGTTCAATGATTTAGTTAACGCATTTGATGAAGGAGACAGAAAAGTAAGGGCTCTTATGATGTGTGAGATGATAATGAAGTTTGTAGAAGACGAATTAGATGATAGGTAATACTTTTAAAATAAAACAATCCAAATACCTTAAGGAAACTGCTAAAGCGTATTGCTTTAAAGCGTCATCAAAAGATAGCTTTGCCGCAATTTCTATACCTAAAAGTCAAATACTTAAATACGAAACAACAACAACAAACAATCCTTTCACTAACGAGGATGAAGAGTGGATAGAGATAACAGTGACTCAGTGGTTATGGCTTAAGTCAGAACTTGAAAATAAATTAAAACATTATAAATTCTCTGCTGACGCAGTTATAGAGAACGAGACTCATTTTGGAATAAATTGGGATTTTGTTATAATGAAAAAAAGAAATAAAAAAAACTGCTTCTTTTGTCATGGGAAGTTGCAGGAAACCGTAAGAACTCAGGATCACCTAATTCCAAGAGTGATCCTGAAGGCTTATGGGTATAAAGGTGGTATTGCTAACAATACTGTGCCTTGCTGTCTTGATTGTAACAAAGAGAAATCAAGCCTACATCCAGAGGTATATAGGGAATTAGTTAGAAGGAAAATCTCTGAAACAGGAGATCCAAAATATAGAATTATATTGTTTACACTTAATAAGATATTGTTATGAGGTTTGGAAAAGGAAAAGTACATATAAAAAAAGAAGACCTTAACAGGCGTGTTATTTTAGTCAAGAACTACAAGGATGAAGATGAACTGAATAGTGTAAGGGCTGGCGTTATGGATGCTGCACCTGGGGTTCTTGTTATTCCAGTTTCGAGCCTTAAAAAGCTTAATGATTTTAGATTGAAAAATAGGAGGTTGCCACTACTACAGTCTGACCTTGCTTTTGTTGATGTCGAAGTGTTAAAAAAAGAACGAGATGAATTAGAAAAGAAGAAAGATGAAGATACACTTTAATTTCACACCAAGAGCAGGCTACAACCTTCGGGATAAGATTTTTGATCTTATTCAGAATGAAGATTTCTTCAAGTATCTAACTCACATGGCAGGCAAAGAGGTTCGTATGGATTTACGCCCTGTTGTTAAGAAGAACTCTAAACAGGCGATGTATGACTTTTACCATGGACCACTTATGGCGATAGCAATTCAGGCTTATTCCCACGCTGGCTACGAGATGATGGACGAAGTTAAATGTGATTACCTACTGAAGGCCGAATGTGCCAAAGGGACAATGACTACCCCTTCAGGAGAAGAGGTTTATTTGCTGGACAAGTCTGCGATGACTAAGGAGCGTTTGACTAAGTTTATATCTGATGTCATTATTCATCTTGAGATTAACCTTGATATTCCTGAAAATCAGATTCCAGATGCGGAAGCATACAAAAACTTACACGCCACAGGAAATGCGTTTAAGAGTATTAAGCATGTAAGGGAATAAATTATAACGGTCGAGTGTATGGCAAGTGCCTACACAGAATTTAATTAATAATATTAAAGATTGAGATTATGAAAAGACTTATCAGAAAAATACGAAAGGCATTTGCTATACATAATGTTAGCAACTATCCTTCTCAATTAGAGCCAGTGTTGGCAAAGATTGAACATATAAACTCATTGGGAAAATCAAGTTGGTACGAGGTTGTTTACTTCGATGGACACTGGCGGTGTTATGCTGGAAGTAGTACGTTTAAAGATGGTGAAAAGGTTGTTAAGTGGCGATACTGTAAGGATTGTTGCTAATGTGAAAGGCTATGAATTGAAGCCGACAAAGAAGAGATCAATTATTAACTAACAAGACCTAATTAGGCTTTTATTTATAGCCTGTGTTAGGCACTTTTAAATTATGGAATTAAAATTAAAAATATACGGGGCATTATGTTCGACAAGTGAATTTGTAGTAAATGGCATAGATGCAGATAGTAGTGATTTTGGTACGCAAGGCGATGAAGATACGGAAGGAGCAGAAGATTACAGTTGTGGAGACATGCGATTTACGGGTGATGAAGCAACAACCAAAGTATTAGAGAAATATAGCATAACAAAGGAAGAGTACAATGAAATAGTTGCACAATTAGAAGAAGGACTTTCTTTTGGTTGTTGTGGATGGTGCAGTTAATTGTGCCTAACGGTTAATCTATGTTGCGTTGCTTAAAAATAGAATTATGAGAAAAATATTAAAACACCTTGGCTTTTATGATAACGGAAAAACAACCGTAACCGAAAAGCAATGCAATATAAATGATGTTACCCCTCGTTATGAAGTGGAAATAATACATCAAGGAAATGGAGAATGGTATCATCCAACTAAAGACGGAAACCCCTTAGACCACCAATGGCATATAATTGATAATATTGCAAGATGTGTAGTTTGCCACCAAGAAGTTAGGAAGATATTAATTAATGAGGGGTAATGTACAAGGCTATGATTTGGAATTTGAGGAACGAAAATTATTAATTATAGGTGGTGTTAGCCATCTTTTAAAATTACGGAAATGGAAACGGAAGAATTAATTGAAAAACTAAAAGAATTTATTAAATGGAATGGTGTTAGATATTCTATAACTGATGAATTAGCACCAAATAACGAACAACCAGAAACAGTTGAAAAAGCAATTATTTTGTTAAAAGACTTAGAGCAGTAATTTTTATTGTGGCTAACGTTAAGTATAAGGTGAGAAGCCACACCTAAAATTTGGCTATTGAAACACAAAACTTAGTAGGCTTTTCACTTTATACAGTGTTACCTGCTTTTAAAATTAAAATTATGAGTTGGAAATACATTTTTAATACAACCGTTGGAAACAAATGGTGGGGAATACAACACAAAGCTGAGGATATGGCTAAACAATGCGGATATGAATTTTACTCTTGGAACGGTTGCATCTATAACGTAGATGGTAAAAGAACAAGTATATTAGTAGGCGACTGCTTTTAATTTTTATTGCAGGTAACGTTTAGTATATGAGCCGTTTTTTTTATGGCTTATATACATTGTTAGCCACAGTACTTTAACCGATAAATTTAATAGAATGAAATATTTAGGAAGTAAAAACAGAATCTCAAAGCATATATTGCCAATAATGCTTAAACATAGAAAAGAAGGTATGACTTGGATTGAGCCTTTTGTGGGTGGAGGGAATATGATTGATAAGGTGGAAGGGAATAGAATAGGTGCTGATATAAATGAATATGTAATTTCTTTGCTAAACCAAATGAGTAAACCAAACTATAAAGCACCTGAAATTAGTGAGGAAAAATACAATGACATTAAGAAATACCCAAGCCAATACCCAAGATGGATTGTAGGCTACGCAGGAACTCAATTAAGTTTTGGCGCTAAATGGTTTGGTGGATATAGAAGGGATAAACAAGGTAAAAGAAATTACTGTACCGAAGCTCAAACCAACGTTAATAGACAAAGCGAAAAAATACAAGGTGTTGAGTTTTTGAATTACAGTTATGATGAACTACCAATAAATACAGATAATGCTCTCATTTATTGTGACCCTCCTTATAAAGGAACTACTGGATATAGAGATGGGTTTGACCACATTATTTTTTGGAATTGGTGTAGAAAAATGAGCGATAGAGGACACGTTGTATTTGTTAGTGAATATGATGCACCTGAAGATTTTAAATGTATATGGCAAATGGAAGTATCTACAAATGTTAGTATTAATAAAGGTAAGAAGGATATTGAGAAGCTATTTATGTATTGTGGCTAACGTTTTGAATAAAAAATCGTAGCGACTTGCTACACAAAACTATAATGATATGAAGAAATTAAGCTATGTTTTTTATTTAGTGTTAGGCACAGTTAAAAAAGCCTTGACACATAATAGATGCGACAGTTGCGGGTTTACAAAAGATGAAGTTTATGTAACTGAATATTTTACAGAAGCAGGTTATATTGAATGTAAAAAGTGCTACGATGAAAGAACTAAATCTTAATTGTGCCTAACAACCGACTAAACACACTTTAACCTTATGATAAAATTCAGTATTACAACAACTTACCTACTTGAATATGAGTTAAAAAACAACTCCAATTATAAGTTTACAAAGAATGGTATTTGTATTAATACTAAAACAGATAGAATTATAAGGAAAGTGTTAAACGGAAGTAGTAAAGGTTATTGGATAGATAAAAAGTTTTATTCAGTAAATACATTAAGAAAAGAATTAGTAAAAATAGAGAGGGTTAAATGCCCTTTTTGATAAATAAATAATAAACAATGAAAGATCCACTATACACAACAGATGGTTCGATAAGAACCTTTACTGGAAAATATGTAAACGTATTTGATCCAGACCCAAGCACTATATGTGTTGAAGATATTGCTCATGCATTATCATTCACACCGAGATTTGCAGGGCATCTGCCGCACTTATATTCTGTGGCACAACATTGTCTTGCGTGCTCAATGAATGTTCCGGAGAAATTTAAGTTAGAGGCGTTGCTGCATGATGCGACAGAGGCCTACCTAACAGATATACCGAGTCCGATAAAGAAAAGATTGATGAGTTATCGAAAATTAGAAGACAACCTTTATAAGGTTATTTCTGAGAAATTTGGTCTTCCGCAAAAAATGAGTGTGGAAATCAAAAGAATAGATAGGGTGATGCTTGAAACTGAATGGGAAGAGTTGATGCTTGGCAACGCTAAAGAGTCAGTGTACATTCCTTCATCGAAGATAAAGCAGAACTTTCTTAACGCATACAGTAGATTAGTAAATAAATCGTAAAAAGTTTTGTTTTCTCGATAATATTGTCTACGTTTGAAATCTAATAAAAATATATAATGGCTATAATACTTACAAATAAATACGGAATTTCACAAGCAATAGTTAACGCTTGTATGATAGATAATCATGTAACGATTGGTGACATATCTTGTACTCAATTATTAGATTCCCCTCAAGTGCGTATGTTAAGAAAACAGAATGATGTTACTGAGGATGTTACTGACCGTATTTGGGCTATGATGGGTACAGCAGTTCATTATGTGGTAGAACTTGGAGAAGTTAACTCAAGAGAAGCGAGACAGCTTCTTGAGGCTGCTGAGGTATTGATGAAGCATGACAAACAGAAAGCTGCTGATTTTATCTATGACTTTATTAAGGAGAACTATCCTGATCATAGGAATAAAGATATTCTTACTGAGATGACTTTATCCCATACTATAGAAGGGATGACTTTCTCTGGCACTTTTGATAGATATACTGTCTCTTTAGGGTTACTTGATGACTATAAGAATACTTCGGTATGGGCCTATATGAATGAGGAGTCTAAAAAGAAATGGGTAGGACAATTAAATGTGTACGCCTTCCTTCTTAGGGAGGCTGGGTATGACGTTAAAGCAGCTCAGATTACGGCAATTTTCAGAGATTTTTCTGCAGCCAAGACCTTCACAAAGGGTTATCCGCCTAAGCCAATAGCTACATTCCCTATTCAGTTGTATGATCAAAAATTTATGATGGAATACCTTACTAAAAGGATTCGTCTTCATAAGAATGCTGAATTGAATGGTGTCATACCTGATTGTACTACTAAAGAGATGTGGGCTACTTCAGATACTTTTGCTGTTATGGCCCCAGGAAGAGTTAGAGCTATTAGAGTTTTTCCTAATGAAGGATTGGCTAATTCTTTCTTACTTGGTGATGGAGCTAAATACGATAAGGCTTACGTACAGAAAAGGCCCGGAGAATGTAAAAGATGTGATTCATATTGTGCGGTAGCAAGCGTGTGTCCACAGAATAAGAAACGTTTAGAAGAAAATAATTAAAATATGGTGATATACTTTTTTGTAGGAGCTTTAATGTTTCTACAGATTCTTTGTCTAAAGATTTTTGAGGTCAAGCATTGTTATTGTGATGGACAGAGCCACAACTTTGCTGATAGCCATTTGATCAGGCACTCAGACAAGGAGGTGGATTGGGGCTGAATGTCAAAGGTCTATGACGGTACATAGGACATAAATAAACAACAGACCACAGTAACTCAATGGTAGAGTGGCAGGCGGAAGTCTAAGCGGTTGCAGGTTCGATCCCTGCGTGTGGTCCAAAACAACAGCGTACTGGAGAGATTTGTATCTTGTCTCTTTGAGCAGTACTCACCAAAACCTTGGCAATTACGCTCCAAGTGCGGAAAAGAGACGGAAAACAGACGGTCTGCGTTTTAGATGAAAACTTCAGATACGGAGGCTGGATCTAACTAAGTGAAGCAATTCACTGAGGGTACTGGTTAGGTTAGCACATCATGTAAGCTGTCTTAGGAAGTAAACGGAGCAGAACTTTTATACCAAGATGACAGCCTGGAAAGACAGGTATTTTTTAACTAAGAAAAACTAAGAAAAGATGAAAGACGGATTAAAATTAATCAAAGCGGAAGTTAATAACTTCAAAAATATTACTCAGAAAGTAATAGAATTTAATGGGAAATCAGCCCTTATAATAGGTAAGAATGGTGCTGGTAAGTCAAGTCTTATTCAGGCAATAACCTCTCCAATAAATCCTAAAAGTGTACCTCAACAGTCAATTAAACAGGGAGAAGAGAAAGCTTCTGTTATTCTTACTGTAGCAGGAAGCCTTAACGGTGAAGATCAACAGTATAATATCGAAATGTATTTCTCCGAAAAGAATAAGAAAGGAAGTATTTCATTGTTTGACGAGGATGGCGGTAAGATTCCAGGCTCTAAAGGGATGGTTGAGTCCATAGTCGGTAATATTGGTTTTGATATATTAGACTTTATTGATCTTGGATTAACAAAAGATGGAAAGGTTTCTAAGCCTGGAGTAAGAGAACAGATTGAAACACTAATGGGATTTATGCCTGCTGATGTTCAGAAAGAATTACACCAGCTTGACATTGAGAAAGCGGAAGCTTACGCTTATAGAACTGATATTAATAGAGAGCTAAAATCTAATCAAGCGAAACTTGAGGGGATGGAAATGGATCCTGCAGATATTGAGAAGTATTCTGAGAAAATGGACGACACTGATGTTAAGGCAAGAATGTCTAAGATTGGCGAGGAAATGTCTACTTACGACAGAATAGCTGGTGGAGTCGAAACAAAGATGTCTAAGGCTGTTGCGATAGAAAGTGAGATCATAAGGCTTGAAGGGCTAGTGGGTGATCTTAAAAAAGAAGGTGCTGATATTGTTGCTGATATTGAGAAGGGAAATAAATGGCTTGAAGGAAAAGAGCGCCCCTCTATGGAGGCTCTTTCTAAAGATTTGCTAGAGATTGAGCATCATAACGATAAACATAGAAAGGTTGTTGAATGTATGCAGTTTGACAAAAACGCTAGGGACTTTAAGGCTAAAGCTGATGAGCTTACCGCAAGGTACGAAGAGATAGATGTTGAGAAATCTAAATTATTCACAGAAAACCCACTTCCAGTTAAAGATTTAACATTTACTGAGGAGGAAATTCTATACAAAGGGTTGCCATTTAATGCCAATCAACATCCTTCATCTACTATTATTGGTGTTGGGACAAAGATAGCTATGGCTATGAATCCTAATCTTAGATTACTTATAATTAAGGATGGTTCTTTATTAGATAAAAAGGTCTTGAAATTCATCTTAGGGATGGTTGAAAAAGAAGGATACCAAATCTTTATTGAGATGGTTGATTATGAAGGAGAGAAAGATCTTACTGTTGAATTCGTTGAATCGGAGGTAAAATAATGACAAACGTACAATTTGAAGACAAATACACACTGAGGTTTCATAAGCCCTGGAGTGAGAGAGAGGTGTCTATTGCACAGAGTATAGGAATGAGGATCGATGGAGATCTCTTGTTCGCTGATGTAAGGGTAATCTCAGCTCATTCTATTTATGGGTTCCTAAAGGAATGTTTCCCAGTGTTTATGATGTCTGAGAGGGATGCTATTTTCAGAAAGAATCTTTTTGATAGTATGCGTACTGTCTATAATGATATCTACCAGGATTACTTAGAGAATTATTACACAAAAACTAACTACGAGAGAGATCTTTTTAATCACCAAAACAGGACTCTCTCTCTAATGATCCACAGACAGTTCAACCTACTCAGCTTTGAGCAAGGACTTGGTAAAACCATCACAAGTGCTACATTATCAAAGGTCCTTGGTATTCCAAGAACTATTGTCGTAGCTCCTGCAGGTGTTAAGTGGAATTGGTTTCATGATATGACTGATGACTGGGGTTATGACAAGATGTTGTGGACCATTCTTGACGCTAAGAAAAGTAAGTCTGTTTATGCTTTTAGAGAAAGGTTTGTTATTGTTAATTACGAAATGATAATAAAACATTTTGATCATTTAGTAAAATATGATGTAGGTCATATAATATTTGACGAATGCCAAAAAATTAAAAATGTAAAAACGAAGAATTTTAAGGCTGCAGAGAAGCTTGTTAAGAGGTTTCCTAAAGCAAGGGTTACTCTTTTGTCAGGCACACCAATAACTAATCGTGTGAACGATCTATTTGCTTATTTTAAGCTATGTGGACATATACTTGGAAAGAACTATTCTCACTTCTTAAGAGAATACACTATCTCAGAAAGTAATAGAGGAGGAGCGAGAGTTATCGGAGCTAAAAATACTGATGAATTAAGATTGAAAATCTCTAACTTTATGATAAGAAAGAGAGCTGAAGAATGTCTTGATCTACCAGATCTTCTTATCAAAAAATATTACTTTGAGATGGGTGATATTAAAGGAGAGTACGAAGATCTTATTGGCGAGTTGTATAAGAACAAGAAAGAGCTTGATGACACTACTGATGTTAAGCAGAAGAATATGATTAAGGTTAAAATTAAAGCCAACATTCATACGCTTAACAAGGTTTT
>Ga0210003_1003614_pt1 | contig 12493 bp, 15 predicted proteins | sample LantaG_FD_182804 | JGI IMG/M metagenome (GOLD analysis project Ga0210003, IMG submission 182804) | Deep subsurface microbial communities from Baltic Sea to uncover new lineages of life (NeLLi) - Landsort_02402 metaG (SPAdes) (version 2) | ecosystem: Environmental > Aquatic > Marine > Oceanic >...
TCATCAGGACACATAGAATATGGTATCATCTGTAGACATTGTCTATCAGACATCTTCGATCCAATATAGATAGTTTGGTCAGGGGTAGCTTCATAACGTCTCAATATATCAGGTAATAACTTATACTTACCATTCTCGCCTTTTCCCCAATAGAAAGGTAAATTTCTACGATGGCATATATTATAGTTGATCTTATTATCGTCACAAAGAAAAACTACTTTGTAATATTTCTTTATCTCATTAATCGCAGACCAATCTTTATGATTAAAAACTTTATATAAAGTATTACCTATCTCATCCTCTGCGTATGTGCCGTCCGTGAGCACACCATCTATTTCTGACACTATTAATTTTATTGGCCTCTCAAATATTTGTTCCATTTTATTTACCCTCTTTCAAAAACCATAACACAGTTTCTTTTATACCTTCAGAAATATCGACCTTATTTGACCAACCTAATATCTTTTTAGCCTTAGATACATCTGAATAATTTCTCTGTAAATCGCCTTGGCGCTCATCCACATATTCTACTTTAACCTCTGGTATATTACCGTAATAGTCAAAAGTGCCAATTACCAAATCCGCTACTTGCTGCACACTGGTTTCTATATTAGTGGCTATTTGTATAACATTTCCACCTATACCTTCTGATATCTCAACTGCTATCATAATAGCATCTATAAGATCCCCAACATAACAATAGTCTCTTGTCTGCGTACCGTCCCCAAATATCTGTAAAGCACGCCCTTCCATGGCTCCCATAATAAAATTAGGAATAAGCTGTGCCTTCTTATTAGTAGAATGTGGGCCATATACATTACTGAATCTAAGAGATACTGTATTCAATCCATAAGCAGTATGATACACATGACAGTATGCTTCACCAGCACATTTACTGGCTCCATATGGAGCTATTGGCCTTGGAAATAATTTTTCATGAAAAGGAGGTGTATATCCACCAGAAGCGGCACTTGTAGATGCAAATATAAATGCTTTAGCCCCACCATGTCTAGCCCCTTCTAGATAATTAAATGTGCCTACAACATTAGATTCAAGATCTCTTCTAGGATATTCCACTGATACAGGTACACCGGTACTTGCAGCTAAATGTATCACCACATCCATATTTCTGCACGCGCTCATAGCAGCAGCACTGTCTATTATATTCTCTACATATAAATGCACTTCACCTTCAGGCTCATTTAATAGTGCGGCAGGTTCTTTAAAATCACACACCTTAGCTAACATATCTTTTCTACCAGACACTAAATTATCTATTACTCGTATATATGCCCTAGGGTCATCTTTAAGTATTCTCTCTATTATATTCACACCTATAAATCCACAACCACCTGTGACCAAGTATCGCATAATACATCCTCCCAATTTCTTTTCTGTTTTCTATATTTTTCTTGTATAGGATATCTTATATTATCATAGTCATGTACTTTTTTTGCCGCAAAAATAATTAAAATTTCATTATTATATTTTTTTAAATTTCTAATTCTATCAGTTCTTTTAATAGCTTTTAATTCTCCTATATCATCTCCTTTTCTAAAATAAATCCAAGAATTCATATCACTAAATCCATTATCATAATAAAAATCATAATACAATGTTGGTGAAAATTGATAAAATGAATGTCCTATCCAATTATTCAATGGATTTAAATGTATAATATATCCACCAGTTTTTAACAATCTAACAGTATTAGACAACACTGATGGTACATTAAAACAATGCTCCATAGTGCCCCCATCAAAAATTAGATCATACTTTTTCAATATTTTACCACTTATATTATCACCCAAATCTACTACATAAGTAGGATTCTCTGAATTATATACATCAACACTGTCTACAATAGATAATTCTAATGATTTAAAAAACACATCCTGATGTGAGTAATTACCAGCTGTATTTTGTACTCCATATGTTAGTACTGATCCTTTAATTTTACGATAAATAATTATATTTTTCAAAAGCTTTATAGTAAGTGTATTAAGTCCCATGTTATCTCCTAGTGGTATACCACACACTTCCATTTATTTTAAAATTATTACCAAAAATTTCATGCACTGCTTTAGTAACACCAAATCTCTCTTTACCATAATCATGCCCTATAATTAGCCCACCTATTTCAACTTTAGGCATCCATAATAAAATATCATTCTTAACATATTCATAAGCATGATTAGCGTCAATAAAAACAAAATAAACAGACTCATCATTTATATGTTTAACAGCTTCAGCACTCATCATTTTAAATGTTTTTACACGATTCTCATAAGTATGTATATTACTCTTATATGTTTCAAAAACTATATTCAAATCACCTGCCATAGAACCACCAGGTTTAAGTGTTTTAGCATAATCTTCATACAATTCCCATGAATCTACACAATATAATTTTTTAAGATTATCAAGGTTCTCTAAAAGATAAGCAGAAGTAATACCTTCATAAACACCTATTTCAACCCCACTAATATCATAAGGTATTTCTTTAAGTAGTTTTACTAAAATATGTTTCTGATGCATTATCATCCCCTCTATTCAATAGGTGTTTTACTTCCTTTGAAATCTGTTTTTTTGCCTTTATCCCACAATGAGGTACAAACAATTTTTGAATGGTCACATCTATCTTTATATTTATTAGCAATATCCATAATTTCAGCTAATAACCCATTATCTAATGTAACTGGATTAAGTCCTAAACTTAAAAAACTATCTTTATTAAATCTTAATTCGTTTTTTGGGTCTTCATTCCTAGGATTTTCATAAAAACGAATCTCAGCCCCAGTCATTTTTTGAATTTTTTTAGCAAGATCTAATATATTTAAACATTCAGTAGTTTGATTAAATATTTTAACTTTTTCCCCAAACATAGGCGGATTTTCAACAGCAATTTTAACACAGTTAACTGTATCTTTAATATTAATAAATGCACGAGTTTGTCCACCAGTACCATGAATTGTAATTGGGTGTCCCACTTGTGATTGCATTAAAAATCTATTCAATACTGTACCGTAATCACCATCATAATCAAATCTATTAATAAGACGTTCATCTATTTCAGTTTCGAGAGTCTGAGTTCCCCAAACAATCCCTTGATGTAAATCTGTGATTCTTACTTTATCATTTTTATTGTAATAAGCAAACATCATTGCATCCTGAACTTTAGTCATATGATAAATAGATCCGGCATTAGGAGGGTACATTATCTCTAATTCTTTTTCTATACCATCAACATCCACTTTAACAGTTAAATAACCTTCTGGTATTTCCATACCAACAGAACTATATCCATAATAACCAGTAGTTCCAAGATGTAACATATGAATATCTAATCCAGACTCAACAATAGCACATAGAATATTATTAGAAGCATTAATATTATTATTTACCGTATATCTTTTATGATACGGCGATTTCATACTATATGGTGCAGATCTTTGCTCAGCAAAATGAATAACTGCTCTCGGCTTTATCTCTTTAAATAAAACTAAAACTCTATGGTAATGTTCAGCTACATCCATATATTCAAATTTAATATCATTACCAGTTAATTCTTTCCAAGCCTTTAATCTAGTCCCTATGGGTTGTATAGCAGTAAGAGAACCACATTCCAACTCTATGTCAATATTGCGGCGCACTAAATTATCCACAATAATTATATCATAGCCGGCTTTAGATAATCCCAAAGCTGTAGGCCAACCACAAAAACCATCGCCACCAAATATTATAATAGTTTCTTTCATTTTTATATCCCCCTCAAAACAAATCTTTTAGTAAAGACTCTTTCATAAATTTTATTTCTTTTAGTGGTTCTATTTTATATACTTCTTTATATAATTCATCCTGCTGTATTGTACTAAAAAACTCATAGTATTGTTTATAATCTTTTTTTCCTCCTAAAATATCCCATACTTCATTTCTAATTTTTTTATTACCATTCCTGTACCAACCTAAATGTATACCATGATGTGACCAAAACCATGTAGATGGAAAATTAAGTACAGATTCATCTATCATATTATATAATAGTTCTTCATTTTTAAAATTTTTAAACCCACCGCTCTTAAGCTTCTTACTATACTTTTCAATAATTTTTTCAAGATGTTTATAATATTCTTTTCTCCTAATAAAATGCAGCCCAGAAAACCTATGCTCAACATTAGGCCTAATCATATTACTATATGGTAAATCATTAGTATTACAATGTATTAAATGCTGTTTTTCCAAAGAAATATTTTCTCTACAAATAAGAATATCAACATCACCTATATATACATTATCATAAGCATTAAAATGCTTTTCTTTAAGCATCCACCTTAATGCTTTTAATTCTTGATTACTTTTTGGATAATCTAAAAACTGATCTTCTTTAATTTCTACATCTCCAATTGATCCTAACGTGTTCATAATATTAACATACTTATTTCTCAATTTATTAGTTAAAAATATTTTTACGCCATACTCTGGATAAGATTTTATACAAAAATATGTAAATGTAGGTATAAATCTTTGGTAAGGCCCATTAACTATCACTGCTATGCATAAGCTCATTAAACTATTCTCCTTACGAATGACATAACTTCATGCGTAGGCGGAATTTTATATTCATCAGAATCAATTTTTTCAACAATAAGATCTTTTAAATCAAATCCACACTCATTAAATATTTTTTCGTAATAAATACTATTATTATACTTATATTTTTTACCACGAGCTTTAACTATGATATAATCAGTAATAGTAGTAATATATTTAATGAAATTAATTTCTATATCTCTATAATTTTTATTATAATGAGTCTCTTTTGTTGCATTTGATCTACCAACCCAATATAACACAGCTATAGCAAGAACTATATCAAAATTACCTAACCCCATATTTGATAAATTTTCTAGATTACCATTAATAAATTTAACATTTTTAACATCAAAATATTCTTTAAGAAAAGCACATTGTTTTAAATGTTTAGGCTCTTTTTCTATACCAATAACTTCTTTTGCTTCCATTTGCGCTGTTTTTATACAAAACAAACCAGCGTTAGATCCAAGATCTAATATCCTTTTGCCTTTTAATGATTCAGGTAAAAGCTGTTTAACATAATTCCATGTATGTTCTCCAGAAAGTTTACTATGCCTACTCTCTGCTATAATACCATTTCCAAAATCTACTTGCTGATACCAAGGTTTTAATTCATTTATTTTATTCCTTAACTTTTTTTTGTCCATACCTATTCCTTTAGTTGCAATAAAATTTCATAACGATTAATTGTTGATAATGATGTATTCAAACCTTTTCTTTTTTTATGGCACACTTCCCATAAATTTGAATAGATAACTGAAAAATTAGGTAAATACCCCATTAATTCATCTATATTATCTATTCTTACACTCTCATGACTCCCAAATACACCAAAATGAACTACTAATAATACATAACCATCAGATTTCATAACTCTTTCTATTTCTAATCCTATCTTATTTAAATCATAAACATGATCTAATGAATTAGTAAACACTAAATCAAACGTGTTATCTTCAAAAGGTATATTATGAAAATCACCATAAATAACTAAAGGTGGTTCAGGTGCTATATCAATTCCTACTGCATCAAAACCAAATTCTCTTAAAGCCTCTACTTCCGAGCCTAATTTAGCAGCTAAACAAATTGCTTTACCAGATGTGATATAATTTCTTAAACATTCAAATCTAGCAGAATGTTTTATTTTATCCTCGTTCCACTTTGATTTAACATGCTTTCTTTGAAATGAATTCATAGATTTTTCTAATTGATGCTTTATATACTGTTTATATGATTTATATTCTCTTTTTATCACTAAGCACCTCCTGTAATTCAATAGGATAAATACTCACAACATTATCATTTATACCTTTCCATAACCATTTTCTATTATTACAATCATTTATAACTTGCTCTACATCTCTATGTTTAGCATATTCTTTTAAAAAAATTAAAGCTTTTCTTCTATCACCTCTACAATTTTTCAAACATATCTTAGACATTTGTAATACATGATTGTAATAATCTCTATACAATAATTTCTTTAAATCAATATAAATTACTTGATTATTACTCCAAACAAAATTCTCAAAATGATTATCAACCGCAGTAATACTATCAACATCGTATAACTCATTCATATAGCGTGCCAAATCAGTACATATAGGCTCAATTAAATCTGGATTATTATCCATTTCATGTTGTATAGTATTGCCAGGAATCCACTCACTGTATTTATATATTTTATTATCCTTTTCTTTGATATCATATATTTTAGGTACTATTAAACCTGCTTTCAAAGCCCTTTTATGAACTGGCAAAGATTTAAATAATTTATGTCTTCTATCAAAAGTCTCTAATTTAGTAGGCTTATTTTTATATATTATTCTAGAAAACTCTGCCATGCTCATCTACCACCTTTTTCAAATACATTTGAAACTCTTTTTGAAATATGGGGTTATTAAAATGTTTTTGTTTACAATGCCACATAACTGATTCAGAAGAAAATGATATTCTTCCGCCAATATCATTGAACTTATCAGACATTTTTACTAACTCTACATCATCAGAATATTTATTATAAGACTTCCATAACTCCACTTGTCCCTGACCCCATATTGGATTGTTAATGCATCCATTTAACCAATCACAAATAAAATTATAGGTTGCTTCAGAATATCCTATATTAAAAATACCAGCATTTATAGGAGAATCAGCTGGACCAGGATTAAGAGGTAAACCTCTATATAATATCTTTAATTGATTTGATTCTATCTGTAAAAACTCAGATAAATCTTTTCTAATTATAACATCTGTATCTATCCATGCAACAGGAGATTTATATTTCTCAAAGTATTCTTTAATTAACATAGCTCTAAAAACTATAAATGAAAATCTTTTATCTTCAAGTATTTCCATAGTTCTATTTTCAAATTTAAATTTACTAAAAATATTTTTTAGTATTCTTTCTTTATCTGTAGGGTAATTAACCAAAAGAACATCAACAATATTCTTAGGCGAATTCATTTTCAAAGATTGTAAAAACACCAACAACTGCTCTATATAAGGACTTTCAAATGAAGTATTAGTAATTATCATATTACCCTCTTTTTTTAAAAATACATTTTATAACACCTTTTCTTTTCTTTCTTTCCTTATATTCCGTTTTCAACGATTCCCATTTTGTATTATCAAAAAAAGATAAAAATTCTTTAAGATCAACGAAGCAATAAAAATGTGCATGTGGTGTAGGAACAGACTCTTTTACTTGTGTAGGAACTTCTACATAAAGAATACCACCATCATATAAATGATCATATATACAATTAACAACTTTGGCTGGTTCTGGACAATGCTCTAAAGAATGCATAGTTATTATAAGATCAAATTTTTTATTTAAATTAAAGCACTGAGCATCAGCAACTTCGGCTTCATAACCTCTCTTCTTTACCTGTCTTATACCCTCTTCAAAAACATCTATTGCATAAATATTTTCAAAACCATTTTCTTTCAATACATCTAAAAAATAACCTTCTCTTGTGCCTATGTCAAGTATACTTACTGATTTATTAACATATTCTGAAAACATATTAATAGCAGGTATATATCTATTATCCTTTAACCTATTAAACCTATCTTTATTGTTTTTTGCAACAATACGACGAGCGTTTTTCCTATTTACTGCTATGTAGTCTTTCATATAAGCTCCTTTATTTCCACTTAATATTAGGCATAATTACTTCATATAAATCTCCTAATCTTTCTCTGTATTTATATAACATTTCTAAAATAAATCTTGATTCCTCCTTTAAGGATCTAGTTGGTTTAAATCCCATTTTTTTCAATGCCTTAACAACAGGCGCATAGTAATGATCATTAGTAGCTTCCACTCTAGGGGATTTTATATTTACTTTGCTTGCTTTTATATCCATATCATACGCAACTTGCGTAATAGTATCTGCTAGATCATTCATACTATGCACTGTATCTAATTGATTCCATGTTCTATATCTAGAATTTTTAGCTGGATTATCAATAGCTATCATCAAACATTGGATAGAATCGTTTAAAGCTAAAAAACCACGCTTATGCTTACCTTCTCCATAGATAGTCATAGGATGTCCTAACAAAACTTGTATTAAGAACCTATGAATTACAGTACCAAAAGCTTCATCACTGTCCAATCTAGTATATGAACACATTTTTTCTATTTCAGGGGTCCAACCACCATACACCACGCCCTGCATTATATCTGTAGCTCTTAAACCCCACCATCTACAAGCGCAATCTATATAATAAGTAGATGCAACTTTTGTCGCATGATATATTGAACCAGGTCGTCTTGGAAATATAACTTTTTTAGCTTCTCTACCATCAAGCTTAAGATTAAATAATCCTTCTGGTATTTTTACATTATTAGCAGGATCATATTCTCCCATTGTTCCTATTTGTACTAAATGTGCTTTTGCTGCATGATCTTTCATTGCCCATAATAAATTTAATGTGCCTAATAAATTTCCAGAGGTAGTAATTCTAGCGTGATTAATAGATTTATGAGAGTATGGAGCAGAAGGCTGTTGTGCTAAATTAACTATCGTAGTCGGCGAGCTGCGCTCTAATATATAACATAATTTTTCATAATCATTTTCCAAACTCAATTCATAAAATTCAAAATCAAAACTATCTGTAAATAAATTTATTCTTTCTTGTGGAGATTGTATATCAATTGCAGAAAAAGATTTCATTTCTTCTACAGCTTGCCTTCGTCTAAAATCATCGCATCCTATTACTTTATAACCATTTTCCAATAATCGTAAAGTCAATGCATGCCCTATATAACCATCAGATCCAAGAACTACTATCGTTTTTTGCATTTTTCAAAGTCTCTCCTACATATTTCTAAATTTTTTGTTTTACCCTTCATGGTATTAGCACTCCATATTTTATCTTCCTGATACATATTAGGTGATATATAATATTGAGGAATATCCCCCCATTTATAGTTGTCTTTTAAATCTCTATAAGCAAAGAAAAAAGAGGATTGTCCATATCCTATTTTCCTTTTAGGTATAGGAATAGCGTTAAGATACTCTTCCCACTTTTCCATAAATTTAAACACCTTTTCATTTATCTTAAAACCTATGAGCCCGCCCATAACTTTTCTTGGAATACTAGCTTTTAATCTAAATCTTATAGATATATCATTATCTTTTATTAATTTAAAAAGATCAGTAAGATCAGTTCTTATATACATATCTATATCGGAATGAAAAATAAAATCTTGATTTGGATACTTCTTCATAGTTTCATATATAGATCTTATCCTTTGATCCGCAGATGTATATTGTTTCCATATTTTAGATTCAGCAGTGATATGCACTTTTTCAACTTGATGCTTATATTTCAATAACTTTCTATAACCAACTCCAAATTTACTAGCAAGTTTTTTCAAATCTATTTTTTCATTTTCAATTGTTATATTATTATGCAAAGAATAAAGTTTATTTATCTGTTCATCACTCAAATTCCTAGTGCATAAAACTATAGGTATATCCTCACCATTATGATACTTAAAACTTTCAACAAAAAGCTCTGCCCATGGAAAAAATCCATCAGTTAAAAAAGCATGCACTAACATATAATATTCTCCTTATTAAATTTATCCAAAGCGCTTTGATATAGCTTATAATCTTCTTTATTCATTTCTTTAATAGCCTTTCTCTCTTCATTAGTAATAGTGTGCATACTTTTACTTTCTCTATGTTTTTTATTTTTCTTTTTTGGTAATTCTAATTCAAATTTATCAGCAAACACCTTAATAGATTCATTATAGTATTCAGTAAAACCTATAAAGTATAATCTATCCATATTATAGCCTAATTGTCTAGTCATAAAATTAGCATAAATTCCAGAGAATTCTACTATAGATTTATTCATATAAATCTTAGAGGCTTCTCTATAAAAATAATAATGTGATATCATTCTTTCAACAGGGTCTCTTAAAAAAGTAATTACAGGCAAATTTAAATGTTTATATTTGTCAAATGTAAAATGACCTCCAACCACATCATAATTTTCATAGTTATCTGGAAATATAAATGTATCCCAATTATAAAGAATTAAATCGTTTTTTAAACTATACTCTCTTTTTTTAGAATCCAACCCTATAAATTTATCATAGTAAAATTTATTTTTATAAAGTGGTTTTAAAACATTTTCTCTAAAACTTGTACCTGCTGTTTTAGGTATATGAATAAATATAAATTTAGGTAGCATAATTTAAAACCCACCTATTTTTAATATTATACTATATGCTTGTTCTATATTCACTACTTTATATACCACAGCCATATCATTGTCTCCATTCCTTTATATCAAACCCAATAAAATCAAACAAATCTTCATTGGACTTTTTATAATAATCTAAAAGCTTATGTCTAAGTTTCTCTTTTATTTGTACATCCCCTCTAGACCATATACGATAAAACTGCTCATGCCTACTTAGTTCAATATCAACTCTTTTTTCAGCCGCACCTGTACGATCTTTTGCCACACTAGGCACAATTTTTCCTTCATAATTTAGATCCTCTACGCCTAAAAAACTAAATACTTTGCCCATTTCTACAGTGATATCACTTTTCATATACTCAGCTATGCAAATATATAAATTTTTCTTAGGAAAAAACGGTAAAATATTAGCCTTTATGTACTTATAAAATTTACCATTCTGTGAATATTTTTTTTTAAATAAATCAAAGGTTATATCACCAAAAACACGTGCTGCCCTTTTATCCATTTGAAATTTAGAATATCCGCAATCAACTGGATTTCTTATACATAATATTAGCTTAACATCTGGTATATTTTTAGAGATATTACTCATAGCTTGTTTAGATCTATAATAAGCCGTAGTTTTTTCACCACTTACCTCGCCGCTAAATTTACTCTTATACCAGTTTAAATCGTCTTTTGTTGGAGACAATTTTTTATGCCAAAAACTCATACCAATAGTGTCTGGCGTTTTTGTAGCCATAGTTATTTCTGGATGTTTATCTAGATTATACCACAGTGCAGTAGTTCCACACTTAGTCGCACCTATTATTATAAAATTAGGAAATTTCATTTTACAAGTTCTCCAAATATTTAACCATTTTTTTCATATTTTTCTCACGGCTACCAATAAAATTAGTTAAATACCCATACATATTAGCTGTATTTTCCCATTTTGCATTTTGTATTTGTTTAGCAGCATGTTCTATATTATCTGCCTCATATATCATAGCAGTATCATCAAATGCATAGTCATGTATCATACCACCTAATGGTGAGTCACTACAAACAATTAAACAACTACAAAGAGCAGCTTCCATAGGCACATTTGAAAGCCCCTCCAAAATAGAAGGACAAAACCATATATGACAAGAACTATACAATTTCATTAATTCCTCATGTGTAGGAAGACAAATAAATTTATCAAGAAAAGAGTCTTCTCTAATTGTATCACCAAAACCCACGTACTCATAATTTTTATGTCCAAGTATTTCTGCAAGCTTTATAAAATCTTCCCACTTTTTAGTTGGCTTTTTTTGATATAAGCACCCAATTCTTATTTTATCATAGGGCCTACCGCCAACATATTTCCAATCATCTAAATCCAATCCTTGATATATTACTTCCGACTCAGCTCCATACGACTGTAACAATTTTTGCAGCCCTTTTGAATTAACAAAATTTCTGACACTTTTATCTGTATAACAATAACGTAAATGATCTTCTGTATTATTCCAAATTTCATGTCCCCTCCACCATGCGGCCTTAATAGGAACACTAAATCTTCTAGTTGTATTATAATCTATAGATGCTATGTTTATAATAGCATCCAAGTCTTTTGAAATATAATTAATAATGGGCTTATGATTAAACCATGTAAAATTATCTACGTTAGCTATTATGTCACATCGGTGCCCCAATTCGTTTAAAACTTCACAGCATTTAATAATTGTTCTTGATCCACCATTATTTCCCAAGCCACTATTTATTCCGTTGAATGCTAATTTCATTTATTTTCTCCCTTATAAAATCTGCAGCTTTCATTAAAGATAAATTTTCTTTATAATATTCTCTAGGTTTATAATTACCTAAATTTTCTAAAACGTACTGTACTGTATCCCAAAAACCTCTCTTATTTGTCAATTCACCAGTTACATTACCTACTATATACTTCTTTTTCCAAAATTTTACTTTATCCAAAACTATTATAGGTATACCACAAGATAACATCTCTGGTATAACTCTTGGGCACGAATCAATATCACTATTTACAGCCACTATACCAACTTTACATTTGGCTATGTGTTTTGCCATATCAGTTCGTAATACTCTATATGACGTTACGTTACTAGGATATTTATATTTATGAGGGTTGTTACCTAAATTTAAATATAAATATACAAATTTATGC